>Ga0160441_100457_pt1 | contig 30744 bp, 25 predicted proteins | sample HID1971K_E1MG_FD_108260 | JGI IMG/M metagenome (GOLD analysis project Ga0160441, IMG submission 108260) | Enriched millipede-associated microbial communities from UW Madison campus, WI, USA - HID1971K_E1 MG | ecosystem: Host-associated > Arthropoda: Insects > Digestive system > Unclassified ... | reverse complement strand
CCGCATCGGTGCCGAGACGGCTCGACGCCGCCCAGTAGCGCACCGCGTCCGAGCCGTGCTGCGACAGGATGTCGGCAGGCGTGACCACGTTGCCCTTGGACTTGGACATCTTCTTGCGGTCGGGGTCCACGATGAAGCCCGAGATGGCGGCATCCGTCCACGGTGCGCGGTCGTCCTCGAGGGCGCTGCGCAGCATCGTCGAGAACAGCCAGGTGCGGATGATGTCCTGGCCCTGCGGGCGCATGTCGAACGGCGCGACGAGGTTCCACAGCTCGGGATCGCGCTCCCAGCCGCCGGCGAGCTGCGGGGTCAGCGATGACGTTGCCCATGTGTCGAAGATGTCGTTCTCGCCGTCGAAGCCGCCCGCGACGCCGCGCTGGTCCGCCGTGTAGCCCGCAGGCACGTCGATGGACGGGTCGACCGGCAGCGACGTCAGGTCGGGTGTCAGCACGCGGTCGTAGTCGCGCTCGCCGTTCTCGTCGAGGCCGTACCACAGCGGGATCGGCACGCCGAAGAACCGCTGGCGCGACACGAGCCAGTCGCCGGTGAGTCCGTTCGTCCAGTTCTCGTACCGGACTCGCATGAAATCGGGATGCCACGACATCTGCTGCCCGAGGGCGATGAGCTTGTCGCGCAGCGTCTCGTCGCGCGCGCCGTTGCGGATGTACCACTGGCGCGTCGAGACGATCTCCATCGGGCGATCGCCCTTCTCGTAGAACTTCACGACATGCGTGAACGGCTTCGGGTCGCCGACGAGCTCACCGGAGTCCTGAAGGAGCTCCACGATGCGCTTCTTGGCGCTGAACACGGTCTTGCCGGCGAGCTCGGCGTACGCGGCCGTGCCGGCATCGGTCACGATCACTTCGGGCGCCTCGGTGAGCACGCGTCCGTCGAGGCCGAGGATGGTGCGGTTGGGCAGCTGCAGCTCCCGCCACCACACGATGTCGGTCACGTCGCCGAAGGTGCAGATCATGGCGATGCCCGAGCCCTTGTCGGGCTGCGCGAGCGGGTGGGCGAGGACCGGCACCTCGACGTCGAAGAGGGGCGTGCGCACGGTGGTGCCGAACAGCGACTGGTAGCGCTCGTCGTCGGGGTGAGCCACCAGCGCCACGCACGCGGGGAGCAGCTCGGGGCGCGTCGTCTCGATATGCACGTCGCCGCCGCCGTCGGTGCGGTGGAACGCGACCCGGTGGAACGCGGCGGGCTGCTCGCGCTCCTCGAGCTCGGCCTGCGCGATCGCGGTGCGGAAGTCGATGTCCCACATGGTGGGGGCGAGGTCCTGGTACGCCTCGCCGCGTTCGAGGTTGCGCAGGAACGCCAGCTGGCTGGTGCGCATGGTCTCGTCCGAGATGGTGCGGTAGGTCTGCGTCCAGTCGACGCTCAGGCCGAGCTGACGGAACAGCGCCTCGAAGTGCTTCTCGTCCTCGACCGTGAGCTTCTCGCACAGCTCGATGAAGTTGCGGCGGCTGATCGGCACCTGGTCCGCGGCGCGGCTGGACTTGTTGTCGCCGCCCTCGAACGGGGGCGTGAAGTCGGCGTCGTACGGCAGCGAAGGATCGCAGCGCACGCCGTAGTAGTTCTGCACGCGCCGCTCGGTCGGCAGTCCGTTGTCGTCCCAGCCCATCGGGTAGAACACCGTCTTGCCCCGCATGCGCTCGAACCGCACCTTGAGGTCGGTGTGCGTGAACGAGAAGACGTGCCCGATGTGCAGCGAGCCCGACGCAGTGGGCGGGGGCGTGTCGATCGAGAAGATGCCGGCGCGACCGACTTCGGCGGCACGGGCGCGGTCGAACAGGTACGTGCCCTGCGCGTTCCATGCCTCATCCCACTTGGTCTCGAGGCCCTCCAGTGCGGGCTTCTCCGGAATATGCGCGTCCGACATGAGGTCTCCTCGATCGATATGTGCGGCACTGTGTGAGCGTGCCTGAGTGTGGGATGTCGCTCGATTCTAGCCGGGGTTGGCCATGCCTCCGAAAGCGAGTGGATGCTCGTCTCGGTCGTCAGGCGGCGACGGTCGCCGTCTCGGGTGCCGTCTCGAGCTCGGGCTCGACCGGCCGACGGGCGGCGAACCAGGCCGACACGAGGGTGATGAGCGACATGATCGCGAGGATCACACCGGGGTGCCACCAGGCGAACTCGGTCGCCGAGCCGAGCTGCAGCGTGAGGTAGGGCACGAACCCGCTGATCGTCGCGGCCAGCGCGTACGCGAACGAGAGCGCCGAATAGCGGAAGCGGTCGGGGAACAGGTCGTTCATGAGTCCGCCCAGGGCCGCCCACGCCATCGTCGGCAGGATGCCGCCCACGATCATCGTCGCCACCAGGATCGGGAAGGTCGCGAACTGCAGCAGGTAGTACATCGGGAAGGTGATGACGAGGGTGCCGAGGGCGCCCCACAGCACGACGCGGGCCGAGCCGATGCGGTTCGCCCACGCGCCGAACAGCGGGATCGTCACCAGCTGGAGCAGACCGCCGATCGTGGTCGCGACCAGCAGATCCTGGAAGCTGAAGCCGAGCTCGGTGACGCCGTAGTTGACCGTGTAGGTGTTCATCAGCGAGTACGAGCCGATGCCCAGCAGCGCCGCGCCGATGGCGATCGCCATGGCGCCGGGGCGCTTGGCGAACATCGTCACGAACGGCACGCGGTCGCGCCGGCCCTCGGCGACCAGTCCGGTGAACACGGGCGTCTCGGTGATCGACCAGCGCAGGTAGAGCGAGACCAGCAGCAGCGGCACCGCGAGGAGGAACGGGATGCGCCAGCCCCACGCGGCCATCTGCTCCGGCGGGAGCACCGCCGTCAGGACGATGAACACGACGGCCGAGAGGATCGAGCCGACGGGGGAGCCCAGCTGCGGGACCGCAGCGTAGAAGGCGCGCTTGAGCGGTCCGGAGTTCTCGGTCGCGATCAGGATCGATCCGCCCCATTCGCCGCCGAGCGACAGGCCCTGCACGATGCGCAGGATGATCAGCAGCACCGCACCCAACCATCCGGCCTGCGCGTAGGTGGGCAGAAGGCCGATGAGCCCCGTCGCGACGCCCATCAGTCCGACCGTCCACAGGAGTGTGGCGCGCCGACCCAGCCGATCGCCCATGTAGCCGAAGATCAGCGCGCCGATCGGCCGCACGACGAACGCGAGCGCGATCGTCAGGAACGCCACGCTCGTCGCTCCGACCGCGCCCAGCGGGTCGAAGAACAGCGGGCCGACGAAGAACGCCGAGAAGTACGCATAGAGGTAGAAGTCGAAGGATTCCAGGGAGGTGCCGACCATCGAGGCCCAGGCGACACGGCGCGTGGGCGAGCTCTCGGGAGCGATGGCGGCCCGGTGGTCCTCGGGAGATGCGGGTGCTGCTGCGGTCACGGACGTCAATCTTGGCACGGGTCCAGAAACCCCGCGGCGGGCGCGGGCATTCCCGCGGAGCCGTCAGTCGGTGGGCACGGCGTTCGCGGCGATCACGTCGGCGAAGAACCCGGCGCTCTTCTTGGGTGTGCGCTCCTGGGTCGCGAAGTCCACCGCGATGATGCCCCAGCGCTGCGTGTAGCCCTCGGCCCACTCGAAGTTGTCGAGCAGCGACCACACGTAGTGACCCTCCAGCGGCACGCCGTCGCCGATCGCGCGTGCGGCCTGCTGGAAGTGCGAGCGGAGGAACGCGATGCGGTCGGGGTCGTCGACCGTGATGTCGGGCGTCGCGTCGGGGATGCCGTTCTCGGTGAGGATCAGCGGGATCGCCGGGTACTCGTCCTTGAGCCGGACCAGCAGGTCGTAAAGGCCCTGGGGATCGATCTGCTGCCAGCTCGCGGCCGAGGTGGGCGCGACGTCGACGGTGTTGCCGATGCCGTCGATGCCGGTCACGCCGTAGTACTGGATGGCGAGCAGGTCGCACGGCGCCGAGATCACCTCGAGGTCGCCGGGCTGCTGCAGAGCGAGGAACGCGTCGGGATCGGCGGGCAGCTGCCCCGGCTGGTCGCCGACGGCGTCGTCGGGGTACGAGCCCTTCAGGATCGGGTCGAGGAACAGCCGGTTCTCGCGCGCGTCGGTGAACGTCGCAGCCTCGGGATAGTCCGGCTCGGTGGCGATCACCGGGATCAGATTGAGGGCGGCCCCGATGCGACCGGGAAAGCCCCCGTCGCGGAACCGCTGCACCGCCAGGCCGTGCGCCAGCAGCTGGTGGTGCACCGCCGCGGCCGCCGCGTCGGGGCTGCGCAGCCCGGGCGCGTGCACGCCGTACCAGTGGCCGACGAACGCGTGCGTCTTGGGCTCGTTGAGCGTCAACCAGTCGGCCTCGGCGTCGCCCAGGGCCTCGAAGCAGACCACGGCGTAGTCGGCGAAGCGCGCGGCGGTGTCGCGCGATGCCCAGCCGCCGTCATCGTGCAGCGCCTGCGGGAGATCCCAGTGGAACAGGGTGATGGTGGGACGGATGCCGGCACCCACGAGCGTGTCGACGAGGCGCCGGTAGTAGTCGAGGCCGGCCTGGTTGACCTCGCCCGCGCCGGTCGGCAGCACACGCGACCAGGAGATCGAGAAGCGGTACGCACCGAGGCCGAGCGAGCTCATGAGTGCGACGTCATCGGCGTAGCGATGGTACTGGTCGGCGGCGGGGTCGCCGGTCGAGCCGTCGGCGATCTTGCCGGGGAGCGCGGCGAACGTGTCCCACACCGATGCGCCGCGCCCGTCCGCGCCGAGCGCGCCCTCGATCTGGAACGCGCTGGTCGACGCCCCCCAGGTGTACCCGGTCGGAAACGCCATGGGCTCTGCCGGAGGAGTCCAGGGTGCCGGCGTCGGGGTGGCACCGGGCGCGGCGGTGGTCGCGCCCGGCGTGCAGGCGGCGAGTGCTGCGGTCAAGGTGATGCCGCCGGCGGCGAGCAGGAAGGTCCGGCGGGAGAGGTCGCCGTCGCGGCGCAGAGGAGTGGGCATCGTCGCCTTCGTGTGCGGGGGTAGCGTGAGCGCGTGGGAGCGCTCCCACGCTCGGCACAGCCTAGCGCATCGCGGGCGGGTAGAATCAATGCCAGCGACATCGATCCGGCCATCACCGGGGAGTCTTCGGAAGAACGCGGGGCACGCTCTGTCAGCAGACGGGTTCCGTCACTAGAACCGAACGGGTCAGGCCCGTCACAGCCGCAGTGAGAGGGGATGGATGCCGGACTACCGGCATCCATCAATGCAGGGTGGTACCGCGGTAGGCCTGGACCGGCGTCCAGGCGGATCGTCCCGGCAGGAAGCACACGAGCGAGCACCTGCGAGAGATGATGACCTACCCCCGCCCCTCCGCCTTCGGCCCCGCCGCCGACGCGGCGCCTGCCCCCCTCGTCCCCAGCCCGCGCTTCTCCGACATCGAGCAGGAGACGCTCGCGTTCTGGGAGGCCGACCAGACGTTCCGCGCGTCGATCGCGCAGCGCGACGGCGCCGAGGAGTGGGTCTTCTACGACGGCCCGCCGTTCGCCAACGGACTGCCCCATTACGGCCACCTGCTCACCGGCTACGCGAAGGACCTCTTCCCGCGCTTCCAGACGATGCGCGGCAAGAAGGTCGACCGCGTCTTCGGCTGGGACACGCACGGGCTTCCCGCCGAGCTCGAGGCGATGAAGCAGCTCGGCATCACCGAGAAGAGCGAGATCGAGGCGATGGGCATCGCCACGTTCAACGCGAAGTCGCGCGAGTCGGTGCTGGCGTACACGCGGGAGTGGGAGGACTACGTCACGCGTCAGGCCCGCTGGGTCGACTTCGAACGCGGCTACAAGACGCTGGACCTCACGTACATGGAATCCGTGCTGTGGGCGTTCAAGACGATCTACGACAAGGGCCTCGCGTACGAGGGGCACCGCGTGCTGCCGTACTGCTGGCGCGACGAGACGCCGCTGTCGGCGCACGAGCTGCGCATGGACGACGACGTCTACAAGATGCGTCAGGACCCGTCGGTCACCATCACATTCCCGCTCACCGGCGTCAAAGCCGAGGCGCTCGGCCTCACCGGCGTGCGGGCGCTCGCCTGGACGACGACCCCGTGGACGCTGCCCACGAACCTCGCGCTCGTCGTCGGCCCTGACATCCGCTATGTCGTGGTGCCCGGCGGGCCCAACGGCGCCGCCGACGTGCCCGCGGGCGACGACCCCGAAGGCGCGACCGCGCACCGGTACCTCCTCGCCGAGGAGCTGCTCGCCGGGTATGCGAAAGACCTCGGCTATGCCGATGCCGACGCCGCCCGCGCCGCCGTCGATCAGACGGTGCTCGGCGCCGAGCTGGAGGACGTGACCTACGACCGCCTGTTCGACTACTACGCGGATGCCGCGATCTGGGGCACCCAGAACGCCTGGCGCATCCTCGTCGACGACTACGTCACGACCGGCGACGGCACGGGCATCGTGCACCAGGCCCCGGCCTACGGTGAGGACGACCAGCGGGTGACCGAGGCCGCCGGCATCCCGCTCATCATGAGCCTCGATGACGGCGGGCGCTTTCTGCCGCAGGTGGCGGATGTCGCCGGCGAGCTGTGGATGGACGCGAACCGGCCCCTCATCCGTCTGCTGCGCCAGGAGGGGCGCCTGCTGCGCGAGGCAAGCTACGAGCACTCGTATCCGCACTGCTGGCGGTGCCGCAACCCCCTCATCTACCGCGCGGTGTCGAGCTGGTTCGTCCGTGTCACCGACATCAAGGACCGCATGCTCGCGAACAACGAGCAGATCACGTGGGTTCCCGACAATGTCAAGCACGGCCAGTTCGGCAAGTGGCTCGAAGGGGCCCGCGACTGGTCGGTCAGCCGCAACCGCTACTGGGGCTCGCCGATCCCGGTGTGGAAGAGCGACGACCCCGAACACCCGCGCATCGACGTCTACGGCTCGCTGGAAGAGCTGGAACGCGACTTCGGCCGCCTGCCGCGCAACGGCGAGGGAGAAGTCGACCTGCACCGCCCGTACATCGACGACCTGACGCGCCCGAACCCCGACGACCCCACCGGCAAAAGCACGATGCGGCGCATCGAGGACGTCTTCGACGTGTGGTTCGACTCGGGCTCGATGCCCTACGCGCAGGTGCACTACCCGTTCGAGAACCGCGAGTGGTTCGACTCGCACTCGCCGGCGGACTTCATCGTCGAGTACATCGGGCAGACGCGCGGCTGGTTCTACCTCATGCACGTCCTGTCGACCGCGCTGTTCGACCGGCCGGCGTTCACCGCCGTGTCGGCGCACGGCATCGTGCTCGGCTCCGACGGACTCAAGATGTCCAAGTCGCTGCGCAACTACCCGGACGTCAGCGAGGTGTTCGACCGCGACGGATCTGACGCGATGCGCTGGTTCCTGATGTCGAGCTCGGTGCTGCGCGGCGGCAACCTGATCGTCACCGAGGAGGGGATCCGCGCCGGCGTGCGCGAGTTCCTGCTGCCGTTGTGGAACACGTGGTACTTCTTCGCGACCTACGCCAACGCGGCCGGCGGCGCCGGCGGCGAGGGTTACCAGGCCTCGTGGCGCACCGATTCGACCGACGTGCTCGACCGCTACATCCTGGCGCTCACGGGCGACCTCGTGCGAGATGTCGCGGCCGACCTCGAGGTCCTCGACTCGACGCTCGCGGCGGCCAAGCTGCGCGACTTCACCGAGGCACTGACCAACTGGTACATCCGGCGTTCGCGCGACCGGTTCTGGGTGGGCGTGGACCCGTCCGACCCGAAGACGACCGAGGCGTTCGACACGCTCTACACCGTGCTCGAGACGCTGACCCGCGTCGCTGCGCCGCTCATCCCGCTCGTGGCGGAGAAAGTCTGGCAGGGCCTCACCGGCGGCCGCAGCGTCCACCTGCAGGACTGGCCCGATGCCGAGCTGTTCCCCGAGGCCTCCGACATCCGCACCGCCATGGACGCGGTGCGCGAGGTGTCGAGCGTCGCCAACGCGCTGCGCAAGAAGGAGGGTCGCCGTGTGCGGCTCCCGCTTCCGCGGCTCACGGTGGCCGTTCCGGATGCCGCCGCCCTGGCCCAGTTCGACGGCATCCTGCGGGACGAGCTCAACGTCAAGGCGGTCGAGCTGATCGAGCTGGTCGACGATCTGTCGGCCCGCTACGGCATCAGCAAGCGCCTCAGCGTCAACGCGCGCGCCGCCGGACCCCGCCTCGGCAAGCAGGTGCAGCACGTCATCGCCGGCGCGAAGTCGGGCGTGTGGGAGGAGCGCGACGGCGTCGTGGTCGTCGACGGCGTGGCCTTGGAGGAGGGCGAGTACGAGCTCACCCTCGAGGCGGGCGGCGTCGACGACGGCACGGCGATCGCCCTGCTGGCGGAGGGCGGCTTCGTGCTGCTCGACACAGCCACCACTCCCGAGCTGGAGGCGGAGGGACTCGCGCGCGACGTCATCCGCGCCGTGCAGGACACCCGCAAGGCGGCCGGGTTCGACGTCAGCGACCGCATCCGGCTCACCCTGGTCTTGGACGACGCCGAGGACGGCGCTGCGGTGCAGTCCGCGTTCGACGTCGCCGATGTCGCCGGTGAGACGCTCGCCGTCGAGCACGCCGTGCTGGTCGCGCCGGACGCGCTCGTCGACAGTCACGATCACCAGGCCACCTTCCCCGCGGGGACGTTCGCCAACCGCGGCGAGTTCACGGTGGCCGTCACGAAGGCGGAGGCATCGGCATGAGCGATCGCGACCGGCAGCGGGCGGACGCCGTCTACGAGGCGCTGCTGCAGCGGCAGGGGGAGCAGTGGGTGCAGCCGCGCGTCGAGCGCACGCGGCGCGTGCTCGAGCTGCTCGACGACCCGCAACGCACCTATCGCGTGGTCCACGTCACCGGCACGAACGGCAAGACCTCGACCAGCCGCATGATCGAGAGCCTCGTGCGTGCGCACGGCCTGCGCACCGGCATGTTCACGAGTCCGCACCTGGAGCGCTTCACCGAGCGGATCATGGTCGACGGCGAGCCGATCGACGATGCCGCGGTCGCGGACGCCTGGGACGAGATCGCCCCGTTCGTCGAGATCGTGGATGCCGAGCTCGAGGCCTCCGGCGACGCAGCGCTCACGTTCTTCGAGCTGCTCACGGTGCTCGCGTTCGTCGCGTTCGCCGACGCGCCGATCGACGTCCTGGTGCTCGAGGTGGGCATGGGCGGCGCCTGGGACTCCACGAACACCGCCGACGGCGACGTGGCGGTCTTCGCCCCCATTGACCTCGACCACGCCGACCGGCTCGGCGACACGATCGCAGAGATCGCCACGGTGAAGTCGGGCATCATCAAGGACGGCGCGGCCGTCGTCTCGGCCCGTCAGGATCCCGCCGCCGAGGCCGTGCTGCGCGCCGCGGCCGCCGCGCGCGGCGCGACGATCAGGTTCGAGGGCGCGGAGTTCGCGCTCGCGCAGCAGCGGCTGGCCGTGGGCGGGCAGCAGATCACGGTGCGCGGCCTCGCCGGCACCTATGAGGACGAGTATCTGCCGCTGTACGGCGCGCACCAGGGGTTCAACGCGGCTCTCGCGATCGCCGCCGTCGAGTCGCTCGTCGGCGGCGGCACGCAGCCGATCGCGGGCGACGTGCTCGTCGAGGGTCTCGGCGGCGTGACCTCGCCCGGCCGCCTGCAGTTGGTCGGCGCGGCTCCGACCGTCCTCGTCGATGCCGCGCACAACCCGCACGGCGCACGCGCGCTGGTGACCGCACTGCGTGAGTCGTTCGACTTCGACGAGTGGGGCGTGGTGCTCGGTATGCTCTCCGACAAGGACGCGGCCGGAATCGTCGACGCCGTCGCTCCGGTCGCGGCTCACGTGTTCGCGACCGCGCCGGACTCCGAGCGCGCCGAGGACGCCGATGCGATCGCCGACCTCGCCGAAGCGCACGACCTGCGTGTGTCGGTGCACCGTGATCTTGCGGATGCCGCCGACGCGGCCCGCGCGTGGGCCGCGGCATCCGACCGCCGGGCTGTCGTGATCGCGGGATCCGTCGTGCTCGCCGGTGAGGCGCTCGCGCTCTCGGCCACCGGGGACTGGAAGAGCGGGTGGAGCGCATGACCGACGCGGAATCCGCGGGCACCGGGCCGCAGCCGCGGGTGCGCCGCGCCCGCGGCGCAGAGGAGTCGCTGGCGACCATCGTGCTCGGCTTCGAGTCGATCGTGGCGTTCCTCGGCGGCCTGGTCGTCTACGGGCTGAAGGCGCTCCCGAGCGGGATCGCGCCGTGGTGGGGGATCGTGGCCGGCACGGTGGTCGCCCTCCTGATGATCGCCACGACCCGGGTCACGCGCTACCGCTGGGGCATCATCCTCGGCTGGGCGCTGCAGGTCGTCGTCCTGCTCGGAGCGTTCCTGGTGCCGTCGCTCGCGATCGTCGCCGTCATTTTCGGCGTCATGTACGGGTATGCCACCATCAAGGGGGCCGCTCTGGACCGGCGCAACGCCCGGCTCGCGGCCGATTCGCCCGAATAGCCCAGTTCCCCGAAGCAGTCCGAACCGAACGGAGACTCCCATGGCCACCGAAGAGACCCTCGTCCTCGTCAAGCCCGACGGCGTCGCACGCGGCCTCACCGGCACGATCCTCGCCCGCATCGAGGCGAAGGGGTATGCGCTCGTCGACATCCGCCTCGTCGAGCCCGACCGCGAGACCCTCGAGCGCCACTATGCGGAGCACGAGGGCAAGCCGTTCTACGAGCCGCTCGTCGAGTTCATGATGTCGGGACCGTCCGTGGCGATCCGCCTCGCCGGCAACCGGGTGATCGAGGGGTTCCGCTCGCTCGCCGGCACGACCGATCCGACGACTGCCGCACCGGGCACCATCCGCGGCGACTTCGGCCGCGACTGGGGCCTGAAGGTGCAGCAGAACCTGGTGCACGGGTCCGACAGCCCCGAGTCGGCCGCTCGCGAGCTCGACATCTGGTTCTGATCCCGGCTCCGGACCGCCGGGGTGCACTCACCAGGAGTGCACCCCGGCGTTCCGTGTTTCGGCCGCCCGACGGGCGGGTCAGAAGAGCGTCGCGAGGATGTTCAGCTGCAGCTGGGCGGCGCCGAAGATGATGACGTAGCCGGCGATCACGATGAGCGGCACCCATCCCGAGATCGCGTCGCCGACCTTGCGCAGCGTGCTCCCGGCCAGACCGGCGCGAAGGTTGCGCACCGTGACGGCGAGGAACATCGGGATAGTCACGAGGTAGACGAGAGAGCACCACGGGCACAGCGTGCCGATGTCGAAGATGCTCTGGACGGCCAGCCAGTACACGAACGAGATCGCGAACAGCAGGCCGGCGTTGAAGACCCACCAGAACCACGCTGCGAATCGGGCGCCGGCCACGAGCGCGAAGCCGACGACCACCGGGGCGGGGAACATCATGAGCCCCAGGATCGGGTTGGGGAAGCCGAAGATGCTGCCCTGCCACGACTCGATGTTCTTGCCGCAGTTGACCACGGCGTTGAGGTTGCAGGTCAGCGCCGAGTCGGGGTTCTTCAGCAGGTTGATGTCGTCCATCGTCAGCGCGAAAGACGCCAGCAGACCCAGCAGACCGCCCGCGATCAACACGATGGCGAGGGCGTAGTGCGTCCGCGCCTCCGGGCGTTCGGCGGGGGGAGTGACCATGCTCGGATTATGGCATCGACAACTGCGCGAATGCCCATCGCTGCGCCGTGTGAAACCCTCGGCGCGGCGCGAATGGGCATTCTGCCGGGGGAAGTGCGATAATGGGGGTCGATGACGTGCGGCCGCGCCGCGACGATCATCACCAGAAGACTTCAGGGCGACGCATGCCCTTGGCAGCACGAGCATCCGCCTAGCGCCGGACCTCCGCTGCAGACCGAGTGAGTTCGCGGCACCGCCCCGTCCAGAGGGCATGGGCGGCGCCGCACGAGATTTCGCCGGGCGACGCGCGGTGTCGCCCCGCTAGGAGTACGCCAGTGATGGCTGATGGAACCGATGCAGAATTCACCCCTCAGACCGAATCGGACGCTCCGCTAGACGCGGACACCGCTTCGCAGCCGCCCGCAGAGGCGGCGCCGGTCGACGAGACGGTCGCCGAGTCTGAAGAGACGGATGCCGCGCCGCAGGCCGCGTCCGAGGCTCCGGTCGACGATGTCGCACAGGCTGAGACCGACGTCGCCGACGCTCCCGCGCCCGAGTTCGATGCGGCAGACGTCGAGGCCGAGCCCGTCGACGCCCAGCAGGCCGAGACGCAGGTCGCCCAGGCCGAGTCCGGCGCAGCCCCTGAGCCCGAAGCGCCGGCCGGTCCGGCGACGGCGGTGAGCCTGGGCCTGCTGCCCGAGGTCTTCGTGTCGTCCGTGTCGACCGACCTGCACTTCTACGCGCCCGAGGTCCTGCCGCTGCCCGCTCGCCCCGGTCGCGAGCCGCAGCCCGAGCCCGAGCCCGAGGCCGTGACGAGCAGCACGTCTCGCCGACGCAACCGCCGGCGCGGGGGAGAGGGCCGGGACGAGGCATCCGCTCCGTCCGAGGCGTCACCGCCCCGCCAGCGTGCCGTGGAGCTCATCACCGAGCCGCAGCGCATCAAGGGCTCCACACGGCTGGAGGCGAAGAAGCAGCGCCGTCGCGACGGTCGCGAGGCCGGTCGCCGGCGCGCCGTGGTGACCGAGGCCGAGTTCCTCGCACGCCGCGAGGCCGTCGACCGCGACATGATCGTGCGCTCACGCAACGGACGCATCCAGATCGCCGTGCAGGAAGACAACGTGCTCGTCGAGCACTACGTCGCGCGCAACCAGGACGCGTCGCTCATCGGCAACGTCTATCTCGGTCGCGTGCAGAACGTCCTGCCCAGCATGGAAGCGGCCTTCGTCGACATCGGCCGCGGTCGCAACGCCGTCCTGTACTCGGGCGAGGTGGACTGGGATGCCGTCGAGACGGGCAATCAGCCACGTCGCATCGAACTGGCGCTCAAGACCGGCGACCGCGTGCTCGTGCAGGTCACGAAGGACCCGGTGGGCCACAAGGGCGCGCGTCTGACCAGCCAGATCTCGCTTCCGGGGCGCTACCTCGTGTACGTGCCGGGCGGCAACATGAACGGCATCTCGCGCAAGCTGCCCGACACCGAGCGCGCGCGCCTGAAGAAGATCCTCAAGGAGGTGCTCCCCGAATCGTCGGGCGTGATCGTGCGCACCGCCGCCGAGGGCGCCACCGAGGATCAGCTGACCCGCGACGTGCAGCGCCTCACCAACCAGTGGGAGCACATCTCCCAGCAGGTCGAATCGATCCAGGCACCCGCGCTGCTGCACTCCGAGCCGGACCTCCTCGTCAAGATCGTCCGCGACGTCTTCAACGAAGACTTCTCGAAGATGCTGATCCAGGGCGAGGACGCGTACCACACGATCACGAAGTACCTCGAGTCGGTGGCACCCGATCTGCTCGACCGTATCGAGCGCTTCGAGGGCGACCACGACCCGTTCGACGAGTTCCGCGTCACCGAGCAGATCGAGAAGGCGCTGGACCGCAAGGTCTGGCTGCCCTCGGGCGGCTCGCTCGTCATCGACCGCACCGAGGCGATGACGGTCGTCGACGTCAACACCGGCAAGTTCGTCGGTTCGGGCGGCAACCTCGAAGAGACCGTCACGAAGAACAACCTCGAAGCGGCCGAAGAGATCGTCCGTCAGCTCCGCCTGCGCGACATCGGCAGCATCATCGTCGTCGACTTCATCGACATGGTGCTCGAGTCCAACCGCGATCTCGTGCTGCGCCGTCTCGTGGAGTGCCTGAGCCGCGACCGGACCAAGCACCAGGTCGCCGAGGTCACGTCGCTCGGCCTCGTGCAGATGACGCGCAAGAAGCTCGGCCTGGGCCTGCTCGAAACCTTCAGCGAGCCGTGCGAGGTCTGCGCGGGTCGCGGCGTGATCGTCCACCACGACCCGGTCGTGAAGCACCGCGTGCCCAGCGCCGGCGCGGCGCCCTCGGGTGGCCGGCGTCCGCGCGGCGGAGGCAGCACGCCTCCGGCTCAGAACGGAACGACGGGCACCCACGTCATCACCGAGGGCATGAAGTCCGCTCTCGCCCAGATCGCGGCATCCACGATCCACCACGCCGACGAGGCCGCCCCGGTCGCCCCGGTGGCGGAGGAGGTCCCCGCCGAGCGTCCGAAGAAGCGCAAGAAGCGCGCGGAGCCGGCGGCCAAGAAGGAGCCGAAGGCGAAGCCGAAGGCGAAGCCGAAGACCGAGAAGGACATGCTGCTGGACTCGGTGCTCAACGCACTTCCCGAGCCCAAGGCGCCCGGTCAGGGCCGTTCCCGGCGTCGTGTGACGACGGCGGCGCTGACCGGCACCCCGGTGCCGCACACGCCCGCCGAGGACTGAAACCGGACTCGTCTCGTCACACACTGTCGCCTCGGGTCCTCCGGTCGCTAATCTTGGCCGCGGGGATCTGGGGAGGGCGCCATGGCGCGCTTTGTGTTCGTGACGTGGGACGGCGGCGGGAACCGCATGCCCACCATCGCGATCGCGCGCGCCCTCCAGCAGCGTGGTCATGACGTGCTCGTGCTCGGCCACGATTCGCAGGCGGACGCCTATCGAGCGTCGGGGCTGCCGTTCACGGCGTTCGCGAGCGCCCCTGGATTCGTGCTTGTGCCCGGGCCCCGCGGCTTGCTGAACCTGGTGTTCGACCGCCGCATCGCCGACGACACCGTCGCGCTGCTCGTCGAGTATCCGGCCGACCTGGTGGTCGTGGACTGTCTGCTGATCGGCGTGCTCGACACGCTCGACCGCATGGGGCGCCGCTACGCGGTGCTCGAGCACACGCTGCACGACTTCCTCGCGTCGGGGATGCGTGCGCTGGGCGCGATCGGGTGGATGCGCGGCATGCGGGTCGGTGCGGTGCGGTCGCACGCGATGCCGATCGTGGTGGCATCCGTCCCCGGTTTCGTGCCGCCTTTCGCCACGCAGCCCCCGCTGTCGGCGAGGGCCGGCTCCGTCGTCTACGCGGGCGCGATGACGACGGCGGTCGCGGCGAATCCCTCGGTTCCCACGGTGGTCGTGAGCCTCAGCACCTTCCGGTTCCCCGACCTCGTCGCGACGTGGCAGCGCGCGCTCGACGCCGTCGACGGGCTCGACGTCCGCGTCGTGGCGACTCTCGGGCCTGCCGTCTCGGCCGCCGAACTGCGCGTTCCGCGCGCGGTCGAGATGAGGGAATGGATGCCGCACCACGAGTTGTTCCCGTCGGCTTCGCTTCTGGTGGGCCACGGCGGGCACGGCACCACGCTCGCCGCACTCGCGCACGGTGTGCCCGTCCTCGCGCTGCCACTCGACGGCGCATCGGACCAGCCCCGCGTCGGGCGTGCGGTGGAGCGCGCAGGCGTCGGGGCGACGATGTCGCGCCGCTCGGATCCCGCCGCGATCAGGGCGGCGATCGTCGCCCTGCTGGCCGACGCCGTGGTCCATGAACGCGCGCAGCGCCTGGGCGAAGCCGTCCGCGCCTTCGACGGACCGGCGCGGGCCGCCGCCGTGCTGGAGATGTCGGCGGGCGCGTGACGCGGCTCAGCGGCGGTCGCGGGCCCGCACTCTCAGGCCGGATGCGATGAGCCGACGCACGAGCTCATGCCCGTCAACGTGCTCGGCGCCTGCGACGATGAGCCGCGCGTGCGCGTCTTCGGGCACGTCGTAGTGGTCCAGGTCGAATCCGCGCCGGGGGATGCCGTTCGCCTGGGCGAACGCGTGCAGCTCGGCGACGGACTCGTCGCTCACGAGATGCGCCCACAGTCGGCCGTGCGCGGGCCAGCGCGGATCGTCGATCAGGATCGTCACGTCCAGATACTATTCATGGTCGAGGCGGCGACACGAGGTCGGGCGCTTTCGCGGACTGTTCCGGCATCTGATAAAGTGGACCCTTGGTGCGTCGAGATATCCGCACCAGGTCTTTCATGACGTCCTGAGCGCGTGCGCGTGCTCCCAGAAGAAACAGGTGTGAAGTGGTTTACGCAGTTGTGCGCGCCGGCGGCCGGCAGGAGAAGGTGGAGGTCGGCACGATCGTCGTCCTCGACCGTCAGGCCGCGAAGATCGGCGACAAGATCGAGCTCCCCGCGGTGCTCTTCGTCGACGGCGACGCCGTGACGACCGACGCCGAGAAGCTCGCGAAGGTCACCGTGACCGCCGAGGTGCTCGGTGAGGAGCGCGGCCCGAAGATCGTGATCCAGAAGTTCAAGAACAAGACCGGCTACAAGAAGCGCCAGGGGCACCGTCAGGACCTCACGCGCGTCAAGGTCACCGGCATCAAGTAAGCCACAGGAGACGCAGAGATGGCACACAAAAAGGGCGCAAGCTCCACCCGCAACGGTCGTGACTCCAACGCTCAGCGCCTCGGCGTGAAGCGCTTCGGCGGCCAGCAGGTGCTCGCCGGCGAGATCATCGTCCGTCAGCGTGGCACGCACTTCCACCCCGGCGTCAACGTCGGCCGCGGTGGCGACGACACGCTGTTCGCCCTGGCGGCGGGCGCGGTCGAGTTCGGCCAGAAGGGCGGCCGCAAGGTCGTCAACATCGTGGCGGCGGCGGAGTAATCCACCGGGTTTCACACTTCGAGGAGGGGGCGGGCTTCGGCTCGCCCCTTCCCTTTACTCTGGGGAGCACCCAGGCCTGAGGGGGACCCATGGTCACGTTCGTCGATCGCGTGACGCTGCATCTGAGCGCCGGCAAGGGCGGCAACGGCTGCGTGTCGGTCAAGCGCGAGAAGTTCAAGCCGCTTGCAGGTCCGGACGGCGGCAACGGCGGACACGGCGGTGACATCGTCCTCGTGGCCGACCCGCAGGTGACGACCCTGCTCTCGTACCACCACTCGCCGCACCGCTCGGCCGGCAACGGCGGCTTCGGCATGGGCGATCACCGCTCCGGTGCCGCCGGCGAGTCGCTCGAGCTCCTGGTGCCCGTCGGCACCGTGGTCAAGGACGAATCGGGCGAGCCGATCGTCGACATGATCGAACCCGGAATGCGGTTCGTGGCCGCGCCGGGCGGTCTGGGCGGACTGGGCAACGCGGCGCTGGCGACGCCCAAGCGCAAGGCGCCCGGCTTCGCCCTCCTCGGCACCCCGGGGTGGACGGGCGACGTCCTCCTGGAGCTGAAGACCGTCGCGGACGTCGCCCTGGTCGGGTATCCGTCTGCCGGCAAGTCGAGCCTCATCGCCGCTATCTCGGCGGCGCGGCCGAAGATCGCCGACTACCCGTTCACGACCCTCCACCCCAATCTGGGCGTGGTGCAGGCCGGCGACGTGCGTTTCACCGTCGCCGACGTGCCCGGCCTCATCGAGGGCGCGAGCGAAGGCAAGGGACTCGGACTGGAGTTCCTGCGGCACGTGGAGCGCTGCACGGCACTGGTGCACGTGCTCGACTGTGCGACGCTCGAGCCCGGTCGCGACCCCCTGAGCGATCTCGACGTCATCCTCGCGGAGCTCGCCGCCTACCCGGTGCCGGAGGGACAGCTGCCGCTCCTGGAGCGTCCACAGCTCGTCGCGCTCAACAAGGTCGATGTGCCCGAGGCCAAGGACCTCGCCGATCTCGTCCGCCCCGACCTCGAGGAGCGCGGGTTCCGCGTGTTCGAGATCTCGACGGTGAGCCACGAGGGGCTGCGCCCGCTGACGTTCGCCCTCGGCGACATCGTGGCCACGCATCGTGCGGAGCTGGCCGCCGCGCCCGCGCCCGAGCGGATCGTGATCCGCCCGAAGGGCGCCGACAAGGAGTTCACCATCCGTGTCGAGGGCGGCACCTACGGCAACATCTATCGCATCCTCGGCGACAAGCCGGTCAAGTGGGTGCAGCAGACCGACTTCCAGAACGAGGAGGCCGTCGGCTACCTCGGCGACCGACTGGAGAAGCTGGGCATCGAGAACGAGCTGTATCGCGCGGGTGCCGTGCCGGGTGCCACCGTCGTCATCGGCGAGGGCGACGGCATCGTGTTCGACTGGGAGCCGTCGGTGTCGTCGACCGCCGAGCTGATGACCGCACCGCGCGGCACCGACCCCCGCTTGCTGCGCAACACCCGTCGCACCACGTCCGAGCGCCGTGACATGTATCACGAGATGATGGACGCCAAGGCGGAGGCGCGTGCCGAGCTCGAGGCCGAGCGCATCGCCCAGCGGGGCCCGAGCCCCGAATGGGATGACGAGGACGACGAGTGAGCGCACGCGACCGCGGCGACATCCGCACCGCGCGGCGCGTCGTGGTCAAGGTCGGCTCGTCGTCGATCAGCGGTGACAACGCGCACAAGATCCGTCCGCTTGTCGACGCCCTTGCCGCCGCGCACGGACGCGGCACCGAGGTGGTCCTCGTCTCGTCCGGAGCCATTGCGACGGGCATGCCGTTCCTCCTGCTCGACGAGCGGCCGACGGACCTCGCAACGCAGCAGGCGGCGGCGGCCGTGGGACAGAACATCCTGATCTATCGCTATCAGGAGGCGCTGCGCCCGTTTCGGATCGTGGCCGGCCAGGTGCTGCTCACCGCCGGCGACCTCGAGAACCCGACGCACCGCGAGAACGCCCGTCGGGCGATGGAGCGGCTGCTCGGTCTGCGCATCCTCCCTGTCGTCAACGAGAACGACACGGTCGCGACGCACGAGATCCGCTTCGGCGACAACGACCGACTCGCGGCCCTCGTCGCGCAGCTGATCGGCGCGGATGCGCTCGTGCTGCTCAGCGACATCGAATGCCTCTACACGCGGCCGCCGGACGAGCCGGGCGCCCTGCCGATCCCACAGGTCGCATACGGCGAAGACCTGCACGGCTTCGAGTTCGGCTCGGTCGTGGTCAACAGCGTCGGCACCGGCGGCGCTGCCACCAAGGTCTCGGCGGCGCGACTGGCTGCGGCATCCGGGATCGGCGTCCTCGTCACGAGCGCCGATCTGGTCGGCGAAGCACTGGCGGGCGAAGAGATCGGCACGTGGTTCGAACCCAACCCCGTGGCGGCCACCTCGCCGATGACCGGCGCGACGCGCATCGGCTGATCCCCACGCTGCCGCGGTCATAAACTGGGCGGATGACCACCACCGCCACGACGGCACGTGAACGGATGCTCCTCGCGAAGGACGCCGCGCGCAGCATCGGCCTGCTCGGCGACGCTGAGAAGCGAGATGCACTGATCGCGATCGCGGATGCGATCGAGGATGCTGCGGCCGACGTCGTCGCGGCGAACGCCGAGGATCTGCAACGGGGGAGCGAGGGCGGACTCTCGGTCGCTCTGCAAGACCGTCTGCGGCTCGACGAGCCGCGGGTCGCGGCTCTCGCGGCCGCCGTGCGCGACATCGCTGCTCTTCCCGACCCCGTCGGCCGGGTGCTCGACGAGCGCACGCTCGACAACGGCGTCTCGCTCACCAAGGTGTCGGTGCCGTTCGGTGTGGTGGGCTCGATCTACGAGGCCCGCCCGAATGTCACGGTCGACATCGCGGCTCTCGCGCTGCGCTCCGGCAACGCCGTCGTGCTGCGCGGCGGCACCGCCGCCGAGCTCACCAACGCCGCTCTCGTGCGCGCCATGCGCGGCGCACTGGCAGCGCGCGGCATCGACCCCGAGGCGATCCAGACGGTCGATGAATTCGGCCGCGAGGGAGCGCGCGAGCTCATGCACGCACGCGGTGTCGTCGACGTGCTGGTGCCCCGCGGCAGCGCCCAGCTCATCGAGACCGTCGTCACCGAATCGTCGGTGCCCGTCATCGAGACCGGCGCCGGCGTCGTGCACATCGTGCTCGACGAGAGCGCACCGCTGGAGTGGGCCCGAGACATCGTCGTCAACGCCAAGACACAGCGCCCGAGCGTGTGCAACGCGGTGGAGACCGTGCTGGTGCACCGCGCCGCCGCCGAGCGCCTCGTCGGCCCCGTGGTCGCGGCGCTGCAGCAGAGCGGGGTGACTGTCCACGGCGACCCCACAGTGGCGATGCTCGCCTCGGACATCGCGCCCGCGACCGACGAGGACTGGGCGACCGAGTACCTGAGCCTCGATCTCGCGATGCGCGTCGTCGACGACCTCGACGACGCCCTCGAGCACATCCGCCGGTACTCCACGCATCACACCGAGTCCATCGTGACGAGGGATGCCGCGAACGAGGCTCGCTTCCTCGCCGAGGTCGATTCGGCCGTCGTGATGGTCAACACGTCCACCCGCTTCACCGATGGCGGCGAGTTCGGATTCGGCGCAGAGGTCGGCATCTCCACACAGAAGCTGCATGCACGCGGGCCCATGGGGCTGGCCGAGCTCACCAGCTCCAAGTGGCTGGCGCGCGGCGCCGGACAAGTCCGCGCGTGACGGAATAGACTGGATCAGTCCCGCGCCCCTGAGGGCGAACCCGAAACGGAGCCCGAATGACACTCGCCACGATCATCGCCATCGCCGCAGAAGAGACCGAGCACACCGGCAATGTCGCGCTCGAGACGATCGGGTACGGCCTCACCGCGGTCGTGGTCTTCGCCGCGCTGGCTCTGGTGACGCTGTCGTACCGCAATGTGGCCAACCGCCACTCCCAGAAGGCCGAGGCGTACGCCAAAGCGCACGCCAACGACGTGCAGCAAGCGGGGCACGGCCACTGAGGCAGCCGCATGGTCGGTACGACGGCCTCGAGGATCGGGGTCATGGGCGGGACGTTCGACCCCATCCACCACGGTCACCTCGTCGCTGCGAGCGAGGTCGCACAGTGGTTCGATCTCGACGAGGTCGTCTTCGTCCCCACTGGCGAGCCGTGGCAGAAGGCCGACGTCTCGCCGAGCGAGCATCGCTATCTGATGACCGTCATCGCGACGGCATCCAATCCCCGCTTCACCGTGAGTCGGGTCGACATCGACCGTGACGGCCCCACCTACACCATCGACACGCTCCGCGATCTGAAGGCCCAGCGCCCCGACGCGGAGCTGTTCTTCATCACGGGCGCAGACGCCATAGCGCAAATTCTCAGTTGGAGAGACCATGATGAGTTGTGGGACCTCGCCCACTTCGTCGCTGTGTCTCGACCCGGACACGTGCTGAACACGGACGGCCTGCCCAGCGACGACGTCAGTCAGCTCGAGATCCCCGCCCTCGCCATCTCGTCGACGGACTGCCGCGGTCGGGTGCAGCGAGGACACCCGGTGTGGTACCTCGTGCCCGACGGGGTCGTCCAATACATTGCGAAGCATCATCTCTACCGGAGCAAGGAATGAGTACACCCGAGCAACCGGCATCGCCCGCCCTCACCCGCAAGCAGATCCGCGAACTGCGGAACACGGGCTCGACGCCCGTGATCACCGCGGCGCCGACCGCCGATGCGGCCCAGGCCCCCGAGGCCACCGAACCCGTCGCGTTCGTCCCACCGACCCCGCCGCCTGCGGCCGTCGTCCCCGTCACCGCCGCGCCGTTCCCACGTCCGGCCGAGCCGGCTGACATCCCGCCCGCACCGGTCGCGGACTCGACCGTCGACCTCGGAGTGTCACCCCTGACCCGTCGCCAGGCGCGCCAGCAGGAGCGCATCCGCACCGCCTCGGTGCCGGTGATCACGCCCGAGGTCGTCGCCGCTCACGCTGCGGCGACGGGCGCTCCGGCCTTCGCGTTCTCGCCGGGCCCCGCGCCCACGCCGGCCCCCGCCGCCGAGCAGCCGCAGTTCGCCGAGCCGCAGCCTGCCCCCGAGCCGGAACCTGCGCCCTCGCTGTTCATCGAGTCGACAGACTCGGGCGAGGTCAGCACCGACAGCGGCGTACACGCCCTGTTCGGCCTGCCGCCCGAGACCGAGCCGGAGCCGACCTCCGACGCCGTCGCCGTCGCCGCGGCCCCGATCATCGCAGCCCCAGTCGCCGCCCCGACCGCCCCGCAGGTGGCGTGGATCCAGCCGATCGCGGACGACGACGCGCGCATCGACGCGTTCGATTCCGCTCTCGCCGGCGTCGAGGACCCGATCGCCGAAGAGCAGAAGGCTGTCGTGAGCCCGCTGTTCGGCGCCGGGCTGCTCGAGTCCGAGGCGCCCGTCGCGGAGCCTGCGCCCGAACCCGAGGCTCCGGAGTTCCCGCCGTCGTTCGACCAGCTGCTGTCGCGCTCCACCGGGGCGATCGCTCTTCCGAGCGCGCTGATCGTGGCGCAGGCACCAGAGGTGTCGTCGCTCGTTGCGCCGGTCACCGCGACCGGTGAGGTCATCGTCACGGGGACCTTCAACCTGCCCGAGGGCCTCGGCTCGACGGGGCACGCGAAGGGGACCACAGACGGCAAGGAGGTCGACGCGATCCTCGTGGACGGCGAGCTGCCGGTCCACTCGTCGCCGACGCCGATCGCCGCGAGCGCCGCGGTCAGCACCGTGAAGATGCCCGGCGAGGTCATCAAACCCCCGGCCCCCGAGAAGGGCGGCAAGCTCATGATGTCGCTCGCCGTCACCGCCGGTGTGCTCGCACTCGCCCTCGTGGGCGTCCTCATCCTCGCCTTTGCGACAGGAGTCTTCTCATGACCGCGACCCCGCAGTCGCTCGACATGCTCCAGATCGCCGCTGCGGCGGCCGACGCGAAGGGCGGCGAGGATCTCATCGCGCTCGACGTGTCGGAGCCGTTGCCGCTGGTCGACATCTTCCTGCTGGTCACCGGGCGCAGCGAGCGCAACGTGGCCGCCATCGCGGATGAGATCGAAGACAAGCTCCTGGAAGCCGGCCACAAGCGCCTGCGTCGTGAGGGCCGCCAGGAATCGCGCTGGGTGCTGCTGGACTTCGGCGACCTCGTGGTCCACGTCTTCCACGAGCAGGAGCGCGTCTATTACGGTCTCGAACGGCTCTGGAAAGACTGCCCCGTGGTGCCGGTCCAGCTGCCCGCCCGGGCGGGCGTCGAAGACTGATCCTGGTTCGGAGCATCCCTCGGAATGTTGTAAGCTTGACGAGTTGCCCCGCGAGAGCGGAGGCAACGGTCAGGGCCTGTGGCGCAGCTGGTAGCGCACCTGCATGGCATGCAGGGGGTCAGGGGTTCGAGTCCCCTCAGGTCCACCGAGAGAAGGCCGCCCGATCGGGCGGCCTTCTGCTTTTCCGCTCGGATGCCGGCACCGTCGGCCCCTGGCTCAGCCCTGCATCCGGGGGTCCTCGGTGGGGTCGCGATACAGCGGTGGGCACCCGTTCCCGATCGCGTCGGGGAACAGCTCGAAGTGCCACGCCTCGTTCTCGTAGGTGCGGCACAGCCCGTAGCTCTGGCCGTGCGCGATCATCCAATCGGCGGCGGCGTACGGGCCGATGTCCACCGCCTCGCCTGCGACGTGCGCCGACGTCACCGGCGTGGCGACCCAGCGCGCGGCCTCCGCCGCCGAGCCGTACTGGGCCACCGCGTCGCGCAGCAGCTGCTCCTGGTACTCGGCCGATCGCCAGCCGCTGTTGACACGGATGTCGACGCCCTGGTCGGCGGCATCGGTGGTGGCCCGGCGCAACGCATCCAGGAGGGCGGGCTGGAGGCGCGCGATGCCGGCGTAGCCGTCCTCGAAAGGGCTCGCCGCGTCGGGAAGCACGCCGTCGGCCTCCGTCACCGCTCCATCACGTGTCTCGTCGACGGTGACGACGCTCTCGTCGGCGGGCAGAGTCAGGGCGGAGGCGGAGCGGTACGCGGCGATCCCCACGAGGGCGGCCGCGAGAACCGCCAGCGCGACGGCGAAGCCGAGGAGCGTGCGATGCACGCGCGCGGATCGGGATGGGATGCTGTTCATGCCTCCAGCCCATACGCGCGCGCGTTGCAGGATCGTATGAGGTTTTCGCTACACGGACGATATGCGCCGCCTCGTAGCATCGAGGCATGCGCGTGCTGGTGGTCGAGGACGAGCCCCTCATGGCGGGGGCCATCCGCGACGGACTCCGGCTCGCCGCGATCGCCGCCGACATCGCCGGCGACGGAGATGCCGCGCTGGAGCTCCTGAGCATCAACGCGTACGACATCGCGGTGCTCGATCGCGACATCCCCGGTCCATCGGGTGATGAGATCGCTGCGCACATCGTCGCCTCGGGGACCGGCATCCCGATCCTCATGCTCACCGCCGCCGACCGGATCGACGACAAGGCCACCGGGTTCGAACTGGGCGCCGACGACTATCTGACCAAGCCGTTCGATCTGAAGGAGCTCGTGCTGCGACTGCGCGCACTGGACCGGCGGCGGGCTCACAGTCGTCCACCCGTGCGCGAGCTCGCCGGCCTGCGCCTGGATCCGTTCCGCCGAGAGGTATTCCGCGACGGCCGGTACGTCGCCCTCACGAGGAAGCAGTTCGCGGTGCTCGAGGTGCTGATCGGCGCGGACGGCGGCATCGTGAGCGCCGAGGAGCTGCTCGAACGCGCATGGGACGAGAACGCCGACCCGTTCACCAACGCCGTGCGCATCACCGTCTCGGCGCTGCGCAAGCGCCTGGGCGAGCCGTGGGTCATCGCGACGGTGCCGGGGGTCGGGTATCGCATCGACGTCGATCCAGAAGCGGAGCCACGCGATGACTAGGCACCCGGGCATGAGCGTGCGGCTGAAGCTGACCCTCAGCTACGCCGGATTCCTCATGGTGGCGGGTGCGCTGCTGCTCACGGTGGTGTGGGTCTTCCTGCTGCGGTACGTGCCCGACGGCAACCTCACCGGCCCCGGGCCGACGGTCCCCAATCGCGGCGACCTCGAGCGGGCGTTCGTGCCCCGCGCCGCCTGGGCGATGGCGGCTCTGCTCGTCTTCGGGCTCGTCGGCGGCTGGCTCCTCGCGGGGCGCATGCTGGCCCCGCTGCGACGGATCACGGATGCCACACGGCGCGCGGCCGCAGGCTCGCTGTCGCATCGCATCGCGCTCGAAGGGTCCGCGGACGAATTCCGGGAGCTCGCCGACAGCTTCGACACGATGCTCGCGCAGCTGGAGGCGCACGTGGAGGAACAGCGCCGGTTCGCCGCCAACGCCTCGCACGAGCTGCGCACGCCGCTCGCGATCACCCGGACGCTGCTGGATGTGGCACGCGATGATCCGGAGCGGGATGCGGATGAGCTCATCGCGCGGCTGCGAGAGGTGAATACGCGCGCGATCGACCTGACCGAGGCGTTGCTGGTGCTCAGCCGTGCCGAGCGGCGCACGTTCGTGCGTCAGCCCGTCGACCTGTCGCTCGTCGCGGAGGACGCCGCGGAGACCCTGCTCCCGCTCGCCGAGGGCCGCCGCGTGACGATCACGACCTCGGGCGACGTGGTCTTCACGCTCGGGTCGGCGACGCTGCTGAGGCAGCTCGCGACGAATCTCGTGCACAACGCGATCGTGCACAATCTGCCGACGGGCGGCAGCGTCGAGGTCGTGACCGCGCGCGAGGGAGACATCGCCCAGCTGACGGTGCAGAACACGGGGGAGCCGCTCAGCCCGCTCCTCGTCGGCACGCTCGCGGAGCCGTTCCAACGGGGGAGCGATCGTACGCGCGGAGACCAGCATGCAGGCGTCGGACTGGGGCTCGCGATCGTGAAGAGCATCGCCGAGGCCCACGACGGCCGTCTCTCGCTCGCCGGCCGACCCGACGGCGGACTGCGCGTGACGGTGCGCCTGCCGGCGGCAGCGGACTGATTCAGCGCAGGCGCACGCCGTGCGCGCGCACCCGTTGCGCGGGTCCCCGGTGTCCGCGAGGGTGGGACGCATGACCGACGTGACCCCTTTCCTCTGGTTCGACGACGCCGCCGAGGAGGCTGTCACCTTCTACACGGCTCTGATCCCCGGCTCCGAGATCGTCTCGCTGGGTCGCTACCCCGACGAGGTGCCGGGCATGGGCGGCAAGGTCATGCACGTGCACTTCCGGCTGGCCGGTCGCGACTACCTCGGGATGGATGCCGGGCCGCAGTTCCCGTTCACCGAGGCGGTCTCGCTGTACGTGTCCTGCGGCGGACAGGCGGAGGTCGACCGGTACTGGGACGCGCTCGTGGCAGACGGCGGCGAGGAGCAGCCCTGCGGCTGGCTCAAGGACCGCTGGGGCCTGTCGTGGCAGATCATCCCCGACCGGCTGATCGAGCTGATCCGGCATCCCGATCCGGAGATCGCGCACCGTGCCGTGCAGGCGATGCTCCGCATGCGCCGCATCGACATCGGCGCGCTCGAGGATGCCGTGGCGGCACGATGACATCCCGCACCCGATGTGCGGCGATCGGATGCCTCATCCTGGTGTCGATCGCTGCAGCCGGGTGCACGGCGACAGCGCCGCAGCCGGTGCCCTCGAGCGCGGCACCCACCGTCATCCCCTCGCCGTCCGCCACGCCGGAGGCGACCTGGTGGCGCGTCGCGCCGGACGTCGCGACACTGGCGTCGGGCCTGGTCGCGCCGTGGTCGGTCGTGCCGCTGGACGGCGGCGGCGCCCTCATCTCGCAGCGCGACGACGGCGCCGTGCTCGAACTGACCCCTGACGGTGAGCTGCGGGCCGTCGGCACCGTGCCCGGGGTCGTGTCGGGCGGGGAGTCAGGGCTGCACGGTCTCGCACTGCTCGACACCGCCGCAGGGACCACGCTGTACGCGTACTTCGGCGCCGCCGACGACAACCGGGTTGCACGGATGCCGCTTCTCGGCGCCGCGGGCGCGTTCGAACTCGGCGAGGCCGAGGTCTTGCTGGACGGCATCCCGAAGGCCGGTAACCACGACGGCGGACGCATCGCCTTCGGACCCGACGGGTATCTGTACGTCACGACCGGGGACGCGGGGCTCCGCGAGGCCGCTCAGGATCGCGACGCGCTGGGCGGCAAGATCCTGCGCCTCACGCCGGACGGCGACGCGGCGCCCGGAAACCCCTGGGGGACCCCGGTCTGGTCGATGGGACATCGCAACGTGCAGGGGATCGCCTGGACGGCCGACGGCACGCTGTGGGCGAGCGAGTTCGGCCAGAACACCTGGGACGAGCTGAACCGCATCGAACCGGGCGCGAACTACGGCTGGCCCGTCGTGGAGGGGGCCGCGCAGCGTGACGGGTACGTCGACCCGGTGGCGCAGTGGCCGACGAGCGAGGCGAGCCCGAGCGGTCTGGCCGCTGTCGGGGCGACGCTGTTCCTCGCCGGGCTGCGGGGCGAACGGCTGTGGCAGGTCGACACCGCCGACGGCGCCGTATCCGGGGAACCGGTCGCGGCCTTCACCGGCGAATTCGGACGGCTGCGGGACGTCATCGCGCTACCGGATCGATCGCTGTGGGTGCTGACGAACAACACCGACGGCCGTGGCGAGCCCGGACCACAGGACGACCTGCTGCTGCGGGTGCCGTTGGCCGCGACCTCGTGACGCGGGCGCCCCGGGCGCGGGGGCACGCTACGGTGAGACGGTGAGCTCGCAGCCCCGCTGTCCGCATTGCCGCCACTTCGTCTACCTCGACACCCTGCGTTGTCCGAACTGCGAAGCCGAGATCGGCTACCACCTGCCTTCGCGCGAGTTCCAGGGTCTGCGTCACGGGCAGGCGCTCGTCGACGGCGAGGTCTGGTTCACGTGCTCGAACCGCGAATGGGCGTGCAACTGGCTGGTGTGGGAGAACGCGCCCGCGGGCCGCTGCTTCTCGTGCCGGCTGACGCGCCGCCGTCCCGCGGCGGACGACACCGTCGCGCTGGAGAAGCTCGCCAAGACCGAGGAGGCCAAGCGTCGCCTGCTGCTGCAGCTGGCAGACCTCGGCCTGCCGATCGTCGGCTGGGACGTCGAGAAGGGCGGCCTCGGGTTCGACCTCATCTCCAGCCTGTCGGACGGCAAGCCGGTCACGATCGGCCACGCGAACGGCATCATCACGATCGACCTCGCCGAGAGCCTCGACGATCGGCGCGAGGCGCTTCGGGTGAAGCTCGGCGAGCCCTACCGCACCATCCTCGGGCATCTGCGCCACGAGGTGGGGCACTACTACCAGAACGTGCTGCTGACCGATCCGGCGCTGTGGGACCGCTGCCGCGAGCTGTTCGGCGACGAGCGGACGAGTTATCGCGACGCCCTGCAGCGCCACTACAAGCTCGGCGCCCCCGCCGACTGGCACGAGGCTTTCATCTCGGAATACGCGACCATGCACCCGTGGGAGGACTTCGCCGAGACCTTCGCGCACTATCTGCACATCACCGGCACGCTGCAGACGGCAGCGGTGATCGGCATCCATCTCGACGCCGCCGTGACGAATCTGCGCGACACGGATGTCGTGCCACTGGGCTCATACGAGGACGAGCCGATCCAGCGTCTGCTGACGGACTGGGAGTGGATGTCGCAGGGGTTCAACCGCATCAACCGCTCGATGGGATTCGGCGACCTCTACCCGTTCACCATCGTGGCGCCGGTGCGCCACAAGCTGGCCTTCATCCACGACATCGTCACGCGCGCGCCCCTCAGTGCTGAGGAGCAGTACGCGCTGGCCACGGCTGGTGACACGGAACGCTCATGAGCGCCACACACTGTGTCGAGAATCAGGCGCCGTGGCGGGTCGATCTCGACGAGTACTCCGTCAACGCCCCACTCGCGGACGCGGTGCGCAGTCTCGGGGCCGCGTGGGCGGACGATGGGCTCCGCGAGGCCGGTGGACTCGTCGGCTCGGCCGACTTCCAGCGCGACGCGGAGCTGGCGAACGTTCACACGCCGGTGGCGCGGCTCCACGACAGGTGGGGCAACCGCATCGACGAGGTGGAGTACGACGCGTCGTACCACCGGGTGATCGGCGACGCGGTGGCCCGCGGTGCGCACACCTCTGCCTGGGCCGACCCTCGTCCGGGCGCCGCCGTCGCGCGGGCCGCCATGTTCATGCTCTTCGCGCAGGTCGAGCCCGGCCATGCCTGCCCGGTGTCGATGACGCACGCCGCGGTCGCATCGATCGAGGGTTCGCCGTGGATCGCCGACGAATGGATGCCGCGCCTGCTGTCGCGGGAGTACGAACCGCGCCTGCTCGGCGGCGAGGACGGCCCGAAGCGCAGCGCGCTGGTCGGCATGGCGATGACCGAGAAGCAGGGCGGTTCGGACGTGCGCGCCGGGACGACGGTCGGCGAGGCGATGGGAGGGCACGCGTACGAGCTCACCGGGCACAAGTGGTTCTGCTCGGCGCCGATGTCGGACGCCTTCCTCGTGCTTGCCCAGACGCGAGACCGCGGCGTCGAAGACGGGGTGTCATGCCTGTTCGTGCCTCGCGTGCTGCCGCACGGCGTGCGCAACGTGTTCCGCATCCAGCGGCTGAAGGACAAGCTCGGCAACCGTTCGAACGCGTCGTCGGAGGTGGAGTTCGACGGCACGGTGGGGTTCCTCCTCGGTGAGCCCGGTCGGGGCGTGCGCACCATCATCGAGATGGTCCAGCGCACCCGGCTGGACTGCGTGCTCGGCACGGCGGCGGGCATGCGCCAGTCCGTGGCCGAAGCGGTGTGGCATGCCCGCGGGCGAGCGGCGTTCGGCCGACTGCTCGTGGATCAGTCGGCGATGACGTCGGTGCTCGCCGATCTCGCCCTTGAGTACGAGGCTGCGATGCTGACGGGTCTGCGTCTGGCGCAGCTGTTCGAGGCGGGCGCCTCCGATCGCGACGCGGCGCTGCGGCGTCTGGCGACACCCGTGTCGAAGTACTGGATCTGCAAGCGCGGTCCCCACCACGCCTACGAGGCCATGGAGTGCCTGGGCGGCAACGGCTACACGGAGTCGTTCCCGCTCGCACGGCGGTACCGCGAGCAGCCGGTGATGGCGATCTGGGAGGGCTCGGGCAACGTCATCGCCCTGGACGTGCTGAGAGCGCTCACGCGCGACCCGGAGTCCGCGGCGGCCTTCGCCGACGAGCTGGCGACGACCAGCGGCGCCTCCGCGCTCCTGGATTCCCACGTGGAGCGCACGCTCGCGCTGCTGCAGCGACTGTCGGCCGGCGATGCCGATCAGGCAGCCGCGCAGGCCCGACGGCTCAGTGAGAGCCTCGCGCTCGCGTTCCAGGCATCCCTCATGCTCCGCCACGCGCCGTCGAACGCTGCCGAGGCGTTCATCGCCGCGCGTCTCGGTGACGACCGGGGAGCGCAGTACGGCGTGCTGCCGACGGGGACGGATGCCGCCGCCATCGTCGCCCGCCACTGAGCGCGCCGCGGCTTAGGCTGGCACGATGAGGTCAGCACGGCGGCTATGCGCGGGCGCCCTCGCGCTCGCCGTCGCGCTGATGGCCGCCGCCGGGCCCACGGGCTCCGCTCTCGCCGCGGTGGAAACCGCCGCCGTCGTGGTGCAGCCGGCCGAAGCCGATGCCCTCGAGACCGCGGCGCACGACCGCGTGACGGCCATGAGCGTCCGGGAGCAGGCTGCGACCGTGGTGATGGGGCACATCCCCACGACGGATGCCGAGGCGCTGCGCGCCTACATCGAGTCCACCGGCATCGGCGGGTTCCTGCTCATGGGCGCGAACATCCCCGGCGACGAGGCCGCGCTGCGCGGGCTCACGGCTGCACTCACCGTCGACCCTGCGCTGCCCCCGCTCATCGCCGTGGACCAGGAGGGCGGCGACGTGTCGCGGCTGTCCTGGGACTCGTTCCCCTCGGCCCTGACGCTCAAAGGCGCTCCCGCCGCCGCCGCCGAGGACGCCTTCGCCGGCCGCGCCGCGCTCGTGCGGCGAGCCGGGATCGGCGTGAACTTCGGCATCGTCGCCGATGAGACCGACGATCCGGCATCGTTCATCTACCGCCGAGTGCTCGGCACGACCCCCGATGCCGCAGCCACAAGCGTCGCTGCGGCAGTCCACGGCGAGGCGGACGTGGCGGCATCCACCCTCAAGCACTTCCCGGGACACGGCGCGACCGCGGCCGACTCGCACGCGACGATTCCTGCCACGCCGATATCGTTCGACGAATGGCGGGCGACCGACGCCGTACCGTTCGCCGCGGGGATCGACGCGGAGGCCCCGCTGCTCATGTTCGGCCACCTCGCCTACACCGCCGTCGATCCCGCCCCCGCCAGCCTGTCGTCCGAGTGGCACCGGATCGCCCGCGACGACCTCGGCT
>Ga0160441_100452_pt1 | contig 31096 bp, 20 predicted proteins | sample HID1971K_E1MG_FD_108260 | JGI IMG/M metagenome (GOLD analysis project Ga0160441, IMG submission 108260) | Enriched millipede-associated microbial communities from UW Madison campus, WI, USA - HID1971K_E1 MG | ecosystem: Host-associated > Arthropoda: Insects > Digestive system > Unclassified ... | reverse complement strand
GCAACAGGAGCAACAGGAGCAACAGGAGCAACAGGAGCAACAGGAGCAACAGGAGCAACAGGAGCAACAGGAGCAACAGGAGCAACAGGAGCAACAGGAGCAACAGGAACAGCAGGAGCAACAGGAGCAACGGGAGAAAGTACGCCATATATTGAAACGTTAAATATAGGTGACATAGACACTTTAATTTCCTTTAACGCAGGTTCTGGAAACAACCAAGCAATTGGAGCCCTCGTATATAATGGGCAGGATACAACGATTAGTAGACTTGCAACTTTTGTTACTCAATTAGGTAGCAATACGGGAAGTTTTCAAATGGCAGTCTTACAACCTGTAGGTTCAACAACTGCTACGGTTGTAGCTGTGACAACGGTATCAATGACTATATCTCCAGGTCTCTTCATCTTGCCATTAACTGCACCTATAACACTATTAGAAAACAGTGTATATTATCTAGCTGTGTACAATCAAATCAATGGGTCATCAATCGGAGGTCGAGTTACTGGAACAGGGAGTGTAAATGATGCGTTCCCAATTAATTTTAGATCTCAAAACCTCAGTGGGTTTACAGTTGGAGCTCTCATAAATACTAGTGATGTAAGCTTGCGATTATCACCATGGGTCGCTGGATTAGAATAGTAATAAAAATAAAGAGATGATGTTGATTAGACATCATCTCTTTATTTACCTAGTAAGCATGGCAATCAAATCATCCACTTCAATATTTCATTTAAATGGTAATATTAATATAGATGATAGTTAAGGGAGATGTAGATTACTGTGACTCAGCAATTACTCATTAACGGCAATAATAATAATCAATATACTGCGGATTGCCAGCAGTGTTTTGGGTTATGCTGTGTGGCGTTACCATATGCAAAGTCGGCTGATTTTGCTTTTAATAAAGATAGTGGGACACCTTGTCGAAATCTCCAAGGTGATTATCGTTGTGGTATCCATCAAAAGCTAAGAAGTAGTGGCTTGCGTGGTTGTACAGTATATGAATGTTTTGGGGCAGGTCAGAAGGTTTCTCAAATGACGTATAGCGGGAATAGTTGGCGAGATAATCCAAAGTTAGCCAAAGAAATGTTCGATATATTACCTATTATGCAACAGCTACATGAAATGCTATATTACTTAACAGAGGCGCTTAACTTAGAGGATGCTAAATCTATTTATCCACAGCTGCAAAAGGCTATAGTAGAAATAGAACAACTTACAAATCTCAATACAACATCACTCTCAGCACTCCATGTACCGACTCATAGAGCATTTGTGAATGACTTACTGCTACAAACAAGTGAACTAGTTCGCAAAAAAGTGGAAATAGGCACTCATAATAGTAAACATAGTAATAGTATTGAAGGAAGAGATTGTATGGGTGCAAAGTTAAGAGGTGCTAATCTTAAAGGTAGTAATTTGAGAGGCGTACTATTTATTGCCGCTGATCTTAGAGAAGCTGATATGAGAAAAACTGATCTGATAGGTGCAGACTTAAGGGACGCTAATCTAAGTGGTGCAAATCTTATAGGCAGTATCTTTCTTACGCAAGCACAAATCAATTCCGCTAATGGTGATAGTAAAACTCAATTGCCTTCCACACTAACGATTCCAACTCATTGGATAAATTAACTCTTTCTATCCATCGTCGAAAGGAGAATGATAGGTTTTATAAGTTGTATTGGTAGCGCATACATGATAACTTAAGAAAGAACGATAATGATGATATAAATTTTGAAAATACTTTGGAGGTGGATAGATGAAAGCACTATTTATTGGAGGAACAGGCACGATTAGTTCGGCAATTACCAGTCAATTATTAGAACAAGGACATGAGTTATATTTACTAAATCGAGGTAATCGTAACAATGCTTTGCCAGCAGGTGTTAATGTTATTCAAGCAGATATTAATAATGAAGAACAAGTATCAAAACTTATTGAGCATTTAGAGTTTGATGTTGTTGCTGATTTTATAGCATTTGAACCAGCTCAATTGGAAAGAGATTATCGCTTATTCAACGGTAAGACGAAGCAGTTTATTTTTATTAGCTCAGCGTCTGCTTATCAGACCCCACTGTCCGATTATAGAATTACAGAGGGTACGCCATTATCGAATCCTTACTGGGAATACTCACGTAATAAGATCGCTTGCGAAGAGTATTTGATCAAGCAGTATAGAGACAATGGCTTCCCAATTACGATTATTAGACCAAGTCATACGTATGATGAACGTTCGATTCCACTAGGCGTGCATGGTAGAAAAGGATCATGGCAGGTTGCTAGACGTATGCTTGAGAATAAGCCAGTGATTATTCATGGCGATGGTACTGCATTGTGGACGATGACACATAATAGAGATTTTGCAAAAGGATTTATTGGGCTAATGGGTAATATTCATGCCATTGGTGAAGCTGTACATATTACGTCAGACGAAACGGTCACATGGAATCAAATCTATGAGATCATTGCCGATGCTCTAGGAGTTAAGCTAAATAGCGTACATGTTTCATCGCATTTTTTGGCGGCATGCGATGATGAATTTACTGGTGGATTACTGGGCGATAAGGCCAATTCCGTCGTATTTGATAATTCTAAGTTGAAAAGACTCGTTCCTGAGTTTATTGCAACCACTCGGTTAGATCAAGGGATTAAGCAAACAGTTGAATATATTTTGGCCAATCCTGAACATCAGACGGAAGATGTAGAATTCGATAACTGGTGCGATAAAGTTATTGGAGCATTAAATGCTGCGTCTGAGTCGATCAAAAAATAGATAGATCATAATAGATATGGAAAAGTGTGCTGCTTGCGGTACACTTTTTTTTGGATTTGAATTGTTCAATAGATGTAAACCAATATATTTATTGTTTATAGCAGCGATTTTTAAAACGCTGTATTTTTATATGACGTTTTGTCTATTATGATTAACAATCGATATGCCATAATTTCGACGATATGTGCGATTTAAAGGTTTTTCGGGCAGAGATCCAACAAGTATGAGAAGATTAGCTAGGTTCGTGTTATAATAGAACACACTAGTATGTAATTCATCATTATGCCATTGCGGCGATGATTAAGGAGATTGAATTTTGAATAATAAAAACTATGAAGCTGTTAGTGAGCTTCCGGAAAATTTTGAAGAGCTTAAGAAAGCAGTTAACCGTACAGCTAACTGGAAAGATCGTTTGAATGCTGTTAATGAATTGGCCGCGTGGAACTCAGACGAGACTATTAAAGTTTTACAACATGTTATGACGGGCGATCAAGTATCTCAAGTTCGTGAAGCTGCTTTCCGCACGCTGAAGAAAATGGGCGAAGAAGTACAAATGCCAGCAAAAAACAAAGGTGAGCTATTCAAAAATCTTCGTAAGATTTTGCTAAGAATTAAGAAAAGTTTACCTGAGGGTCATACATTCGAAGAGTTTAAAGAAAAGCTACAAAAGACTCGCGTAGATATTTATGATACTTACGAAGGCGATAAAGGCGAAGGCTTTGACGCTTGGCTTAAAGATATGTGGGAAACAACGACTAGCAAAAGAAGGTAGTCGTTTCATTAGATGAGACATAGAGGGAGCATGGGATGATATCCATGCTCCTTTTTGTGTTGCCATACTCAAAGAGGATTAACATATACATCACTTCAACATCAAAGTCTGCTTTTTTAACTATACCTACAAGTAATATATTTATATAGACGCAATCCATTTTGATATAATTAAGGGAAAATTTATTTTCGATTAAAATATTTCTGTGAATCTTGTGTCTTTTTTAAGATATCGTTGTCTAATATAAGACGCGATCAATGGGCTTAGGAGAAGAGGTGAAGATTTGAAAGATTTCTCGGACGTTTATAACGAATATGCACCTGGGGTATATCGTTTTTTGTTATCACTTACGCGGAACGAGAGTATGGCAGAGGAAATGACTCAAGAAACTTTCTATAGAGCTTTTCGGAAAATTAACAGTTTTAGAGGTGAGTGTTCTCTCTATGGCTGGCTATGTCAGATTGCTAAAAATATATATTTCAATGAAAGTAAAAAGAACAAACGGGCTACTGTAGTTACTTCTGAACATGATACAGACTGTTCAGATGATATTACGGTTCAATTGATGCATAAAGAACAAGCGATGTTATTACATCAAATTTTACATACACTACCTGATCCATATAAAGAAGTATTCACACTTAAAATATTTGGTGAACTGAAATTTAGAGAAATCTCAGCTCTATTTGGTAAGTCAGAATCGTGGGCGAAAATTACGTATTATCGAGCTAAAGAACGTATTATCAATGAAATGGAGGAACAGCTATGAAGACAAATTGTAATATTATCTATGATCTACTTCCCTTATATATTGATGGAATATGTTCAGAAGAGAGTAAATCTTTAGTAGATGAACATTTACTTGAATGTCAGAACTGTAGTAAGAAATATACTGCTATGAATCAACATCTAACAATTGCTGAATTTAATGATTCTCAGGAAGTATCAAACTATGATAGTCAGGAAGAGCAACAGAAGGTACATGACGATGCAGCTAGAAAAGTAATGAAACGAATAACACGAAGATGGCAATTGACAGTTCTTATCATTGTAATACTCATACCAATTATTTCACTTGGTTGGAATCAATATCGTGGAGAGGGATTAAGTTATACCAATATGTACGATTATTATAGTGCCAACAGAATGATGACTGCACTGGAAAATGAACAATATGATAAAGTGTTTTCTTACATTGATGTGCAATTCTATTATGATGATATTCAGAAGAGGATGGAAGAATCCAAAACAGCAACGGTATCTAAAGAAGATTTTCAATTAGTGGTTGAAGAAGCACTTTCTTATTATACTAATGGTGAAATAAGGATAGCTGAAGAAAAGTTCGATAATTGGATTATTGAAGCACAGGAAGAGAACGTTCGTATCAAGGAATTTTATGAGCAATCTCCATATGTAGATATGAGTTATGATGAATTCTATTCGATTAGTAAAGCTAATTTCTTAGAACAGATGAATAGTTGGGAGCAGCTCGGTTATCGTGTGAAAGGTCATAAAATACGGTCTGATAGTACTCATCGAGACGATGGTATTACACAGTATAACTATAATATTTCTATCTCAAATGGAGAAGAAACTAAAGAGTTTGGAGGTATCACTTTAATTGGAAACCATGCTGGTTTGTTCTATCTAGGCGGTGGATTCCATGATGCGGAGCAAACGTCGCCTAAGTTATCTAGTTTCTTTCAAGCGTTCAATATATCTTACTAAATTTACTAGCCTTTACTTAACTTTAACGTTAAATAAACATAGAGATGACAAATTCCCCCTATCATTGAGACTATCAAAGTTAGGGGGAATTTATTCATGTACGCAGTTAAACATCGAAAAGGAATAGCTATTCTACTAATGGTAGCTATCATTTTCAGCATAACACCAGTTGGCATGAGCTTTGCAAGTGAAAACGGTAAACCAAATCTACTTATTACGGAGTTGGTACCTGATTCAGCGAATGTAGCTTCCAAAGATGCTTATGAATTTGTTGAAATATATAATAATACAGATCAGGAAATAGAGTTCAAAGATTATGAACTACGCTATCGCCATGGTGTTACTGATACACACTGGAATGTAGGTGCTGCATACAGTAGTATGTTAATTCCTGCTCATGAAGCTATCGTAATCTGGGTCCAAACGGATGCTGTCATAAGCGTTACGCCTGAACAATTCAACAGCAATTACAGTACGCAGCTTGTTGAAGAAACGAATCTATTTAAAGTAAGGACTACGGGTGGAATGGACAATGCCAATGGAAGAACGTTAGCGATTGTTGATCCAACGGTCTTAGATGAGAATGGTATAGGGACAGTTATATCTCAAGCATCATACGAAAACGATGATCAAACGAAACCAGACAAAGGTATTTTCTATCGTATGCCTAACGAAGGTAGTACAGCTATGGTTATGATGGACAATCCAGGAACAATAAATGCTTCTCCTGGTGTTATCTCGCCTGATCAACTATTAAGGCTTAGTGAGATTGTGTTACCGATTGGCCTGCAACATACTCCGAGCACATATCGCTTGATCGCTGCAAATGATTTTGCGATTGAGGCTGCTATTTCTAATGCCATTAATACAGTTGATGGGAAAGTATATTACAAATTCGATGATGAGACAGATTATGTAGAAATGAGCATGACAGGTACATTAACAGAGCAACATGCTACGATCGAAAGTGCACAATTGACTCCTCACCAGAAGTTGACGTACTACATCGAAGTAGTAGGTGATAACCAAGCACCAATCTTAACTCCAGTCTATGACATTACGATCGTAAATCCTGACGTAGCTAGTGAAGAGGCTCCAATTATGCTCGTAACAGAATTACTGCCGAATAGTAATAACTTAGGTGGAAGTGATGCTTACGAGTTTATTGAAATCTACAATAATACGGATGAAGATATTAACTTCAAAGATTACAAATTGTACTATGTCTATACGGATTCCGGAAGAACTGCAGATGTCGTGTGGCCTACACAGCAAGAGGATATCATTATTAAAGCAATGGATACGATGGTATTCTGGAATATTAACTCTGCGAACGGAAGTTTAACGGTTGCAGACTTTAATAAAGAATTTAAGACTAATCTAATTGAAAATGAAAATATCGTTAAATTATATAATGATGGACTAGCGAATGGTTCAAAACGTGGTATTGCTATCGGTACAAATACTCATCAAGATGTTTCCATAGCTTATTATGATGGTTCTCGTGGAAGTGTTGTGAACAAAGGTAGTCATTATCAGTATCAAGTTGGCAACACAGAGATGTTGGAATTCGCAATGGGGACGATTGATGCTTCGCCAGGATTCGTATTGCCGAATCAAGTACCAACAGTTCCTATGACAACTGTCCAAGATAACGAAGCACCTGTATTCAATGATCTAACTAATGTTACTGAAGTAGATGAAATCACTGATCTTACGATACAAGCAGAAGTTACAGATAATGAAAGTGTAAAATCAGTTGTTTTATATTATAAGACGGATAAAGATGCCACTTATTCTAAACGATATTTATACGATGAGAACAGAACGAATCAATTTTCGTATACAGTGAACTCGACTGAATTTATTGGACGTAATCATGTAACGTATTATTTCGAATATTCGGATGGTCCGAATAGCTTAACGTCTTCCATCTATACTGTAAATATAACGAATAACGGGACGGATGACAGTACACGACTGAATGTTAAAGAGAATCAAATCGTTAGCGGAACTACGCTATTGAAAGCAGCTTCTGATACATTAACTCCAGACCAATTACAACTATCTATTGATGGACAAGAAGTAAATGACACGTATGCAGCCTTAGAATCAGAAGCTTATTTTGTATTTGAAGCCACTGATGTCAACTATTACTTCAAAAACGGAGTCACGATGGGAACGGAAATTCTTCATACATTCCTTGATCCTATTAATACGTATACAACAATTAAAGTGCCGATTTCTGCAGAGCGTCTAGCACTAGGTAATAATGAAATAGCCGTCCGTGCAGGTACAAAGTCAGGTCCATTCGATGATCGACCTGAAGAAAATAAGGATGATTTCAAAATTCGAAATGTGCGTCTAATACTAGCTGATGGTACCAATATATATGATCCAGCTTTCAATAATAAAGACACTATCATTAAAATGGGCGATAGTGCAGGTATGCACGAGGCAATAGCATTCAAGTTTGAGCTGACAAGTGCTAACTTGCAGTCACTTGCTTACAACTGGAACACGCATGAAACAGAAGATGGCGAACATAATGTTAAAGTAGTAGCGGGTAATGAACAAGTTGAACAAACTGTTATTGTTGATAATACAGCACCAACAATTATTCCTTCCATTACTAATGAAGAGTTATTACGAAGTGAGTTTACACTTGATGCAGTAGTTACTGATAACTATGCTGGTGTAAAATCTGTTGAGGCCACATTGAATGGCGAAACTATTTCATTGCCATTTGAGACTTCTACTGGAGCATTAGCTTCTGGAACATATTCATTTGTAGTTACAGCAATCGATACTGTCGGAAATCGCACAGTAGAAACGGTTCATTTTACAATTGATAATGATAACCCATATGCGGTAGAGCTGATTACTCCTCTATCAGGTAGTAAAGACGTCGGACTAGCACCAACATTAAAAGTTAAAATTACTGATCCACAAGAGGATCCTATGTCGGTTCTATTCAAACGCGGTTTCCAATATGATAGTAACCGAAAAGCTGGTTTTACTGCATATTACGGTTCATCAACGGTAGAGCCACCTAAGCAAAAAGTTCCTTCAGCTGAGACGAAGATGAGTTCATCTGCATTGAAGCAAATTAGTACAGTAGATAGTGATTACTATATAACGGATGCGACGGAACAGTTCCCTTACCAACGTTTTGAGATCAAGTTAGATTCTTCTGTAGTTGCGACAGATGAAGTGGAAATCAACTGGAAAGGTAATTCATTAGAAGGAAGAAAAGTTAGTTTATATGCTTGGAATCCTACTGCAGGTAAGTGGGATCTACTAGACAACTATGTTGCTGGACTAGAAGATTTCGAGCTTGAAGCGAGCGTTCTTGCAGGAGACTATAATGACAATGGTGTTATTAATGTAATGGTGCAAGATGAAAGACCAGTGACTGAGGACGAGTATGATTTCTCCTTCGTATGGATGTCCGATACACAATATTACTCAGAGAGTTATCCTGATATCTATACGACTAATACACAATGGATTGTAGATAATCAAGAAGCAATGGATATTCGCTATATCATTCATACAGGTGATATCGTTAATGAAGCGGATAAAGCATATCAATGGGAAGCTGCAAATAGAGCGATGGAAACGATAGAGAAAGCAAAAATTCCTTATGGTGTATTAGCAGGTAACCACGATGTTGATCATCAAACAGGTGATTACTCATATTATTGGCAACATTACGGTGAAGATCGCTTCAAAGATACTGAAACTTATGGTGGATCTTATCAAAATAACCGTGGTCACTATGATCTAATCTCTGCTGGCGGTATTGATTTCATTATCGTTTATATGGGGTGGAACATCGGTGCTGAAGAAATTGATTGGGTTGAACAAGTCGTGAAGGATCATCCAGATCGTAAAGCTATTCTAGCTTTCCATGAATATTTGCTAGTTTCTAATAACCGTGCACCAATAGCTGATGAAATCTATGAGCAAGTTGTTGTTCCATATCCAAACGTAATTGCTACGTTGAGTGGTCACTATCATGATGCAGAAACGCTTGTCGATGAAATCGATGATAATGGCGATGGAATTGCGGATCGTAAAGTATATCAAATGTTAGCTGATTATCAAGGTGCTGAGATGGGTGGATTAGGTTATATTCGTCTGCTGCAATTTGATCTAGACAATGATCAAATTCATGTTAAAACGTACTCACCATATCTAGATGATTATAATTACTACGATCCAACAGAATATCCTGGTAAAGATGAATTCGATATGGACGTAGATTTAGGTGTTATGAACAAACGAGTAGCTACTGACTATTTCGAAGTGAATATACACACAAAGCAAGTCATTGGTGAAGTTACCGATGTCGCTAGTGGAACAGAAGCTTCAGTTCAATGGAACCAGTTAACGAAAGGTACAAGCTATGAATGGTATGTTGAAGTAACAGATCAATTCTCAGGTCAAACAGTTTCACCAATATGGAATTTTACAACAGCTGGTGGTTCAACGGGTACTAATCCGCCAACAACATCACCAACGCCAAATCCAAGTGAAACACCAGAACCTTCAAATCATACGATTACGGTAGAGCTTGATGATGTTGGTTCGGTTGAGTCTGACAAAACTTCTATTACTGTTAATAGTACGAATGGAAACCCATTAGATGTTGTTGTAACGAGAGAAGCTATTGCGAGATTAGCTCAGAACGGACATGGTCTAGAAATTGTAATAGGTAAACAAACGATTACTATTCCTGCTACAACTTGGAGAGGATTAGCTAGCAATGAGACATTGAAAGTTACATTGGTAGCGAAGGAACAATTAGAAGTTGCTCCTAACCTAGCAAAAGAGTTCCAACATGCAAGTAATGTTCTAGATGTTAAGTTATTAGTTACTAGTCAAAGTAATGCAACCGAGTCTAGAAACATTGATGGTAACATCTCACTTACATTTGATATTACAGCATTAGATGCTGATCTTGTTGGTGTATATCAACTTGTTAATGGTCAACCAGTTTATGTGGGTGGTAAAGTGAATGGTGGTACAATTCAAGTCGATGTTATACAAGCGGGACAATATTTTGTAGCTGAATACATGAAGTCATTCCAAGATACAGTTGATCATTGGGCTGAGCGCAGCATCTCCATTCTAGCGGCAAAACATATCGTGAATGGAACTTCTGCAAGCAATTACAGCCCAGCATCAAATGTTCTACGTGCAGATTTCACAACGGCTCTAATAAGATCATTAGGTATTTATGATCCAAAAGCTAGTGATCAATTTACAGATGTTAGTATAAATGCTTATTATGCTGGATTTGTTAATGTAGCAAACGAGCTAGGCATCGTTCAAGGTAATAATAATACTTTCCGTCCAATGGATAAAGTTACTCGTGAAGAAGCGATTGTTATGTTAATGAGAGCATATCGTACTCTTAACCCAGATCAGACGGTAAATGCAGGAGAACAAAGAGAATTCACTGATATGGATAATGTGTCACACTGGGCACTGAAAGATGTTCGTGAAGCTCAAGCGTTGTCCTTAATTCATGGAAAGAATGGTCACACTGTTGATCCGCAAGGACAATTAACAAGAGCTGAACTAGCTCAGATGATCATTAACTTCCTTGAGGTTATCAATATATAAAGTTCGGAAAGTTAGGTTAATTACCGAGAAGAAGACATCACTGTGTATGTACAGTGATGTCTTCTACAAACACTTACTTGGTGGAAAGAACTTGTAGATAGTGGAATGTATTGAATTTAGGTCGTATTCATAAATAAGTAAGCCTACTGTATCTGTACGTTGTTAACGTCGGACATAGTAGGCTTTTTCTAGTGAAACATGAACGATATTCTTAAAGCTCCAGCATTATCTTTATTAATGAGAAAAATGCGGGTCTTTAGAACTATTGTAAACGTTTACATTAAATTATAACATTTGCATTAAGGAAGTTATCTTATTGTGCTTCCTTCTATTACACCAAGATATGAAAACGTTAACAAACATATAAACAAAGGTGGTGGTTACCCGTTAGCTCGTTGTAATAAAAATTTTGTAGTACAAAGGAGAATTGATGAAATGATGAAGATCAGTTCAAAAAGATCAAAGCTCACTATTTTGCTATTATCGTTAATGTTGCTATTCAGCGTGGTATTTCCTGTTAATGCTGCAACATGGAATTTGACAGGGGATACGAATGTACATGATCCCGCTTATATTGTGGAAAATGGAACGGGAACACGTTGGGTATTCAGTACTGGGGAAGGAATTCAAGTATTGTATTCTACAGATGGCGTAAACTATAAACGTTCAGGTAAAATTTTTAATTCAAGACCTTCATGGTGGAGTAACTACGTGCCGAATCATACAGGCCTAGATGTATGGGCTCCAGATATATATTACTATAATGGTACGTATTATTTGTACTATTCTATTTCTACTTTTGGTTCGAAAATATCAGCTATTGGATTAGTAACGACAACGTCTATTTCAGGAGGAGTATGGACGGATAAAGGAATGGTAACATACTCTAATAACTCAACGAATTACAATGCAATCGACGCCAATATTACACAAGCTGCGAACGGTGCATTATGGATGGTATTTGGCTCATGGAGTAACGGTATATATATTACTTCGATTAGTTCTTCCACAATGAAGCCGACAGGAAACTCCTATCGCATAGCGACAAAATCAGGCGGTATTGAAGGTTCAAGCTTAGTGTATAACAGTAACACAGGTTATTACTATTTATTCGTATCGATCGGTGTATGTTGCTCGGGAACGAGTAGTACTTACAAAGTTGCTGTTGGTCGTTCCACGAGTCCTCTCGGTCCTTTCTATGATAAGAATGGCATTGATATGAAGAACGGTGGAGCATCTGTTATTGATAGTGGTAATGGCGCTTGGGTCGGACCAGGTGGTCAGGATGTATATGGTACTAATGTTATTGCCCGCCATGCATATAGTGTAGCGGAGAATGGTGCACCGAAACTGTTGATTAGTGATCTTTACTGGGATTCAAATGGTTGGCCGTATTATTGATTGAGAATGATCATCATTAGTATTATTAAATCATAAATAAGTAAGCCTACTATGTCTTTACGTTGTTAACGTAGAACAAAGTAGGCTCTTTCTATATTAAGCTAAGTAATAAATACTGCCCATCTCAAGCCGCTTAATGGAACGCGCGAGATGGGCAGTTAACTTACTTGATATAAATATCTTATTATCTTAAGAACACTAATTTAAAGCTTTAACTTCATCTTTCGTTAGTGCATAGTCAAATATTTTTAGATCGTCAACAATTCCTTTTACGGGAATATCCCAGTAATTCACGCCTAGAGCGACCGTTGTTGTGTCACTTGTAAATAAGTTTTTAAAATTATTGAAGCTACCAACTGGCGTTTCTCCGTAATAAATGAATGCTATTCCATGGTCAACTGTAATGGTGACTTGAACCCATTCTGTAGTTGAGAATTTTTGCCCCGTAGATCCATCAAACCAATCGTCAATGCCTGCTGCTCCAAAGTTATTTGCCCAAAGGAATGCATTTCCATTGACTGCCTCTGGTCCTCCGCCAGGAACAAAACTTAGCCATTGATTATCTTTATTAGCAGCAAAGAATAATGCACTAAATGAATTTAGTTGATCTACTTTTACATTAAAGCTAATACTATAAGTTTGATCATTGAAATAATAGTTAGGTAGAAGAACGCCATGTAAACCGTCTAATACAATACCTTGAGAGTTATCGAATACTGGAGTGTCTATCGTACTGTCTAAAATTTTGACACCCGTATAAGTAGCCGATTGAGTGCCTGCCACTGCACTATTCTCAAGATTGTTATCGAAGTTAAAGTGAGCAATCGCACCTTCAACAACATGTAGTTCATAACTCGTACTAATATTTCCACCATCAGTAGAAGTAGCTGTAATAGTTGTTGTACCAACACTTATGCCTGTTACTGTTCCTGTTGCTGAATCAATTGTAGCAATAGAAGAATCCGCGGTTGACCATGTTAGTTGCTTATTATTAGCAACAACCGGAGCAACTGTAATATTTTTCGGTGTAAATGTTTGCTTAAGCGAAATGATTTGCTCAGTAATAGCTAATTGAATCGTTTCAACTTTACTATCGCTAATAAGCATTGCGTTAATTTCATCCTGTGAAAGTATACCAGAATAAACTTCAAGCTCATCAATATATCCCTTAAACGGAGTGTCCCAATAGTTTACTGCTAAGGAGAATATATTATCAGTGTCGCTAGAGAATAGATCCGGTAGGCTGTGGCTGCTATGCAGTAGCTTACCATTGATATATATTTGCAAGTAGCCTTCTTCGACGGTAAAGGCAACATGACTCCAATCATTCAATGGAATAGATTTATTTGTAGTAGCATCAAACCATGCCATAGGCGATTCTTGATGATACCAGATCATAGTATTATTGATGTGATTACCTTTAGGAAGTAAACTAATCCAATGATTGGCATCCTGCCCTGCAAAGAATGCTGTTGTGAATGATGATAATTGTTCTGGCTTCAACCATAGCGATACAGAATAAGTATCACTATTAATTAGATCTGAAGGAAGAGCTACTCCGCTTGCCCCATCGAAATAAGCAGCTTTTCCGAATATTCCAGATCCGTAGCTAATATTACCATTTTCGGTCTCAGTAATTAAGTTACCGACAACCTTTCCTTGCTTACTAGCATTTTGACTATCCATTAGATTATCGCTAAAAGAATACTTTGCTGTTAGCAAGGAAGCCTCGATAGGTTTCACAGTAACTTCAATGGCTTTAGAATATGTCTCCCCACCGATAACAAAGGTCGCTGTTAATGTTACAGCTGTGTCCTCATCGGAAGTAGGTCTATTCACCACGCCACTATCACTAATTACGTCAGCATTAGAAGAAGACCAGCTAATTGCAGTATTTCGAGTAGCTTTAATAGGTAATGTAAGATTAGCTACGATATTGCTTGAAGGAGTAATAGTAATATCATCTACAATGTCTTGTGCAAGATTATCAGATGCTTGCAATTGACCTCCCCAAATACTTTTACCTTCATTATTCATTGCAGTAAATGCTATCACGTAAGCTTGCGAAGCTGAATCCCATTGCTGGATAAATGCACCCGTGTATACACTACCGTTAACCGTGAGTTTTGCACTATAATCGTTTGCCAATTCCCAAGTTCCAGTAATTGCTCCTGATATCGTATGGTTAGAATTCAGCGTAATATAAGATGATGTATGAACGGTTTTGGAGCTATCTTGTTCATGGTTAATATATTTATAATCTCCAACTATATTGCTCTCAGCAACTGCTTGCAGTGATTCACCTGCATAACGATATGGAGTAGCTATTAACCAATTATCCTCAGTCATTACAAGTTGGTGAGTTCTTAATTCGAATCCATCTACTTGTTGGGAGAAGCGAGTGTGGAAGACAACAAATCGTTCGCCAGTTTCTTCATCAATATAGACAGAATTATGACCAGGTGATACGTATTGAATGCCTGAGCCACTACCTTGTTCTCCGATATTACGTTCAAAGTTATAATGCCCCATAATTTTGTTACCTATGGAATCATGAACTGAAGTAGCAGTCAGAACTGCACTATCGCCATTTGCGTCAACAAATGGTCCACTCGGAGATTCTGATCGGAATACACGCATATTGTATTCGCCGTCAATACCTAACCATCCGTAAGTTACGAATAAGAAGAAGTATTCTGACTGTGCATCGTATACGACATAAGGACCTTCGCCAGATTTACCATAACCACCAGCGATTTTAGTGCCGAAGTAACGATCGACAATTCTGCCATCTTCCGTTGTACCATCTACCCCAGGATATTTTGCAGCACCTGAGACAGGATCAATTTCTAATGCGAAAATACCGCCTGACCATGAGCCATATGACATCCAAAGTTTCCCGTCAGTATCGCGGTATAGATTGGCATCAATAGCATTAGGGAATGTACTATTGTTGTAAGAACCATCAGATTTGAACCAACCAGGCCTTACATCAGTAATGACTTTATCGGATACAAGATCATTTAAATTTGTATTTACCCATTTCGTATCAATTTTGCTATAGTTGGGGACATCTTTTTTCGTATCAAATGCAGTTTCTTTTGTAAATCCAGAATAAATAATTGTATCAACATATTGATATGGGCCTTCGATGTTTTGCGAAGCGGCAATGCCGATAGCAGAACGAATAGCAGTCGAAGAGACACTATAGTACATTAAGTAAGCACCAGTTGTGCCATCTTCATTCTCATATTCGTCTACCCACATAATGTCTGGTGCCCATACAGAGAAGCCACCAAGATTATCTCCATCATTTTCTCCTGCCCAAGCAAATGATTGTTTTAGATTGTCTGATAGATTACCGAATAGTTGATTAGTAGTCGTAGCATAACCATTCGTGAATCGTTCCCAGCTTATTAAATCAGAAGATTTAGCTGCCTCAATATGAGAACCAAATACATAATATTCGCCATCTTTTGATTGAATAATCGAAGGATCATGTATACCAACTTCTTGGAAGGTAGGGGGAACTGGTGTTGGAGTTGGAATAGGTGTAGCAGTTGGTGTTGCTGTTGGTGTAGCAGTTGGTGTTGGAGTAGGTTTCTTAGTTGGAGACGGCGTTGATATCGGCGTAGTCGTAGGTGAAGGTGTTGGTGTTACTTCAGGAACAGAAGGAGCAGTCACTTGTGGTTGTAATGGTACTTGATTTCCAATCGATGAAGATTTTAATGTGATAGATGAAGCAGCGATATAGCTGAACAATGTACCACCAACAGATGAGCCTTCAATCGAGATATTTCCATTTGCCGATGCACCAGTAACATAGATATTACCTGTAATGTCGCTATCAATGATGGTTACATCGGGACTAGCAATAATAATGTTTTTACCAGAAAGGTTTGAATATACTCCTGGTTTTGTAATAATGATCGGTGCAATATTATTGAGCATTGTAATAAATTCAGCTAAGGATACAGATCTTTCAGGTTTGAATGTTTGATCTGGATAGCCCTTGATATATTGATCGTGTAACAATGCTCCTACGGCAGAAATGCTCCAGTCATGAAGTTCATCTGAATCTATCAATTTATCTAATCCATTAGATTGACCAACGAACTGAAACACTCGTTGTAGAATAACAGCTACTTCTTCTCTTGTAACTGCACGATTAGGGCGGAAACTACCATCCGCATAACCTTTAATATAACCAGCTGTAGCCGCAATATTAACTTGGCTACTAACTTCAGAGTTATTCTCTAGATCCTTGAATGATACATCACTTGTTATCGTCAGATTGAATACTTTATTAAGAATCGTAATAATTTCAATGCGTGTCATTGCTTTATTTGGCTCACTTGTATCTGAGATGTAATTCTGCTGTTTCCATTTGTTTAGTTCTGCAGATGCCCAATGGTTATTGCTAATACCAGTTGAAGCTAGTGCAGCAGTAGGCAAGCACAATAAAATAGCTAAAAATGTACAGATTATTGGGGAAAGCGACTTGAACTTCATGTAATAAACCTCCTCTTATAATTGGTATAGCATTGTGCGTTGGTACAAGGTATAACAATGATCACCTCCTACATAAATAAAGCGTTTTCATTTTAGGGATGCGTAAAACGTAATATTTACATTAATGATTAGGGTATACATTAATGTAAATATATAAGATGATTATTTTTTCGTCAAGAACAACTTTTTGAAGAGGATAAATTGAGCTTGAATAATCTGAGAATGGAAATGATTTATGTAATCGATAATTATATTAAGGTATATATTAATTCGTTAACAAATTGAATTATTTATTGAATCGCTTTTTTATTATCATTCCATTATGTTAATTAGCTGCAGTAACAGAAAAAACATAATTAGCTTTTGAAATGAATAGTTTTACAATATCGGAATAGTAACAAAGTATAACAATAATAAAATAGCGAACCTATTATCATCGGAAATGAAAATGGGTTCGCTATTTTTGTATTACGATAGATACTACAAGAAATACAATTTAATATCGGTGTAAATTACTACAGAACTAATGATGAAAAGGTTGGGAGTGACTATTTAATTTACGATATTACATGGTATGATAACATATGAAAACCTCTATGTTTGTGGTTAGAATAGAGAGAAGTATATCGGACTATTTATAGAGTAGAGGAAGTGCAGTATGGTTATCGTTGGATGCATTATAGTAGCGGTTATTCTAGCATTAATATGGACTCAAATGCTGATGAATAGACGTAATCAAGATAGATTTCATTACCCAGGTAAACTTCATACCGTTGGTCATAGAAAATTGCATATCCAAGTATCAGGGCAAAGTGAGGCTCCTACCGTTGTATTCGATCATGGGAGTGAGTATGGGGCGTCTGCGCTTACATGGCATATGGTAACTGAGCGAGTGCAACATTTTTCTAGAGTCATTACCTATGATCGTGCAGGATATGGTTTCAGTGATGGAGGTACCTATCCAAGAACAAATATAAGTCATGTTGAAGATTTACGAGAATTGCTGCTTGCAGAAAACATAAAAGGACCAGTTATTATTGTAGGTCATGGTTATGGCGCTATTAATGCACGCTTGTTCGCTTATCGATATCCGAAACAAGTAAGTGGGCTGATCCTTGTTGATGCATTACATGAAGATGAGCATTCCGGAAAATTTTCTGCATACTATGAAACGGAGCATCTGAAAATACAGAAAAAGTATAAGAGTTATACGCTCTTAACGTATTTCGGAGTGGTAAAAGGATTGCTTAGACTACAATCTTCATTGCGTCAACTATTAAACCATTACCCGCTAGCGATACGCAAACAAATATGGACATTAATCGCTTTGAACAAGACAGTTAAAACAATAGCAAGTGAGCAAGCATATACTGAACAAGGATTTAACCAAGTTCGGAAAGTGAAATCTTATAAAAACATTCCTGTTACCGTAATTATTGGCGGTAAAGTTGATGATGACTCGAAAGATCGGAAACAAGTAAGGTATGATACAGCAGCGGATATGAAAAAATTATCTGATCAAGGTCTACTTATTGTCGCTCCCAATAGTGATCGACATGTGCCGATCGAACAGCCAGAAGTTGTAGCTGATGCTATCCGGCGGATGATTAATCTTATTAAAAAAGAATATGTATAATAATGGTTTAAGAACAGTACATCAGTTGTACTGTTCTTTTCTTTGGCAGAGCTAATTCTACTTATGAAACATATAAACACAATATTGTGATAAGATGGAAAAATAATTATGAATTACTAATTTCTTGAACTTATTGAGAGGGAGGGAGTTTTTTTGGGTTTTTATCCATCTTCATTCGTTTTCACAATATTATATTTAGGTTTACTTGGTCTAGGTATCTATTGTCTAGTACTATTTATTAAATTAGCCCGTAGAGGAATTAAAGCATTTGATTTGTATATCGAGGAAAAAACGAGAAATCGATTCTAACAAAAAGACCTTTACTCTTAGAATATGAAGTATCCCTGTCTGATGGACTGAGGTAGTTCAAACTTAGGAGCGAAGGTCTTTTGCATTTACTTATTTTACGCAATATGGTTATCGTTATTCATCTGATTTGGATAAGGATTTGACATTTCTTGTATAATTTGTTGATCTATCAATTGGTTTTGCGATGCGAAGTGATATACTTCTGCAAAGCTCATAGCACTTAACATCGTAATCGTTTCTAGAGGGACATTTTTTTGCGTATGCAACAAATGAATGAGACGTTGTTTTTGCATTGCTTCTGTTTGGTATGCTGTCTGATATTGTGCGTTAGATTTTTTGTTAGATTTATTAACTAGGACGACAATAAGAACTATAATACCTGTAATAACAATCGCCATAAAGATAAATGGTAAAATTAATGTGATAATGCTAGAGCTCATGTTGAAGATTTCTCCCTTCAAACTTCTATTAACTAATATAATTAACAATATTATACTATAAATGTAATAGATAGTATGTATGAAAATGAAATAATGACTATGATGAAGACTCATGTTATTTTATTATTATGATGAATTTACTGTACTAATGATGGGGGACGTATAATATGAATCGATTACATAATATTGATGAGCTATTAAAAGAATTTGTAGATCAGAACATCGTAGGCTGTGGTTGTGTCGTTACAAAGAACGGTGAAATGGTCTATGAAGGGTACTATGGCTATGCTGACCTTGAGCAAAAAGTATTAATGAATGAGAGAAGTATTCATCGTCTATACTCAACGACGAAAGTCATTGTATGTACCGCAGCGATGTTACTATTTGAACGTGGTAAGTTTCTGTTGAATGATCCATTGCATCTATATTTGCCAGAATTTAAAGATATGCAAGTCGTTCATACTTCTCCTAACGGAAATGTTCACGTGAAAGCTGCTCAAAATCCGATACTTGTGAAACATATTTTCACAATGACTTCAGGCATCCCATACGAATGGGGCGAGTCAAAAACACATCAAGAGATAACTAGAATAACTGGTAATCTGAATAAGCAAGGTCCACATACGTTGGAGCAACTGATTAAGGAAATTGCAAAAGCACCATTATTATTTGAGCCTGGGACACGTTGGGCATACGGCTACTCTCATGATATTGTAGCTCGATTAGTAGAGGTTATAAGTGGAGTAACAATTGAACAGTTTATTCAGAAAGAGCTTTTTGATCCACTTCAAATGAATGACTCTGGGTATCGTTTCAAAGATGATGCACAATCAAGATTTGTACCGTTATATGCTTTGAATGAAAATAATGAACTTGCACCTATATGGGCTCGCGGAGATGAGAATTTCGAGCCATCAGCTATATACAACGGCGGTGGTTTGGGAATATATTCAACTCCGAGAGATTATACGAAATTTGCACAGATGCTTGCTAATGGTGGCATGTCAGGCAATCAGCAAATTATTGGCAAGAGGACAATAGATCTAATTCGTAGTAATCATCTGAATGCCGCTCAACTAGAGGACTTTACCAATCCCTACACTGCTGGATACGGATACGGTTTAGGAGTTAGAACATTAATTGATCCTGTAGCAGCACATTATGGAGGTTCGTTAGGTGAATTTGGCTGGACAGGTATGTCAGGAACTTATACAGTGATAGATCCTGCAGAACAACTATCTATTGTCTATATGCATCAACGGATGCCTAATATGGAAGTTGAGCATCATTTGCGTTTACGTAATGTTGTTTATAGTTGTTTATAAAGGAAATGTTTTTATAGTCATGAAAATTAAAAAAGAATCCTATTTTAAAAACAACAAAAGTTCCTCGGAAACCTACCGAGGAACTTTGTTGTGTGATAACAGTTTTACTTACTATTTTCCAAGAATACCATCAATAAATAGTTGAAGTTGGAATTCTAAAGTAATCGGATCATTGAAGAAGAAGTCTGCTGCATTTGCTTCAATAACATGCCCATTACTTACTGCAGGAATGTTTTTGTAAGTATCAGTTTCTTTGAATGAATTATCAGAACCGTCATCACTAAGTACAATGAAGTCACCAGCATATTCAGGAAGAACTTCTACAGATAGTGTATAGTAGCCATCAGCAAGAGCCATCTCGGCCACTTTATCTGTCATACCAAGACCCATTTCTTGATAGATGACTTCTGTACCACGCCCCCAGTTATTGCCGAACACAGCCATCTGTTTTGCATAGTGCTCGATAACAGTTACTGTCACATCGTCGCCGTGCTTAGCTTTCACATCTTGACCTGCTTGCTTAGCACGAGCTTTAAAGTCATCAACCCAGGCACTAGCCTCGGCCTCTTTTCCTACTAGTTTACCAATCTCAACATGTTGAGATAAATAATCTAAAGCATTATAAGTATAAGTAATTGTCGGAGCGATTTCCTTAAACTTCTCCAAGTTTGCTGTAGTTGAAGAAGCAATAATCAAATCTGGTTCAAGGTTAAGAACGCCTTCAACATCATCTTCTGAAATAATTGCGACATCTTTCAACTTATCCGCAAAAAGTGAGCTTCCAATCGCCCAGTTATCAACACCAACAACAGGGATACCTAATGCTAGTACATTACCAACATAACCTGATGATAGCATTACAACACGCTGCGGATTAGCTGGTACTTTAATTGGACCATTCTCAGACTCATAGGTTACAAATTCTGGTTCTGAAGTAGTAGACACTTCTTGTTGTGTAGTATTATTTGCATTGGTGTTGCTATTGTTGTTACTACCGCACGCGGCCATGATAAGCATGAATACAATTAATAATGGCATGAATATTTTTCTCAATATAATTCTCTCCTCTTGTATAAACTTTTATATTAACTCTCAGGTATTCGGTTAGATATTTACTCTATTACAGCTCTTTATTTACTTTAAATTTTCTTCATAAGTAAATACACGAAGTATGGCGCACCGATAAGCGCGACCATAATACCTGCTGGTAAACTTGTCGGTTGAAATAATAAACGACTAAGTAGATCAGCAATGACTAACAATAGACCACCAAGTAACAAACTTACTGGCATGAATAATTGATGTCTTGGACCAACAATGGCTTTAGCGATATGAGGAGCCATTAAACCAATAAAGGCTACACTACCTGCTACAGAGACTGCAGATGCAGCTAATGCTACAGCAGTTAGCATTAAAGTAATACGTTCTCTGTTCAAAGAAATGCCAAGGCCAATAGCTGTTGGTTCACTCATCGTTAATATGTTCAAGCGGTTTGATTTGTACAAAGTGAACGGAATTAATATTAGCAACCACGGCAGTAATGCCCATATATAAGGCCAATCGGCTCCCCAAATATTACCTGACATCCATTTCGTGATAAATTCAACCTTGAACGGATCAACAGCTGAGAAAATAAAGATCATAATTCCAGACAATGCCATGGAGAAGCCTACACCGATCAATACCAATCGAATCGGTTGTAGTCCGACACCTCGCTCGTAAGAGAAAATATAGATAATAATCGCTGTAATAACTGCTCCACCAAATGCTGCAAGTGGTAGTAAAAATGTTAAGCTTAACAGTTGTGCTGGCACATACAAGTAAAATAATGCAACACCGATACCAGCCCCAGAATGTATTCCTATAATTCCAGGATCAGCGAGATCGTTGCGGGTTACACTTTGCAAAATTGACCCTGATAGAGCGAGTGCCATTCCAGCTAACAACGTAACGATAATTCTAGGTAATCTCACTTCGAATAAAGTGAAGCTTTCCTTAAAGCTACCGTCACCCAGCAAAGTAGGGAATAGACGAGCAAAACCAAGTGCAGATGAACCTGTACCAATACCTACGATGAATGTAACGATTAGTAGTATAGCAAGGACGAGCATAGTAAGACGCTGTTTTCTTTTTTGACGAGCAAGTAGCATTAGAATTTTCGACCTCCCTTGCGAACGATAAGTAAGAAGAAAGGAAGTCCCATAATCGCCACAATAGCAGCCGCGGGTGTCTCATACGGAGCAGTAACAATTCTACCAAGTAAGTCTGCAAGCACCATAAAGGTAGAACCGATAAATATAGACATTGGCAATACATATCGATAATCATTTCCTACAACGGCTCGCACAATATGAGGAATCATTAGTCCAATAAAGGCCATATTACCAACAAGTGCAACGGACGAACCTGCTAGAATGACGACAACAGTGAAAAGAATAATCTTCACTTTAGTTACATTCTGGCCTAATCCAGTAGCAGCTTCTTCATCCAGACTTAGTAGTGTTAGTGATCTGGAGTAGAAGAGTGCAACAATGATACCGACCATAATAAATGGCGTTATCATACTTATTTGTGACCACGTAGTACCAATTAGCCCACCTGAAGTCCACATGGAAACGCGCTTTGTAATTTGAAAGTGCAATCCAATTCCTTCTGTAATTGCACTAAGAAAAGCTGTTATTGCAGCACCAGCTAATACGATGCGCAATGGGGAGAAGCCCCCCCGCTTTGCCGAACCTATACCTATAACAAGGAGAACACTAATACCTGCTCCAATAAAACAAACCCAAACGGTTGTAAATGTACTTATCGATGGAAGGAGTACAATAGAGATAGCGAGAGCCAAGTTAGCTCCCGCCGATAATCCCAATAAGCCTGGATCGGCTAATGGATTTTTAGTCGTTCCTTGCATAATAGCACCGGCAATGGCAAGTGCCGCGCCAACGAGCATTGCTGCGACAGCACGAGGAATACGTATTTCTTCAAGCATCGTAATTTTCTCATTACTGACTGATGTGAATAGAGCATGATATACATCGCTCAGCGTAGTTTCCGCTGCCCCGAACGTTATCGCAATTAGAAATACGACAATAGTTAAGCAAGCAGCAAAAACTAATTGCAAAGCGAAGGGGATAGCTTGTAGCCATGTACGCTTCATAATAACTTCCTATTCTCCAAGAAAACCATCAACAAAAAGTTGAAGTTGGAAATCTAAAGTAATTGGGTCGTTGAAGAAGAAATCAGCAGCATTAGCTTCGATTACATGACCATTACTTACAGCTGGTATGTTTTTGTAAGTATCTGTTTCTTTGAATGAATTATCAGCGCCATCATTACTTAATACAATAAAGTCGCCCGCGTACTCAGGAAGAACTTCTACAGATAGAGCATAGTAACCATCAGCTAACGCCATTTCAGCTACTTTATCTGTCATGCCAAGACCCATTTCTTGATAGAGGATTTCCGTACCACGTCCCCAGTTATCGCCAAACACGTACATTTGCTTCGCAAAATTTTCAATTACTGTAACGGTTACATCATTACCGTGTTTCGCTTTAATATCGTCACCTACTTGTTTGGCACGAGCTTTAAAGTCGTCTACCCAAGCTTGAGCTTCGGCCTCTTTGCTAACTAATTTACCGATTTCAACATGTTGAGATAAGTAATCTAATGCTCCGTAAGTATAAGTAATCGTTGGTGCGATTTCTTTGAATTTATCAAGATTAGCCGTTGTAGGAGCAGCAATAATTAAATCTGGATCAAGATTAATAACTCCTTCAACATCTTCCTCTGAGATGATAGCTACATCTTTTAATTTATCAGCATAGTTTGAGTTACCAGCTGCCCACTCATCTACGCCAACTACAGGAACATCTAATGCTAGTAGGCTACCAGCATTGAAAGCAGCAAGTACTACGACACGTTGTGGATTAGCAGGTACTTCAATCGGGCCATTCTCAGATTCATACGTTACGAATTGGGGTTCAGTATTAGCTGGTTCTTCTTGTTGATTGTTATTGGTAGCCGTATTATCTGAACTGTTATTGCTAGCGTTGTTAGTTGAGTTATTACTACCGCAAGCGGCGATGATAAGCATGAATACGATTAATAGTGGCATAAATATTTTTCTCAATTTATTTCTCTCCTTATAGTGCAAATATGTTTTCTCTTCGAAGCCGATTAAGCTTTCTGCATCACATCGTTATTAACGTCTGCATGTTGAACATCCTCTTCCAATAAAAGTTCAATAAGTGGGCGTTCAGAACCGAGAAGATGAAGCGCTACTTGTGGAAGGAGGAAACGCAAGTGTACGTACTTGGTACACGCGTACCGGACTTACCAAGTTCGTTTCCTATTCGATGCCGATTAAGCTTTCTGCAACACATCGTTATCAACGTCTGCATGTTGAACATCCTCTTTAAGTAGTTCATATGTAATACATATTGGCTTCCCAGTCCTCGGATCTGTCCCGATCTCAGCATCGATATGATAGACTTCCTTCAAAACTTCATGTGTTATTACTTCTTGTGCGGTACCGCGCTTCACAATGTGACCATCTCGCATGGCGATGACATAATCAGCAAATCGTGCAGCATGATTCAAATCGTGTAAAACCATGACGATCGTACGCTGCTGATTGACATTAAGTTGTTGTAGCAGTTCAAGCACTTCTAGTTGATGAGCCATATCCAGATAAGTTGTTGGTTCATCAAGGAAAATCATATCTGTTTCCTGAGCTAGCGCCATCGCTATCCAGACACGTTGACGTTGACCACCTGATAAAGCATCCACACTGCGGTGCTTGTAATCTATCGTGCCTGTTACCTCAAGTGCCCAATCGATTACATCGTAATCTTGCTTTGAAAGTCTGCCAAATCCAGATTGATAAGGAAACCTTCCGTAAGAAACTAGTTCCCCAACCGTTAATCCTGAGGAGTGTTCTTGTGTTTGAGGGAGAATAGCGAGCTTCTTCGCTAATATTTTTGTATGCTCTGAAGCGATCGTTTTTCCGTCTAGCACAATTTGACCAGATTTATGCGAAATAATTCTTGTCATTGCTTTAAGTAATGTAGATTTTCCACATCCATTAGAGCCAATAATAGCGGTGATTTTCTGATCAGGAATTTCTACTGAAAGATTATCAATAATAGTATGTTCACCATATGCGACAGTAAGTTCATTGGTAAGCAGGCGAACCATTTCATTTCCTCCTTATCATTATCCTATTTATATAAAATTACATAATAAAAACTAATTGATAACGATTATCATTTTCGTTATAATAATATAGAATTAAGTATGATATTGTCAATGATAAATTTTGGATGCTACTATTACTAGTCATGTAAGGAGTTTTGAATAATGAATAATATAGACATATACGACATCACCATAATAGGTGGAGGTCCATCGGGATTATATTCTGCTTTCTATAGCGGTTTGCGTGAAATGAAGACCAAAATTATTGATTTCCAATCGGAGCTTGGTGGGAAGTTACATGTATATCCTGAGAAATTAATATGGGATGTTGGGGGGATTCCTCCAATTCCTTGTGCGCAATTGATCCAGCAATTAACGAAGCAAGCGATGGTGTTTAGTCCAGAAATTGTGCTTGATACAAAGGTTGAACGTATTGAAAAAGTGGATGAACAACATTTCATTATTTACACATCTACTGGTGAAAAACATTATTCCAAAACGGTATTTCTAGCTACTGGTAGCGGAATATTAAAGCCGCAGAAGTTAGAAATAGAAGGTGCGGAGCGTTTTGAAATTAGTAATTTACATTACACCATTAAATCATTCAAACCTTTCCATAATAAAACGGTAATGATCTCAGGCGGTGGAAACGCTGCTCTAGATTGGGCAAATGAATTAGTAGGCGTAGCTGGTCAAGTGATACTAACGTACCGCAAAGACCAGATGAAGGGGCATGAAGCCCATGTCACGCAGCTTATGGAGAGTAATGTGCAATGTTGCTTTAATACGACGATTACAAAGTTGATTGCAAATGATGAAAAGTCAGCGATTGAGAGAGTAGAATTAACGAACGCTGATACTGGTGAAAAGCAGATGATCGATATCGATGAAGTGGTCATTAGTCATGGGTATGAACAAGACGTATCTTTAATGGAGAATAGTCCGCTCCAATTAGAGATGAAAGATAATTACTATATAGCTGGCAACTCACATTGTGAAACATCCGTTGCTGGAGTATTTGCAGTAGGAGATATCGTATCTTATGATGGAAAGCTTAATCTTATTGCGGGTACTTTCCAAGATGCTGCTAATGCGGTAAATAAAGCGAAAAGTTATGTTGAACCCGATGCCAAAACTAATGGAATGGTTTCTTCACATAATGAGTTGTTCAAAGAACGTAACAAAGAGATCGTTCAACATATGCTTGTGAAGCAATAGGAAGCCATCATAATCTACGTTAGCGCAGTACAGTTCACGCAGTATGTTAGAAAGCTTAAAGAAGGGCATCCCAAAAGTCTATTACAGACTTCTGGGATGCCCTTTATTAATACTATACAATTGAAGCGTTTAACTACGTAATAACTGTTTTTCCCGATATTGAGAAGGAGAGTGTCGCATCGTCTTTTTGAACATTTTAGAGAATAGCAGTGGGTCTTCGTATCCAACAGAACGCGCAATATCACCGATCGATAACTCGACATTATTTAATAATTCACATGCTTTTCTCATTCTGAAAGCAATGAGATAGTCTTGTAAGCTACTATTCATAACTTCTTTGAACAACGAGCTTAGATAGCTGCGTTGCAATCCGATGAAGCTAGCGATAGATTGGACGGTAATTTTATTAGCATAGTTCATTTCAATAAAATGAACGACTTGGGCAATGTAGTGTTCTTTGCTATTTTCACGCAGCTTCAAGGCAAGCTCTGAACCACGACATTCCACTAAGCAAGATAACCATAAATATAGTAATCCTGTTAGTTTTAATTCCCGTCCAGCTTCTACATGTTTAGACTCGATCATTTGATCAATACTGCAATTGAAAAAATCTGCTTTGTCGCAATCATATATTGGTGCTTCATCTGACAGCTCTGCTTGTTTCAATAAAGTAGGAGCTTTTATACCATGGAATCCGATCCAACAGTATTTCCACGGGTCATCATGATCTGCTTGATAAAATGTAATCGTGCCGGGACTAACTAGAAATCCTTGTCCAGCATGAAGATGATATCTTTTACCGTTGACCTCAAATACACCTTTACCTTCAAAGATGTAGTGGAATTTATAATATTCTCGCATTGCAGGTCCAAAGGAGTGACCAGGTGTACATTGTTCTCGCCCATATTGAATTAAATACAGATCAAGTTGATGTAGATGCTGTGGTAGAAATTCGATCATTGTATACTCCTAAAATTATTGGATAATATTATTGACCTAGTGAAATAGCGTCAATTCGAGCAAGTTCTTCATTTGTAAATTCAAGATTTTGAAGTGCTGCAACGTTTTCCTCGATTTGGCTTACTCTACTTGCACCGATAAGAGCCGATGTTACTTTCCCACCACGTAGCACCCATGCTAATGCCATTTGAGCTAAGCTTTGTCCACGCTCGGCAGCAATCTCCTGCAATTGTATCGCAATGTTGATTTTTTTGTCAGAAATACTATCCTCATTCAAGAAAATAGAATGACCAGCTGCACGAGAATCAGTTGGAATTCCACTCAAATACTTATTAGTTAGTACACCTTGTGCTAAAGGTAAGAAACCGATGGTACCAATACCTTCTTCAGCTAGTACATCTTGTAATCCGTCTTCGATCCAACGATCGATAATAGAATAGCTTGGTTGGTGAATTAAGCATGGTGTGCCTAGCTCTTTCAATACTTTAGACGCGGCAGCAGTTTGCTCAGCATTGTAGTTAGATAGACCGACGTATAATGCTTTTCCTTGACGAATAAGTAGATCAAGAGCTGCCATCGTTTCTTCAATTGGCGTATTTGGATCTGGACGATGATGATAGTAAATATCTACATAGTCTAAGCCTAGGCGTTTTAAGCTTTGATCTAAGCTAGCAACCATATATTTCTTAGAGCCGAAGTTGCCATATGGTCCAGCCCACATGTCATAACCTGCTTTTGTCGAAATTATCAGTTCATCACGGTATGGAGCCATATCTAGTTTAAGAATTTTTCCAAAGTTTTCTTCAGCAGAACCATATGGAGGTCCGTAGTTATTAGCAATATCAAAATGCGTAATGCCAAGATCGAAGGCACGACGAGTCATAGCTCGTCCATTTTCAAAAACATCTTTTCCTCCAAAGTTATGCCAAAGCCCTAAAGAGATTGCGGGTAAAAGCAAACCACTATTACCACAACGATTGTATTTCATATCTGCATAACGCTGTTCATTAGCTGAATAAGTCATCATAATTCCTCCTAAAACTTTTTGTGAGTCTTTGCGAACAAAAAGTAGCTTCGAAAGCATACTCTTAACTTTTTGTGAGTCTTTGCGAACAAAAAGTAGCTTCATAATAAATGAGTATAGGTTCCCCATTTATTATGAGTAATTTCCTAACAAAAACATATAGTTAAACGTCTTATTGATATGGCATAATGCACGATTGTTCTATCGTATTCTATTTATAATGTAACATCAATTTTAATAGTACATCTAACATTTTTATCAAATGATTTATTAAGTTAACTTTCAGAAAGTATTAAGTGTATACTCATGTTTTTTCGTTATTATTATAGAATATAATTAAATAACTGTATTATTCTTGTGTAATTTACATTAATTAATTCGAATATATATTTGATTATATTTATTGAATGGGTGTATCATTAGAACAATGTAAAATATTAGGCGTGCGAAAGTTATTAAGTAAAGCAACAAGAAAGGAACTAATCAATGAGCCAGTTATCAAGCATAAAGCGAGAGAGCATTCCACAGTTATCTATAGTTCGAGCTATTGCGATTCTAGGAGTATTGAGTATTCACTCAACTTCTGTAGCAGTAAGTACAGGAATGATAGATTCTAGTTGGTTTTTTCTATATAATTTTGCAAACATCTTTTTGAAATTTGGTACGACAACCTTTATCTTTTTAAGTAGTTTTGTATTGTTCTACAATTATTATAATCGTCCTTTAACAGGTAAATTAGTTTCGAGTTTTTACAAGAAGAGATTAATGTATATTATTGTTCCATACGTTTCTTTTTCACTATTTTATTTTCTATTGAAGCTGTATCTATATCCTGAAAGTTACCCATTAATTTTAGGTAATGGATTCTCATTTGGTGAAATGATGTCTGCATTAGGTGATCGTTTGATGCATGGTACGGCACATACACATTTATATTTTGTCTATATCAGTATTCAATTTTATCTGCTATTCCCGTTGTTTTTATGGTTTTTTAAAAAGTATCCTAAGCTTACTCATTGGTTATTGCTGATCGGGATTGTCGTTCAATGGGGCTTCTTTCTAATTAATAAATACGGTTTAGAAACACAAGTTACCGCTCGTGGTAGCTGGTCATTAAGTTACTTTACGTATTATTTCTTAGGTGCGTACTTGGGGATTTATTATGATAAATGGAAACATTGGATTAATATAGCCAAAGAAAATGTAACGAAGAAACGTGTCATAGGTTGGATTGTTTTTGCGCTAATCTGGGTAAGCTCAGGATTATTCCATGTATACATGTGGTATGAGACTAGATTAAAGCTAGATAGTTATAACTCTACATTATTTGATCTAGTATGGAATATTCATACGCTAACGACAGCCATTATATTGATGCAAACCGCTTTCATTCTTTACAGGAAATCAGCCACAACGATTAAAAATTTATTGATGCGATTAGGCGAGGTATCGTTTGGAGTATACTTATTCCATCCGTTCTTATTACTGATCTATCGTGCATATCCACCACAAAGTGGAGCTAGCATAGTACATCATGCATGGTACGTAGGTGGATTTCTATTTGCTTTAATCGGTTCTTGGATCGTTGTAGAATTGGTTGTACGCTTCATTCCGCAAAGTTGGCTTATATTTGGAAGCATTAAGAAACGGAAGCCTTCACAGCCAAAAGCCAAAGACAATGCACCTAACGTTCAAATGTAGTTTGTCCTATATTTTATCCGGTCATGCGATAAGAATAATAAATTGAAGAGCCTTATCTAATCAGCAAATGCTGAGCAGATAAGGCTCTTTTTGGCTAGCTTTCTACATACTCATCGAGATCACGAGGAGATGTTTTGAACTACCTCTTAAAATGAAGGTTCAAAAAGCGGGCTTTCAGAACCAAGAAGATGGAGCGCTACTTGAGGAAGGAGGAAGCGCCAGTGTACGTAATTGGTACACGCGTACCGGACTTCCCAAGTTCGCTTCATATTCGCAGTCGAATAAGCTACATTAGTAATATCATCGTGATCACAAGTGGATGTTTTGAACTACCTCTTAAAATGAAGGTTCAAAACATTCGCTTGTCAGCACCAAGAAGAGGGAGCGCTACTTGAGGAAGGAGGAAGCGCCAGTGTACGTAATTGGTACACGCGTACCGGACTTCCCAAGTTCGCTTCATATTC
>Ga0160441_100451_pt1 | contig 31342 bp, 30 predicted proteins | sample HID1971K_E1MG_FD_108260 | JGI IMG/M metagenome (GOLD analysis project Ga0160441, IMG submission 108260) | Enriched millipede-associated microbial communities from UW Madison campus, WI, USA - HID1971K_E1 MG | ecosystem: Host-associated > Arthropoda: Insects > Digestive system > Unclassified ... | reverse complement strand
GTCAACTCGATGCACGACTCGTACACGGCGACGGGCGGCATGATCCCGCTGCTGAACATGATGCTCGGCGAGGTCGCGCCGGGCGGTGTCGGCTCGGGCCTGTACGGCATGCTCGTGCTCGCGGTCATCGCCGTCTTCGTGGGGGGCCTGCTCGTCGGCCGCACGCCGGAGTACCTCGGCAAGAAGATCGGGCCCGCGCAGATCAAGCTCGCGAGCCTCTACATCCTCGTGACGCCCACGCTCGTGCTCGCGGGCACGGCGCTGAGCTTCGCCGTGCCCGTCATCCGCGAGGACGTCGAGGGCACGTCGATCTGGAACCCGGGCCTGCACGGCATGACCGAAGTCCTCTACGCATTCACGTCGGCCGCGAACAACAACGGCTCCGCATTCGCCGGGCTGACGGCCGATACGCCCTGGTTCAACACCGCGCTCGGCATCGCGATGCTGCTCGGTCGATTCCTCCCGATCGTGCTCGTCCTCGCCCTCGCCGGATCGCTCGCCGCGCAGCAGAGGGTGCCGGCCACGGCGGGCACCCTGTCGACGCACCGACCGCAGTTCGTCGGTCTGCTCGCCGTCGTCGCGATCGTCATCACGGCACTCACCTACTTCCCCGTGCTCACGCTCGGTCCCCTGGCAGAAGGACTCGTCTGATCATGAACCCCGACACCCTCGCCCGGGCGCTGCCCGGTGCCCTGCGTCGCCTCGATCCCCGCACCCAATGGCGCAACCCCGTGATGTTCCTCGTGTGGGTGGGCGCTGCCCTCACGACCGCCATCGCGATCGCCGAGCCGTTCCTCGGCGGTCCAGAACCTTCCGGCGGCACCCCCGTGCCGGGCGGGTTCACCTGGGGCATCACGATCTGGCTGTGGCTCACCGTCCTGTTCGCGAACCTCGCCGAGTCGGTCGCCGAAGGTCGCGGCAAGGCGCAGGCCGCGAGCCTGCGCACGACGCGCGCATCGACGATGGCGCATCGCGTGACACGCTATGACGCCGCAGCGGATGCCGGTGCGCTGCGCGTCGAGCTGGCCGACGTGGCATCGTCCGACCTCACCCTCGGCGACGTCGTCGTCGTGTCGGCGGGCGAGCTGATCCCCGGTGACGGCGACATCGTCTCGGGCATCGCGACCGTCGACGAGTCGGCGATCACCGGCGAATCTGCGCCGGTCGTGCGCGAATCGGGTGGCGACCGCAGCGCGGTCACCGGGGGCACGCGGGTGCTCAGCGACCGGATCGTCGTGCGCATCACGTCGAAGCCGGGCGAGACCTTCGTCGACCGGATGATCGCGCTCGTCGAGGGCGCCGCACGCCAGCGCACGCCCAACGAGATCGCGCTGAACATCCTGCTGGCGAGTCTGTCGATCGTGTTCGTGATCGTCGTGCTCACCCTCAACCCCATCGCCTCATACGCGGCATCGCCCGTGTCGGTCCCCGTGCTCGTCGCACTGCTGGTGTGCCTCATCCCCACGACGATCGGCGCGCTGCTGTCGGCCATCGGCATCGCCGGCATGGACCGGCTCGTGCAGCGGAACGTGCTCGCGATGTCGGGTCGCGCCGTCGAAGCGGCGGGCGACGTCACGACGCTCCTGCTCGACAAGACCGGCACCATCACCTACGGCAACCGTCGCGCGTCGGAGTTCCTCGCGCTGCCGGGAGTGGACGCCGATGAGTTCGCCCGCCTGGCGGCGCTGTCGTCCCTCGCCGATCCCACACCGGAGGGCGTCTCGATCGTCGAACTCGCTGCCGTGCACGGCATCCGGGTGGAAAGCCCCGAAGGCTCCGTCGCATTGCCCTTCACGGCGCAGACGCGCATGAGCGGACTCGACCTCGCGGACGGGACGCAGATCAGGAAGGGCGCCGGCTCGGCGGTGATTGCGTGGCTCGACGAATCCGGGCCTGTCGCGGCGTCCGTCCGAGCGAACCTCACGAGAGAGATCGACGGGGTCTCGCAGTCGGGTGGGACGCCCCTGGTCGTGGCCGTGCAGGATGCGGCCGGGGCACGCGCCCTCGGTGTCGTCCACCTGAAGGACATCGTCAAGGACGGCCTGCGCGAGCGGTTCGCCGAACTGCGCGCCATGGGCATCCGCACCGTGATGATCACGGGCGACAACCCGCTCACGGCGCGCGCGATCGCGGAAGAGGCGGGCGTCGACGATTTCCTCGCCGAGGCGACACCCGAAGACAAACTCGCGCTGATCAGGCGCGAGCAGCAAGGCGGCATGCTCGTCGCCATGACGGGCGACGGCACCAACGACGCCCCGGCCCTCGCGCAGGCCGACGTCGGCGTCGCGATGAACACGGGGACGTCCGCGGCGAAAGAGGCCGGCAACATGGTCGACCTCGATTCCGACCCGACGAAACTCATCGACATCGTGCGCATCGGCAAGCAGCTGCTCATCACCCGCGGCGCGCTCACGACGTTCTCACTCGCGAACGACATCGCGAAGTACTTCGCGATCATCCCGGCGATGTTCCTGGGAGTGTTCCCCGGGCTCGAGGCGCTCAACATCATGCATCTGCACTCCCCCGCGTCGGCCATCACGAGCGCGATCATCTTCAACGCGATCGTCATCGTGTTCCTGATCCCGCTGTCGCTGCGCGGCGTGACGTACCGGGCGGCGAGCGCGTCGCAGATCCTGAGCCGCAATCTGCTGATCTACGGGCTCGGCGGGGTCATCGCCCCGTTCATCGGCATCAAGCTGATCGACCTCGTCGTCAGCCTCATCCCCGGCTTCTGAAAGGCGCTCACATGTCTCCCGCAATCCTGCCTCAGGGCCCTGCGTCACTCCGGTCGGCGAGCTCGCCGACCGGTCGCCAGCTCGGCGTCTCGTTCCGCGCGATGCTCGTCGCGACGGCGGTGCTCGGCGTCGCGTACACCACCCTCATCACCGGCATCGGCCAGGCGGCACTGCCGGCGCAGGCGAACGGCTCGCTCGTGCGCGACGCCGACGGCACCGTCGTCGGCAGCAGCCTCATCGGCCAGGCGTGGACGGATGCCGATGGCGCGGCGCTGCCGCAGTACTTCCAGTCCCGGCCGTCGGCCGCCGGTGACGGCTATGACGGCGGCGCGTCGAGCGGCTCGAACCTCGGGCCGGAGAGCGACGACCTAGTCGCCGCGATCGGCGAGCGCCAGGCGATCATCGCCGAGCGTGACGGCGTCGACATCGCGCAGATCCCCGCAGATGCTGTCACCGCTTCGGCATCCGGCCTCGACCCCGACATCTCGGTCGCCTACGCCGAGCTGCAGGTGGCGCGCGTGGCCGAGGCCCGCGGACTGCCCATCGCGCAGGTCGACGACCTCGTCGCCGCCCACACGACCGGTCGCGACCTCGGGTTCCTCGGCGAGCCGCGCGTGAACGTCCTCGCCCTCAACCTCGCCCTCGATGAGCGGGAATGAGCCCGCCCGCCGGACGAGTCCGCGAGAGGTCGCGACACGCCGACGCCGGGGTCGGACATGCCGCGCGTCGCGACCTTTCGCGTGCAGGCATCCCGGAACCTAGGGTGATCCCATGAGACGCGGTCGGTTGCGGGTGCTGCTCGGTGCGGCCCCCGGCGTCGGCAAGACGTACGAGATGCTCGAAGAAGGGCGGCGGCTCGCCGCCGACGGGCGCGACGTCGTGATCGGTGTCGTCGAGACCCATGGGCGTGCGGCCACCGCCGCGCAGGCTCGTGGCGTGCCGGTGATCCCGCGTCGCGTCGTGACGCACCGCGAAGTCGAGCTGAGCGAACTCGACCTCGATGCCGTCATCGCGCGACGTCCCGAGCTCGCACTGATCGATGAGTTCGCCCACACGAACGCCCCCGGATCGCGCAACGCGAAGCGGTGGCAGGACGTCGACGAGCTACTCGCCGCCGGCATCGACGTCATCACGACCGTCAACGTCCAGCACATCGAATCGCTCGGGGCGGTCGTCGAGCAGATCACGGGCGTCGTGCAGCGCGAGACGGTGCCGGATGCCGTCGTGCGCGCCGCCGAACAGATCGAGGTCATCGACCTGGCCCCGCAGTCGCTGCGCGATCGCCTGTCTGCCGGGCTCGTCTACCCCGCCGAGCGGATCGACGCCGCGCTGTCGAACTACTTCCGGCTCGGCAACCTCACGGCGTTGCGCGAACTCGCGCTGCTCTGGCTGGCCGACGAGGTCGACAGCGCGCTGAAGAGCTACCGCGCAGAGCACGGCATCACCGGCACGTGGCAGGCGCGCGAGCGCGTCGTGGTCGCCCTGACCGGAGGGCCCGAGGGCGAGACCCTGCTACGCCGGGGCGCCCGCATCGCCGCGCGCTCGGCGGGCGGCGAGCTGCTCGCGGTGCACGTATCGAGCCAGGACGGGTTGCGCGGCTCGGTGCCGGGCGCGTTGACGGCGCAGCGCGCCCTCGTCGAGTCGCTCGGCGGCACCTACCATCAGGTCGTCGGCGACGACACGCCCCGCGCGCTCGTCGAGTTCGCGCGGAGCGCGGGCGCGACGCAGCTCGTGCTGGGTGCGAGCCGGCGCAGTCGCCTGCTCGCCGCCGCGTCGGGCCCCGGCATCGGCGCGACGGTGATCCGCGAGTCAGGCGACATCGACGTGCACATCGTCAATCACTCGGCCGCGGCGGGCGGCCTGCACCTGCCGCGGCTGACCGGCGGGGCCCTGAGCGTGCGGCGGCGCCTGCTCGGCTTCGCCGTCGCCCTCACCGGTGGCCCGCTGCTGTCCTGGCTGCTCGTCGCGACCTCGAGCGACGAGACGATCACCTCCGACGTCCTCGCCTATCAGCTGCTGGTCGTCGTCGTGGCGCTCATCGGCGGCATCTGGCCGGCGCTGTTCGCCGCCGTGCTGTCGGGGATCACCCTCGACTACCTCTTCATCGAACCGCGCCACACGGTCACGATCGACGACCCGCTGCACGCACTGGCGCTCGTCCTCTATGTCGTCATCGCGATCCTCGTGAGCTGGATCGTCGACCAGGCCGCCCGCCGCACGCGCATCGCGAAGCGCGCCGCCGCCGAGTCGGAACTGCTCGCGACTGTCGCGGGCAGCGTGCTGCGCGGCCAGAGCGCGGTACCTGCGCTCGTGAGCCGCACGCGCGAGGCATTCGGCATGGCGGGTGTGCGACTGCTGGATGCCTCGGGCGCGGTCATCGCCACCGACGGCGAGCCGGTGCGCGACGGTCACTGCACCACGGTCCCGATCGGCACCGGCGAGGGCGGTCCGCTCGCGGTGCTCGAGCTGCACGGCGGCGATCTCGGCACGGTGGAGCGACGCCTGCTCGATGTGATAACCGCTCAGCTGGCGGCGGCGATCGAGCACGATCGGCTGGAAGAGACGGCGCGCGAAGCAAGTGCGCTCGCCGAGACCGATCAGGTGCGGAGCGCTCTGCTCTCGGCCGTCAGCCACGATCTGCGGCGCCCGCTCGCGGCTGCCGTCGCATCGGTCGGGGGTCTGCGCGCGGCGGGGCCGGCGCTGTCCGACCTCGACCGCGCTGAGCTTCTCGAGACCGCCGATGAGAGCCTGTCCGCGCTGACGACCCTGGTGACCGATCTGCTCGATGTCAGTCGCGTGCAGGCGGGTGTGCTGGCCGTCGCGCTTGCGCCGATCGACATCTCCGACGTCGTCCTCGCCGCGATCGACGAGCTGGCGTATGGACCGGATGCCGTCGAGCTCGGGCTCGACGCCGACCTCCCTCCTGTCGTCGCCGACGCCGTGCTGCTGCAGCGGGTTGTCGTCAACGTGCTCGCCAACGCCCGTCGTCACTCCCCCGCCGGATCGCGCGTGCGGATCGCGTCGAGTCGCCTGGGCGCCGTCGCCGAACTGCGCGTGGTCGACCACGGCCCCGGCATCCCGACCGAACGGCGTGACGACATGTTCGCTCCCTTCCACCGCCTCGGCGACACCGACAACACGACGGGTCTCGGGCTCGGGCTCGCACTGTCGAAGGGGTTCACCGAGGGGATGGGTGGCACGCTGCGCGCCGAAGACACCCCCGGCGGCGGGCTCACCATGGTGATCGCGATGCCGGTGGCGGGCCGCGACTCGGTCGACGAGCCCGACGGACGAGGATGACGACGTGAAGATCCTCATCGCCGACGACGATCCGCAGCTCGTGCGAGCGCTGCGGATCACTCTCGCCGCGCACGGCTATGACGTGGTCGCGGTGGCCGACGGCGCCGCCGCGGTGGCCGCTGCCGGGCAGACGCACCCCGACCTCGTCATGCTCGATCTCGGCATGCCGCAGCTCGACGGCGTGCAGGTCATCCACGCGCTGCGCGGATGGACGAGCGTGAGGATCCTGGTCGTGTCAGGTCGCACGGGCTCTGCCGACAAGGTCGAGGCGCTGGATGCCGGGGCCGATGACTACGTCACCAAGCCGTTCCAGATCGACGAGCTGCTCGCGCGGCTGCGGGCACTCGGGCGCCGCGCTTCCGCTTCGGCATCCGACACTGCACCGATCGTGCGTTTCGGCGACGTCGAGGTCGACCTGGCCGCGAAGCTGGTGACCCGTGCCGGCATCCGCGTGCATCTCACCCCGACCGAGTGGCGCATGCTCGAGTTCCTCGCCCGCAACCCCGATGCGCTCGTGACGCGACAGATCCTGCTGCGTGACATCTGGGGCACCGATCAAGTGACCGATTCGGGCTATCTGCGGCTGTACATGTCGCAGCTCCGCAAGAAGCTCGAGGCCGATCCCGCCCGCCCTCGGCACCTCATCACGGAGCAGGGAATGGGGTACCGCCTCGTCGTCGGCGGTTGACCGCGTCGCGGCACGTCGTCATCCGGTGATCGAGTAGCCGCGACGAAGGAGCGGCGTATCGAGATCACGCCGGGACGGGCACGTCGCGTTGTCGGATCGGGACTGCAGAATCGGATGCCGGGCGCGCCGGCATCCGATTCTGTTGACATCAACCGATTCCGTTGAGACGGAGCGGCCGCGTCACGCGTTCGCGAGCACCGCTTCTTCGAGCCGCGCGTACGAGGTCTCCATGCCCTCGGTCATGCCGGTGGCGAGGATCATGTCACGGGTCTCGGCGTCGGGGTACTCGATCAGCAGGGTCAGCAGCGTCGCGCCGTCCTCTTCGTACAGCTGCAGGTCGTTGAGGGTCGACGGGCCGGGCATGCCGATCATCTTCTCGGTGGTCACGGCACGCCAGACCGGCTCACTGTGCACCGTCTCGCCCTCGAAGCCGAAGCGGGTCGACTCGTCGTCGCCCTGCTGCCAGACGTAGCGGTAATTCTCGCCGACGACGCACTCGAGCATCTGCCAGCCTTCGGGGCCGAGCAGCCACGTCTTGAGCAGTTCGGGCTCGTGGTGAGCGCGCCAGACGAGCTCGCGCGACCCATTGATCAATCGGGTGATGCGCACGTGCTGGTCGTCGAGGATCTCGGTGCGGGTGCCCTTGCCCTCGGCATAGGCGCGCAGATCCTGCAGCACGGCGTCGAGCTGGTTCATCGCCATGCGCGAGCCCTCGATCGCGCCCATCGCGATGACCTGCTCGAGCGCCTCGGCCGAGGTGAAGTAGGTCGTGTTGGTCAGGCGTGAGCCGGCATCCGTCGGCTCGAACACGAACCTCATCCGCATGGCGGGGAACCCGTCGCGCTTCTCGCCGTTGTCGTCGACGAACGAATCGTTCACCTCGAAGCTGCGCCCCTCGTCGACGGCGAGCACCTCCCACGAGCCGCCCGCGAACTCACCCTGCGGGCTCGTCATGTGGTAGTCGACGCGCCCACCGGGGCGCAGGTCGAACGACGTGAACGTCGCCGGCCAGCCCGGAGGGCCCCAGAAGCGCTCGAGCTGGCGCGGGTCGGTGAACGCGTCCCAGAGGCGCGCGACCGGCGCCGCGGCATCGGCGACGAGGGTCATCGTGAGGTTCTCGGGATCGGTCGTGATGTCGGTGACGGGCATGTCAGGCTCCTTCGTCGGATGTGGGGTCGTGCGTTTCAGGGGCGGGCTCGGCGAGCAGCGCGTCGAGACGGTCGATGCGCGATCGCCAGAGCTCTTCGTAGCGGGCGAGCAGCGCCCGGGCGCGGGCGATCATGATGGGGTCCGCGCGCACGAGGCGCTCGCGGCCCTCGGCGCGTTTGACGATGAGCCGAGCGGCTTCGAGCACGGCGACGTGCTTCTGCACCGCGGCGAACGACATGTCGTAGTCGGCCGCGAGCGCCGACACCGACTGCTCCGCAGCGATCGTGCGGCGCAGGATGTCGCGCCGCGTGGCCGCCGCCAGGGCGTGGAACACACGGTCGGTCTCATCGTCGCTCAACTCACTTTGTACAACCATTTGGTTGTACGTTACGACGAGGGCCGTCCGGTGTCAAGCGGTCACTCGGATCACAGTCGGACGACGCGTCGCCGCCGCCGCTCAGATCTTGATCGGGAACGTCAGCATGATGCTCACGCCGATCAGGCCCACGAGGATGCCCAGACCGAGCAACACCCGGCGCAGCCAAGTCTTCAGTTCCCGTTGCGACATCGCCGTCAAGAACAGCACGAGGGCGAAGAGCACGGTCAGCAACGCGTAGTTGTCCGATCGCTGGTTGCTCTCGAGAGCCTCCTGGAACTTGTCCTCCGCGCTCGCGGTCAGTTCCGCGGCCGCCTCCGAACCGGGCGGAATGTACTCCTCCATCACGAGAGGACCCTGCTCAGTGCGCCCCCCTGCCGACCACGCGTCGAAAGCCACGCGGAACTCGGGCGTGAACCGATCCTCGATGTAGGCCCGCAGCTGATCGTCTCCGTCGGCCTCCGCCCGCACCCACTCGATGTAGATGCTGAGGTCGTACAGACGCGCATCGCGCGCTTCCCCCTCGGCGGCGGTCGCCTGGATGCGCGCACTCGAGGCCTGGCTGAAGGCGATCGACATCTCGCCGCCCCATTTGGATGCCTCGAAGCCACACCAGGCGGTGAGAACAGCCGTGATCGACAGCACGAACACGATGACGACGTCGAGGACCCGGCTCTCCGTCCGCGCCGCTGCGGAACTGCTCTCCATCGATCACGCCTCTCGTCCGATGTCGCCCCAGCCCCCGAGAGACGGGGTCCGCTGCAGACCGGTGGTGACGCTCATCCTTTCGGACCGGTCACGGGTACGCAATCGCACACGACCGCAGCGGCCGTCGGTTCGCCCCCGAGACGACCGTTATCGCTCTAGGCTCGGGAGCGAGGTTCGAAGCCGATACGGTCGGCGTCGTGGCGAAAGCGTCTTGTCAATCACCGTCGACATATGGAGATAAGCATGGAACAGAAGCCGGTCACGACTCACATCGAGGCGCAGCATGCGGCGCTCCTGCAGAGCTTGCCGCTGGCCGACACCGCCGACTTCGAAGCGGTGGAGCGCGGATTCCTCGGCACTCTGGACGACCCGGCGATCCGCAACGACGCCGGAGAGGTGGTGTGGGATGCCTCGACCTATGACTTCCTCGAGGGCGACGCCCCCACGTCCGTGAACCCGAGCCTGTGGCGGCAGGGCAAGCTCGTCGCCAAGCACGGTCTGTTCGAGGTCGTGCCGGGTCTGTATCAGGTCCGCGGGTTCGACCTCTCCGTCACGACGTTCGTCGAGGGCGACACCGGCGTGATCGTCATCGATCCGCTGCTCACGAAAGAGACCGGCGCGGCCGCTCTCGCCCTATACCGCACGCACCGCGGCGACCGGCCGATCACCGCCTTCATCCACACCCACAGCCACATCGACCACTTCGGCGGCGTGCAAGGCATGGCCACGCAGGACGAGATCGACTCCGGCGCGATCGAGATCATCGCCCCCGAGGGATTCCTCGAGCACGCCGTCTCCGAGAATGTCTACGCCGGCACGGCGATGTCTCGCCGGTCGGGGTACATGTACGGCGCGAGCCTCGCCCGCGGTCCGCGGGGGCAGGTGGGGGCGGGTCTCGGGCAGACGACGTCGACCGGTGAGGCCACGATGTACGTCCCGAACGTCGAGATCGCGACGACCGGACAGACGCACACCGTCGACGGTGTCGAGTTCGACTTCCAGATGGCGCCAGGCACCGAAGCGCCCTCCGAGATGCACTTCTACATCCCTCGCTACCGCGCGCTGTGCATGGCCGAGAACGCGACCCACACACTGCACAACCTCCTCACGCTGCGCGGCGCGGTCGTCCGCGACCCGCACGTGTGGTCGCAGTACCTCACGGAGGCGCTCGAACGATACGGCGACGAGACCGATGTCGTCTTCGCGTCGCACCACTGGCCCACGTGGGGAAACGACGAGGTCAGGCACTTCCTCGGGGTGCAGCGCGACCTGTACGGCTACCTCCACGATCAGACGCTGCGCCTGCTCAACCAGGGCCTGAACGGCGCCGAGATCGCGGAAACCATCGAGCTGCCGCCGGCGCTGAGCGACCAGTGGAGCACACACGGCTACTACGGCTCGGTCAGTCACAACGTCAAGGCGATCTACCAGCGCTACATGGGCTGGTTCGACGGCAACCCCGCTCGACTGTGGCCGCACCCGCCCAAGCCGCTCGCCGAACGGTACGTCGCCCTCATCGGCGGGGTCGACCGGGTCGTGGAAGCCGCTCAGGAGGCGTTCGACACCGGCGACTTCCGCTGGGCGGCGACGCTCCTCGACCACGCCGTGTTCGCCGAGCCCGACCACGCGGCCGCGAAGGAGCTGTACGCCGACACCCTCGAGCAGCTGGGCTACGGGGCCGAGAACGGCACGTGGCGCAACTTCTTCCTCTCCGGAGCGACCGAGCTGCGCGACGGCAACTTCGGCACTCCCCTGGTGGCGAACGCACCCGCGATCGTGGCTCAGCTGACGCCCGAGCAGCTCTTCGACGCCGTCGCGATCACCGTCAACGGTCCGAAGGCGTGGGATCTCGACCTCGCGTTCGACGTGACCCTCACGGACCTCGACCGCAGCTTCCACCTCACGCTCCGCAACGGCGTACTGGTCTACGTCGAGCGCGAACCCGACGGTTCGGCTCCGTTGCACATCACGACGACCAGACCCCGCCTCCTGACGCTGATCGGCGGCGGCGACGGCGGCGAGGGGCTTGCCGTCGAGGGCGACCTGGGGATCCTGTCGCAACTCACGTCAGTGCTCGACCCGGGCGACCCCGGGTTCGACATCGTCCTCCCCTGAGCTGCAATCCTGCGGTAGCGGCCCGCCCGTCGACACGACGTGCGGGCCGCTGCCGTTCTCTGGCCGGGCTCACACGTCCCGGTGCCGCACCACGACTCCGGCGGCGATCACCCAGGCCGCCGTCCACAGCACCATCGTGATGAGCGCCACCGTCGGATCGAGATCGCCCGGCACAGGAGTGAGCGAGTAGAACACGGTCGACCCCGCCCCGGGGATCGTCTTGCCGATCACGTTGACCGCATCGAGGGGAACGAACGCGAAGATGATCGGGACGATGTAGAAGAACCCGAAGACCACCCCGACGGCAGCGATCGTCGACCGGACGATGAGGGCGGCCGACAGGGCGATGACGGCTGCGCAGGTCTCGAAGAACGCGATCTCGGCCAGCGCGCGCAGCACGTCGGGGGTCCACACGCCGAGACCGCCGCCGAGCAGCAGGTCTGCGAGGCCGAAGGTGACGAACGTCGTGAGGATGGCGATCACGATCCCGATCACGAACGCAAGCGCGAGCTTGGCGGCGACGACGACCGACCGCCGAGGCACGACGGCGAACGTCTGGATCATCGCGTGGTTCTCGGCATCCGCGGTCGCGATCAGCACGCCGACGAGAACGAGAAGGATGACCGTGGCGAACGACGACGGCGTCGCCGTCGCCATGACGCTCTCGGTATCGACCGTGCCCGACTGAGTGCTCGCCCACACGAGAGTGACCAGGACGGGCGCTATCACCGCCGCACCCAGCAGCCACCACGTGGAGCGCAGCCCCGCCAGCTTGATCGCCTCCGAGCGCAGGACCCGGGCCGGCGTCACGCCACTGTCGCGCGTCGTCGCGGTCATCGCTCCACTCCCCCCGCGCCCGCCTCGGAGGGATACTCCTGCGCGTCAGCGGTCAGTTCGAGGAAGGCATCTTCGAGGGAGCCGGTGCGGGGCACCAGCTCGTGCACGGGGATGCCGTGGGCGAAGGCCCGGTCGCCGATCGCGTCGGACGTGAGCCCGCGGACGACGAGCGAACCATCCGCGTCGGTGTCGACCTCGCCGCCGATCTCACGGAGTGCGATCGCGAGCTCGGCCGGTCGGAGAGATCGCACGAACACCGAGCTGCGTGTCGCGCTGGAGATGATGTCTGCGACGCTGCCGTCTCGGATCAGGCGCCCGCGGCCGATCACGATGACCCGGTCGGCCGTCAGCGACATCTCGCTCATCAGGTGGCTCGAGATCAGGACCGTGCAGCCGGTCGAGGCGAGGTGCCGCACGAGCTGACGGACCCAGTGGACGCCGTCGGGGTCGAGGCCGTTGACCGGCTCGTCGAGGATGAGGTTCCGCGGCTCGCCCAGCAGCGCCGCGGCGATCCCGATCCGCTGCTGCATGCCGAGCGAGTACGTCGAGATCCGGTGGTGCGCGGCATCCGTCATCCCGGTCATCTCCAGCACGCGATCCACGTGCTGGTCACGGATGCCGTTGGATGCCGCGAGCGCACGAAGGTGCGTGCGGCCGGTGCGGCCGCGGTGGACGGCGGTCGGGTCGAGAAGCGCGCCGAGCGTGGCCATCGGCGTGGAGCAGGTGCGGAAATCCTCGCCGTCGATGCGCGCCGCGCCGGCGGTGGGGCGATCGAGCCCGACGATCATTCGCATCGTCGTGGACTTGCCCGCCCCGTTCGGTCCCAGCAGGCCGGTGACCTGGCCGGGTTCGACCCGGAAGGTGAGGTCATCGACCGCGAGCTTGTCTGTGAAGCGCCGCGTGAGCCCTGCGACTTCGATCATGACTCTCCCCGCGCCGGAACCGGATGCCCCTCCACCCTAGGCGTCGGGCGGGCTCTCACCGGGCAGGCGTACGCGAGCGCCACCGCCCACCCGCGGTCTCACACCGCGCAGGCGATGCAGGTCGTCGCGAACGGCCGGGCCTCGAGGCGCGCCGGCGCGATGGCCTGACCGCACACGAGGCACACGCCGTAGGTCCCGTCATCGACGCGGGCCAGGGCGCCGTCGACCTCGGCGCGCTCACCGGTCGCCGCACGTCTCAGCGCCTCGATGCGCTGCCACTCGCCCGAGAGAGTCGACCCCTCGGGATCGTGCTCGTCGTCGGCCGTGGCATCCGCGCGATCGACGCGCACGCTGGCTTCATCCGCGTCGAGCCGCGCGAGCAGGGCGTCGAGTTCCGCCGCACGGGCGCGCAGCGCGGCCACCGCGTCGCTCACGCTGTCACCCCTGATACCCGATCAGCCACGTGACGCCGAACCGGTCGCGCACCTGCCCATCGTGATCGCCCCACGGCTTGAGAGCGAGTGGATCGACCACCTCGCCGCCTTCGGCGAGCGCCGCGAACCACCGCTCCAGCTCTGTCGCCTCCGCCGTGCCGAGCAGGGAGAACAGGATGCCGCGCAGCGCAAGCGACTCTTCTCCCGCGCCGGCATCCGCCGCGAACAGCTCGACGGGCCCCTGCAGCATGCCGTGCGCGACCGCATCCGCAGGGCGGTCGGCGCGTCCGAAGTCGCCATAGGAGTGGATGATGAGGTCGCCGCCGAAGACGCCGCGGTAGAACTCGAGCGCCGCGCGGGCGTCTCCGTTGAAGTGCAGGTAGGGGGTGAGGCCGGTCATGCGGCGACTCTACGCGCGGGGGGCGACACGCATCGATGCGCAATCGTCGACGCAGAGTCGCCCGCCGACGACTGTCAAGCCCCCTGCGCCGCGGTCGCCTGGCGTCGAGACTCGACCGTGACAGAAGGAGACCGCATGTCCGACCAGACCACGCCCACCGGCACCGAGGACGCGCCCGCCGAGGAGCCCAGCACCGATCAGCTGTCCGAGCCCAGCACCGAGAAGGATCCCGGTGAGGAGCCGCTGGCGCCGCACCCCGACGAGCCCACCGCACCGACGCCGTCGGAGCCGACGATCCCCGTGCCCGACGAGCCGACCTCACCGTCGCCCGATGAGACCCCCGCGCCGTCGCCGAGCGAGCCCGGCCCGATCGCCCCCTCGGCGAGCGAACCCAGCCACGAAGCCTCCGGCATCGGCGTGCTCGGCGTCGACGACCTCTGACGCTCCCGCGCCACAGTCGCGGGCGGGCGGGGGCGAGGCGCGCCCGGCTAGACTCGTCGTGTCCCCGGCACCCGAGTCTTGGAGTCACGCCGCGTGAGCACCCCCGTCGCAGACACCGTCCAGCACGCCGAGCAGACCCCCGAGAAGGACCAGCCCTACGGCGCCCTCGGGCTCAAGCCCGACGAGTACGCGCAGATCAAGGAGATCCTCGGTCGGCGTCCCACGAGCGGCGAGCTCGCGATGTACTCCGTCATGTGGAGCGAGCACTGCTCCTACAAGTCGTCGAAGATCTACCTGCGCCGGTTCGGTGACAAGGTCAGCGACGAGATGACGCAGCGGCTGATGGTCGGCATGGGCCAGAACGCCGGCGTCGTCGACGTCGGCGAGGGCTGGGCGGTCACCTTCAAGGTCGAGTCGCACAACCACCCGAGCTACATCGAGCCCTTCCAGGGCGCCGCGACCGGCGTCGGCGGCATCGTCCGCGACATCATCTCGATGGGCGCCCGCCCTGTCGCCGTCATGGACCAGCTGCGCTTCGGCGACATCGACCACCCCGACACGGCCCGCGTCGTCCACGGTGTCGTCAGCGGCATCAGCTCGTACGCCAACTGCCTCGGCCTGCCCAACATCGGCGGCGAGACCGTCTTCGACTCCGTCTATCAGGGCAACCCGCTCGTCAACGCCCTCGCGGTCGGCGTCATGCGGCACGAAGACATCAAGCTCGCCAACGCGACCGGCGCGGGGAACAAGGTCGTCCTGTTCGGCGCGCGCACCGGTGGCGACGGCATCGGCGGGGCGTCGATCCTGGCATCCGACTCGTTCGACAGCACCGGCCCGACCAAGCGCCCCGCCGTGCAGGTGGGCGACCCGTTCGCCGAGAAGGTGCTCATCGAGTGCTGCCTCGAGCTCTACACGGGCGAACTCGTCGAGGCGATCCAGGACCTCGGCGCGGCAGGCATCTCGTGCGCGACGAGCGAGCTCGCGGCCAACGGCGGCAGCGGCATGCGCGTCGACCTCGAGAACGTGCTGCTGCGCGACCCCTCGCTCACGCCCGAAGAGATCCTCATGAGCGAGTCGCAGGAGCGCATGATGGCGATCGTCGCGCCCGAGAAGCTCGATGCCTTCCTCGCGGTGACCACCAAGTGGGACGTGGAGACCTCCGTCCTCGGCGAAGTGACCGGTGACGGGCGCCTGCAGATCTTCTGGCACGGCGAGCAGATCATCGACGTCGACCCGTCGACGGTCGCCGTCGACGGCCCCGTCTACGAGCGCCCGGTCGCCTACCCGACCTGGATCGACGCGCTGCAGCTCGACTCGGCCGCCGCGCTCCCCCGTACCGACGACCCCGCCGTCCTGAAGGAACAGTTCGTCGCCCTGCTCGGCAGCGCGAACCTCGCCGACACGGCCTGGATCACCAACCAGTACGACTACTACGTCATGGGCAACACGGCGCTGAGCTTCCCCGACGACGCCGGCATGATCCGCGTCGATGAAGAGTCGGGTCTCGGCTTCGCGATCGCGACCGACTGCAACGGCCGCTTCTGCCAGCTCGACCCGTACGCTGGTGCGCAGCTCGCCCTCGCCGAGGCATACCGCAACGTCGCCGTGACGGGCGCCGTGCCGACCGCCGTCACCGACTGCCTCAACTTCGGCAGCCCCGAGAACCCCGAGGTCATGTGGCAGTTCGGGCAGGCCGTCGACGGCCTCGCCGACGCGTGCTTCGAGCTCGGCGTACCCGTCACGGGCGGAAACGTCAGCTTCTACAACCAGACCGGCGACGTCCCGATCTTCCCGACCCCGGTCGTCGGCGTGCTCGGCATCATCGACGACGTCGCCCGGCGCATCCCGAGCGGGTGGCAGGATGCCGGCGAGAACATCTACCTGCTGGGCGTGACGGCGACCGAGCTCAGCGGCTCGCAGTGGGCCGGCGTCGTGCACGACCACCTCGGCGGGCGTCCGCCGGCGGTCGACCTGGCGGCCGAGAAGCGTCTCGCCGAGCTGATCCAGGCCGCGTCGCAGCAAGAGCTCGTCTCATCGGCACACGACCTGTCGTCCGGCGGGCTCGCGCAGGCTCTCGCCGAGGGCGTCATGCGCTTCGGCGTCGGTGCCCGCGTCTGGTTGCGCGAGATCATGGAGCGCGACGGGGTGGATGCCGCGACCGCGCTCTTCTCCGAGTCGACCGGCCGCGTCATCGTGTCGGTCCCCCGCGAAGAGGACGTCAAGTTCCGCGGGCTGTGCGAGGGTCGCGGCTACCCGGTGCTGCGCATCGGCGTGACCGACAGCGCCGCCGACGGCGACGAGGCGGCCCTCGAGGTGCAGGATGTCTTCCGCCTGACCGCGGACGAGCTGCGCGCCGTCTCGACCGCGACCCTGCCCGACCGGTTCGGGGCCACGATCACCGAGACCGTAGGCTGAACACCATGAGCGACGACGACGAGTACCGGGGCATGAACGAGGCGCGCACGCGCCGCACGCGGATCGTCGCGTGGACCGTGATCGTCGCGCTGATCCTGGTCGGCGGCGGCGCCACCGTCCTCGCCCTCATCTTCGGCTGACACATCCCGCTCGGCAGGGATGGGGTGGCGAGCGTGGCGGTCGGAACACTCCCGCCCGCTTTTCAGCCATGCTGGATAGCATGACGCTGTGGATCCCATCCTGGCGGCGTTCGCCGAGTTCTGGTGGATCGGGCCGGCAGTGATCGGCGCCGGCACCCTCGGCTGGATGGGCCTGCGCGGTCAGCGCGGCGCCAAAGCCCGACGCATCGCATACGACGCGTCGATGGCCGAACTCCGAACGGCGCGCCAGGATGCCGCGGCCTCGCGCATCGCCGTGCGCGTCGCCCGCGCCGAGCTGGCCCGCGCGCAGGCTGAGCGCGCCGCCGGGCGGGCGAGTGCGGCCGACGTCGCCGCCGCACGCAAGGTGCTGGATGTCGCGCAGCGCGAGACCCGGGCCGCCACCGCGACGATTCGCGTCCGGCGCGCCAACCTCACCGCCGATCGCGCCGCGCTGAGTCGACCCGGTGCGGGCCGCACCTCCGACCCCGCCGAGCTTCCGCTCGGCCGGCTGATGACCGCCGACGACGCGATCACGGCGCGGTGGATGGAGTACGAGACCGACGCGGCGCGGGCCATCGCCTTTCCCGCGATGAGCGACGCGCGCGTCCCCGCGACGGCCGCGTTCCTCGCGGAGCTGCGGACGGTGCGCGCGCTCCGCCCGACATCCGCCGACGCCCGCATCACACCCGCCCAGTTCGCCGCGTATCGCGACGGTGTCGCGCGGCTCGCGCGTGCCTACGACGTCGCCGAGGCCGAGGCGTGGCGCCTCGCCCGCGCGGCAGGGTCGGCGCCCGCCGGCCCCGGCCCCGACACCGCGGGCCAGAGCGTGTGGGTGACCACCGCCCAGGAGTTCGCCGCGACGATCACACAGACCGTCATCGCGCGTGGCGCCGAGGCGCTCGCGCGGGCGACCGCGCCGCGCACCGACGGCCGCGACGACGCCGACGAGCCCGCGGCGAAGAAGCCTGCGCGGGACGCATCCGCGCCGCCTGCGTCCACCCCGTCGGCATCCGCCCCGTCCGCATCCACTCCGCCGCCCACCTCGCCCGCGCCGTCCGACCCGACCTCCCCACCGCCGTGGCCGATCCCGTCGCGGTCGACGCGCCCTTCGCGGCCGTGACCGCGCCGCACGCTTAGGGTGGCATCGTGCAGGAATTCTGGCAGTTCGCGGGCAGCTACTGGTGGCTGCTCTTCCCGATCATGGGAGTTGTCGGCGGTGCCGCTCGGCGCTGGGAGTTCGGCGCGCGCGCACGGCACAAGCGCCGCCTCGAGATCCTGCAGGCGAAGACCGCACTGAAGGCCGCGCAGTCTCCGAAGCACGTTGCAACGGCGGGCGATCCGAAGCCGATCACGAAGCCCTCGCCCACGCAGCCGCAGCTCGAGAAGCTGTTCGTCGTGCACGACGGCGTCACCGCGCGCTGGCTCGAGTACGAACTCGACGTCGCGAAGCTCATCGCCTTCCCCACGATCAGCGATGGCCGTCAGCCCCTGACCGCCGCCTTCCTGCGTGCCAAGAAGACCGCCGACCGGCTGCGGCCGCCGTCGGCCAAGTCGCATCTGAGCGATGCCGACCTCGCCGCCTACGCCAACGCGGTCACCGACTACGAGGTCGCCTTCGACATCGCCGAGCGCGAGGCGCGGCGCCTGCGCGACACGGACTTCAGCGAGGTCGAGCGCAAGCGTCTCGCGACGGCGCAGAAGCTGCTGGCCGTTGCCGTCGACGGCGGCGCGACGCCCGCCGAACGGCAGGTCGCGTACAAGCGCGTGCGCGACGAGCTCGACGGCCTGATCGTCGTATCGGACGACGCGATCACGATCCTCGAGAACAAGGTCGCCCTGCCCCTCCCCGCCAGATCTGCTGCCTCCTCCACCGTCACGACGCCCGCCGCGCACGCGACGACGACACCGTCGACGACACCGCCCAGCGCCCCCGCGGCCCCCGAGTCCTGACGACCGGCAGCGCCGGGCTCAGCCCTGGGCGTCGATCCAGGCGTCGATGCCCTCGAACCAGTCGAACAGCCACTCCGCCTGCTCGGCGCGCCCCTCGGGGATCAGCCGGCGCGGCACCAAGACGGCGCGCATCGTGATGTGCTTGTCCATCGGCAGCTCGCGCCACACGTCCCTGACGCTCGCCAGCTTGTCCAGACCCGTGTGGGCGATGAACATGACATCCGCCGTCGGCGCCGCCTGCAGCGCGGCGTGCACTCCACCCGGTTGCGGGGGCATGACGTGCCGCAGCGCTTCGGTGCGGAGGGCCAGGTCTTCCAGCCCGCGGCTGCGGTAGCGCTCGATGCGGCTCGTCCGCCGGCGCGGCGTCGCCTGGCCGCCCTCGGGGAAGATCACGACGGCATCCGCGTCGCCCATTCCGGTCGCGAGCTCGCCGATCTGCTCTTCGACGCCGCGCCCACCGCCGCGGGTCTTCCCTCCGAACCCGGTCGGAGCGATGAAGCGCGCGGGAATCCGGTGCAGCAGCACATCGACGACCGGATCCCACTGCAGAGTGTCCTTGAGCACGATCCGGGGCATCCGGTGCGCGTGGTTGAGCAGCGTGTGGATGAGGATGAACGAGTCGCCCGGCCCGCCGTGCCGGCTCAGCACGACGAGGGGCGTTCCGGGTGCGAACACTCGCTCGAAGTCGGTGCGCGCGGCGGCGGCGGGTGTGCCCTCGGAGCCGATCGTGTCGATGCGCAACCGCAGCACGCTGCCGGCCACCGCGAACAGCAGCTGCAGGAACGCGCCGCCGACGCGGTAGTGCGCGCGGATGGATGCCGGGGCGCGCAGCTTCCATCCGAATCCGGTGCCCACCCACATCGCGAACAGGACGATGAGGGTCAGTGCCTCGCTCACGAGGTAAAGCACCACCATCAGGAGCACTCGCGGCGTGCGGAAGCGCCTGGGCACGAGCGACGTGATGATCAGCAGCACGAGCAGCCACACCGGCACCGTGACGAGCAGCACGAGCCCGAGGGCGGTCACCAACGGCGCGATCAGCAGACGCCGCACCCACCACGACGGCACGCTCATGCCAGGTACTCGCGCACCGCTTCGTAGGCCTGCTGCATGCGCTTTCGGACGGTGTCGGTGCGGCGGTACGACATCACCGAGTCGTCGCCCTCGAGGGCGCCGCCCGTGGGCAGCACGTGCAGGTCGACGCCCGGCGGCAGGGTCGCGAGGTCACGGGCGTAGCGGTGGCGCCGTGCGATCTCGAACGCGACCCGCGCCGTCTGCACGGGGGTGCGCGGGGGCGTGAGGGGCTGCTCGATCCGGCCGACCTGCAAGACGTAGATGGTCGTGGCTCCCGAGCGCACCGCCGGCTCGATGGGGATCGAGTTCACCACGCCGCCGTCGATGAAGTGCTCGCCGCCGATCTCCGTCGCCGGCAGCAGCCCGGGGACAGATGCCGAGGCCAGCACGGCCGGGATCAGCGGCCCCTCGGTGAAGATGTGCTCGGCCGCCCGTTCGATGTTCGCGGCGACGACCTGCAGCGGCACGGCGAGATCGGCGAACGTCGCGTCGTCGCCGAGGTCACGCGCGAGCAGCCGCCGCAGCGGTTCCGGCGAGTTCAGGTGGGTGCGCGTGCGCACGAGCCGTGCCGACTGGGCGAAGAATCCGTCGCCGTACACGGCCGATGCTTCCGGCGACGCCCACGCCGTCACCAGGCGATCGACGACCGCGGGTGTCGGATCGGCGGCGACGAGTGCGCCGTTGATCGCTCCGATCGACGTGCCGACGATGAGATCGGGGCGGATGCCGTGTTCGAGCAGCCCTCGGATCATCCCGACCTCGACGGCCCCGCGAACGCCACCGCCGCCGAGCACGAATGCCACGTTGCCCATGACGGAAACCTATCGCCCCCGGCCCCGGCGGGTCAGCGGTTCTCTGCGGCCGCTTCGTGGTGTCGGATGACCTCGGCGACGACGAAGCCGAACCACTTCTGCGCGAACTCGGGGTCGAGATCGGCCTCGAGCGCCAGCCGCCGCAGGCGCTCGATCTGGCGCTCCTCGCGAGCGGGGTCGGATGCCGGCATCCCGTGCTCCGCCTTGAGCACACCCACCTGCTTGGTGCAGCGGAACCGCTCGGCGAGCATGAAGATGAGCGCGGCGTCGATGTTGTCGATGCTGGCACGCAGGGACAGCAGTTGGGCGCTGGCATCCGTCATGCCCCGACCCTACCGGTCCTAGAGTGTGACCATGAGATCCCGACGCAGCTCCCGCGCCGCCCAGCCTGCCGTCGCGGCCGCCTCGCAACCGGCCGTGGACAGCCCGGTTGCCGCGCCGATCGTGGCGGACACCCCGGCGATCTCGTCCGCGCCGCGGGGAGTCTGGACGAACATCAACCGACCCTTCGTCGTCGGGTTCTTCTTCGTCTTCGGCGGTCTGGCCGCGGTCGCGCTCGGGCTGGCGATCTCGAGTCTGGTCACGATCTGGATCTACATCGCGTTCGCCCTGTTCATCGCGCTCGGACTGAACCCCCTCGTCGTGCGCCTCATGCGGCACGGTGCGAAGCGCGCGTGGGCGATCACGATCGTCTACTTCGTCTTCGCCCTCGTCATCGTTGGCGTGCTGTGGCTCATCGTCCCGACCGTCATCGCGCAGATCACCCAGTTCTTCACCGATCTGCCCTCGATGGTCGCCGACATCCAGAACACCGACGTCTATCACTGGGCCCAGGCCCAGTTCGGTGAGGAGGTGCCGCGCCTGCTCGCCGAGGTGCAGTCCTTCCTCACGAACCCGGCCAACATCGCGGCCATCGGCGGCGGCGTGGTCAAGCTCGGGGTCTCGATCGGCACGACGATCTCGGGGCTCATCATCGTCATCGTGCTGAGTCTGTACTTCCTCGCGGCGCTGCCGCAGATGAAGCAGGCGCTCTACAGCCTGGTGCCCGCCCGCTCGCGCCCGCTCACAGCCGAACTGACCGAGGAGATCACCGACTCGGTCGGCGGCTACCTCGGCGGCATGGTCGTGCTCGCGTTCTTCAACGCGCTGATGACCTTCATCCTCTTCTCGCTGCTGCGGCTGCCGTTCCCCGCGCTCATGGCCGTCGTGGCGTTCTGCATCACGATCATCCCGCTCGTCGGAACCGTGCTGTTCTGGGGCATCGGCACGGTGGTCGCCTTGTTCGCGAGCCCACTCGGCGCACTCACCTTCGCGATCGTCTACCTCGTCTACATGCAGATCGAGGCATACTTCCTGACGCCGAAGGTCATGAACAAGGCGATCTCGGTGCCCGGCTCACTCGTGGTGATCGGCGCTCTCGTCGGCGGCACGCTCATGGGCCTGCTCGGCGCCCTCGTGGCGATCCCGGTGACGGCATCCATTCTGCTCATCGTCAAGAAGGTGTTCATCCCGAAGCAGGATGCCGCGAGCTGAGCGCTCGGACGACGGAAAGCGGGGCCTGGCGTGATGCCGGGCCCCGCTTCGTCCGTCAGGCAGTGCGTCAGGACGTCAGGCCGTCGACGAAGTCCTGGTTGTCGGCGATCCACTGCTCGATGATCGGGGCGTAGTCTTCGCCGTCGTACTGGTTGAACATCGCGTCCTCGAGCGAGTAGAGCAGGTCGCTGGGCATGGTGAAGCCCTCGATCCAGCCGCTGACCTCCGCGAAGTCCTCACCGAACTGCGTCGAAGAGACCGAGTGGATGCTCTCGGCATCGCCGAGCAGGCCGTTCGGGTCTTCGAGGTCCTTGATCGGGAACGCGTTGTACGCCCAGTGCGGGCGCCACATCGTGACGGCGATGTTCTCACCGGCATCCGTCGCCGACTTCAGCTCCGCCAGCATCGCGGGCGTCGACGACTCGATGAGCGTCATGTCATCCAGGCCGTAGCCGGGGACGACGTCGTCGCCGGTGATGCGCATGAGGCCCGAGCCGGGCTCGATGCCGACGATCTCGCCACCGAACAGGTCGGCGTTGGCCGCCAGCTCGTCGAGCGAGTCGATCGGGGCGTCCTCGTTCACCGCAATGGTGAGCTTCGCCTCGTCGTTCCAGGCGCCGAGGTCGACGATGTCATCGCCGTACTGCTCCATGTAGTCGGCGTGCGTGACGGGCAGCCAGGTGTCGAGCACCAGGTCGAAGTCGCCGCCGGCGAGACCCTGGTACACGGGCGCCACGTCGGCGAACGTGAGCTCGACGTCGTAGCCCTTGTCTTCGAGGATGCTCTGCCACAGGTAGGACGCGGCGATGCCCTCGTCCCAGCCGTTGAACACGGCGAGCTCGATGGCGCGGTCGGCGCCCCCGGTGCCGTTCGCGGCGCCGCCCTCGTCGCTCGAGCCGGCGCAGCCGGTCAGGGCGAGCGCGGCGACTCCGACGAGTGCGATACCGCTGAAAGTGCTGCTTCTCTTGGTCATCATGACGTCCTCTCCATCCGCGGTGCTGTGTGTGCGGATCGGTCGTGGTTTGTCAGACGCACGGATGTCGTGCGCCTCCGGCGAGTGATGAGCTCGCCTGGTTCGGGGTGCGGCTCAGGCTGCCGTCGGGATGCGGCTGACCGCGCCCGCGGCATCCTGCGCGTCGCGCGCGGTGCGCGCCTTCGAGACGCGGCGGGCGTGGCCGTCGCGGCCGAGCGCCGAGGTGATGCGATCGAGCATCATCGCGAGGATGACGACGGAGATGCCCGCCTCGAATCCGAGCCCGACGTTGATCCGACCGATCGCCCGGACGATCTCGCCACCGAGTCCGCCGGCGCCGACCATGCCGGCGATGACGACCATCGACAGGCTGAGCATGATGACCTGGTTGACACCGGCCATGATGCTCGGCAGCGCCAACGGCAGCTGGATCTGGCGGAGGATGCGGCCCGGCGTCGCACCGAAGGCGTGGCCGGCCTCGACCACCTCTGCGTCGACGCCGCGGATGCCGAGTTCGGTGAGGCGCACGCCCGGGGCCAGTGCGAACAGGATGGTCGCGATCATGCCGGGCACGGCGCCGACACCGAAGAAGATGATGGCGGGGATGAGATAGACGAAGGCGGGCATGGTCTGCAGGAAGTCGAGGACCGGCCGCACGACGCGGGACACGCGATCGTCACGCGCGGCCCAGATGCCGACGGGGATGCTGATCGCGATGGCGATCGCCGAGGCCACCAGCACGAGTGCGAGGGTGTCCATCGCGGCATCCCACTGATCGACGCCGACGATCACGAGCAGGCCGAGCGCCGTGCCGACCGCGAGCTTCCCGCCCTTCGCCCACCACGCGAGCGCGGCGAGGAGGGCGATGATCACCCAGAACGGCGGCGTCTGCAGCAGCCACTCCAGGCTTTCGTAGACCACGCCGAGGACGTTCGCGATGGCGTCGAAGAGCCAGCCGAGGGTGTCACCGAGGACGTCGACGACCGCTTCGATCCACTGACCGAGGGGGATGCGGAATCCATCCATCAGCGCACCCCGCCTTCCGCCATGGCGGCGACCGGGGTCGCGGTGACCCCCGACATCTCGTCCAGCAACGGGGTGAACTGCGCGACCATGTCGATCGGTGACTGGATGACGGGCATCTCGCGCGTGACCGCGGGCACGTTGCCGAGGGCGGCGAGCAGGGTCACGCGCGGGATGACGCCGAGCAGGCGGCGGTTCTCGTCGACGACGGCGAGCGGCACGGCGGCCTCGACCGCGCGTTCGACGATGTCGACGAGCAGGTCGTCGGGTCCGACGGTCGCGACCGTCGTGTCGACGATCTGTCGCAGGTCGCCCTGGCCGCTCTTGACGGCGCGGATGACGGCCCGATCGATGACGACGCCGACGAGGCGGCGGTTCTCGATCGCGAACACTGCGCCGGCCTGCTGTGAACGCAGCACGCGCAGCGCCCCGCGGACGCCGGCGCTGACGGGGGTCGTGAGGGTGGGCGGTTCCATCACGGCGGATGCCGTGAGCACACGGGCGCGGTCGACATCCTGGACGAACTGTGCGACGTAGTCGTTCGCCGGGTCGGTGAGGATCTCTTCCGGCGTGCCGTTCTGCACGATGCGGCCGTCGCGCATGACCGCGATGCGGTCGCCGAGGAACATGGCTTCGTTGAGGTCGTGCGTGATGAAGATGATGGTGCGACCGAGTTCGCGCTGCAGTTCGACGAGCTGCTCCTGCATTTCTCGCCGGATGAGCGGGTCGAGGGCCGAGAAGGCCTCATCCATGAGGAGGATGTCGGACCCTGCCGTGAGCGCACGGGCGAGACCCACGCGCTGGCGCATCCCTCCCGACAGTTCATCCGGCATGGCCTCGGCTCGATCGCCCAGACCCACCTTCTCGAGGATCTCCCGAGCGCGCCGCCGGCGCTCCGCCTTGCCGACTCCCTGGATCTCGAGCGCATAGGCCGCGTTGTCGAGGACGGTCAGGTGCGGGAGCAGGGCGAAGTGCTGGAAGACCATCGACACCGACGTGCGGCGGATGTCGCGCAGCTCGCTCGACGATGCGGTCGTCACATTGCGCCCGTTCACCAGAACTTCGCCGGCGGTCGGCGGCAGCAGTCCGTTGAGCATCCGGATGATCGTCGATTTTCCCGACCCGGACAGGCCCATCACGACGAAGATCTCGCCGGGCTCCACCCGGAAGCTCGCATCGATGACCGCTGCGGTGCCCGAGTCGGTCACCTCGGCGCGGGACTGGCCTGCAGAGAGGCGGCGGACGGCATCCTTCGGATTGCGTCCGAACACCTTGAACAGATTCTTCGCTTCGACAGCGGGGACAGAACTCACGTGCTTCACCTCGGCGGGCCCCGCGACGGCGGCCCGCATCGGTTACGCCCGGGTGGCGGCCACAGGCGCCCCCTGCGGAGAGCGCGCCGGCTGCGGATGTCGGACCCGCGCACGGCCACCGACCATACGCTCATCGGTCTGGCCTCCCCAGGAAGGACCACCGATGACCGCGGACTTGGTCAGGTCGAAGCCCCGTACGGGGCCTTTCCAAGGTTTCATGCGATCGGATAGGTCGCAAATTGGCGTTTCCCGACCGGCGCGGGTATCACGCGTGCGTGCGCGGACCTTGACACGGATCCCGGTGACGTGGTTAGTTACTTGAGTAAGTAACCATTGAACCGGGAGCATCAGTGATCGAAGAGGGACGGCCGATCTTCCTCCAGATCGCCGAGGGCGTGGAGGCGGCGATCGTCGACGGATCGTTGGCCGAAGAGGCGCAAGCGCCTTCCACCAACGAGCTCGCCGCTTTCCACCGCATCAACCCCGCCACAGCCGCGAAGGGAGTGGCTCTGCTGGTCGATCAGGGCGTGCTCTACAAGAAGCGCGGCATCGGGATGTTCGTCGCGTCGGGCGCTCGGGAGCGACTGCTCGAGGCTCGCCGTGCCGCCTTCGCCGAGCGCTACATCGGCCCCTTGCTGGTCGAGGCCCACGCGCTCGGGCTCGGACCGGACGAGCTCAGCGCGATCATCCGCGAGCGCGCCACCGCACCCACGACATCCACCACCTCTGAAGGGATCACGCCGTGAGCCACGTCATCGAAGTGAGCCATCTGACCAAGCGGTATCGAGAGGCGGTCGCCGTCGACGACGTCGACTTCGCGATCCAGAAGGACAAGATCTACGGGCTTCTGGGGCGCAACGGCGCCGGCAAGACGACCGTGATGTCGATCCTGACGGCGCAGAACTTCGCCACCCGCGGCACTGTCCGCGTGTTCGGCGAAGACCCGTACGAGAACGCCCAGGTGCTCAGTCGCATGTGCTTCGTGCGCGAGAGCCAGAAGTACCCCGACGACGCCCTTCCCCTGCACGCGTTCCGCACCGCGCGGCTGTTCTTCCCGAACTGGAATCAGGACTTCGCCGATCGACTGATCGCTGAGTTCCAGCTGCCGATGAAGACCCGCATCAAGAAGCTCTCGCGCGGGCAGCTCTCCGCGGTCGGCGTGATCATCGGCCTGGCCTCCCGCGCCGAGATCACGTTCTTCGACGAGCCGTACCTGGGACTCGATGCCGTCGCGCGCCAGATCTTCTACGACCGCCTCCTCGAGGACTACGCCGAGCACCCGCGCACCGTCATCCTGTCCAGTCACCTGATCGACGAGATCTCGCACCTCATCGAGCGCGTGCTCGTGATCGACCAGGGGCGGATCATCATGGACGAGGACACCGACACCGTGCGGGGACTCGCCGCCAACATCGTCGGCGACAGCGCCGCCGTGGATGCGTTCACCGACGGACGCGACGTGATCCACCGCGAATCGCTCGGTCGTGTGGCATCCGTCACGGTTCTGGGCGCCCTCACGGATGCCGACCGCGAACAGCTCCGCGCCGCCGGGCTCGACGTCGGGCCGGTGTCTCTGCAGCAGTTGATCGTCCGCACGACCCAGCACGCCGGTACCGCCGGCGAAGCCCACGCCGAAGGAGTCCTGCGATGAGCCGCACCCTGAACGTCGTCCGCATGCAGCTGATCAACAAGCAGACGTACATCTGGATCCCGTTGATCATCCTCGCCGGCGCCTTCGCACTGAGCCTCGCCGTCTACGCGATCATCCCGTCGGACGGTGTGAAGATCGGCGGCGGATCACAGGCGCCGCTCTGGTACTTCGGCGTGGTCGGGGTGCAAGCGCTGACGCTCACCTTCCCGTTCTCTCAGGCGATGAGCGTGACGCGGCGGGCGTTCTTTCTCGGCACGCTGCTGACCGCCGCGATCACCTCCGCGATCCTCGCCGCGATCTTCGTCGTCGGGGGACTCGTCGAGAAGGCGACGAACGGGTGGGGCATGAACGGGTGGTTCTTCTGGCTCGACTGGATCTGGGCCTCGGGTGCGCTCGGCGCAGGGCTGTTCTACTTCGTGCTCGCGCTGATGTTCTTCATCGTCGGCTTCTGGGCCGCGACGATCTACAAGCGCTTCGGGTCGCTCTGGCTGACGGTCATCCTGGTCGGGCTGGGCGTGCTCTTCGTCGGCGCCCTGTTCGTGATCGGCCGGCTGGATGCCTGGGCGGCGGTGTTCACCTGGTTCGCCACGCAGGGCGCAGTCGGGCTGGCGCTGTGGGGCCTGGCGCTGATCGTGGTGCTCGCCGCGGCATCCTTCGGCACACTGCGCCGCGCGACTCCCTGATCGCCGTCAGCGCAGCGGCATGAGGCAGGTCGGCGACGGTGTGGCGATCCGCCGGCGCACCGTCCCCGGGATGCCGGTTCGCTCATCCAGCGAGAAGGTGACGACCTCGTCGGAGAGCTGCCCCGCGACCAGCAGCGAGTCACGGACGACGACGTGGTGCCGGGGCCAGTCGACACCGGCATCCACCAGTGCCGCCTGCTGGAACTCGGCGCCGTTGCCCCGCACGCGCAGCACCGCGATGGTGTTCGTTCCCCGCAGCCCCGCGTAGACGAACTCGCCGTCCCGCGAGAGCGCGAGCTCGGCCGCCGCGTCCGACGTGCCCACACCGGAGGCCAGAGGCGCGCCGGCCACGACCCGCCAGGCCCCGGAGACGTCGGGTGCGAGCGCGAAGATCTCGCGGGAGAGCTCGGTGATGACAAGCAGGTGGCCGCTCGGATGCCAGCGCATGTGCCGCGGTCCGCTGCCGAGCGGCAGCACGACCTGCTGCACCGGGCGGAGACCACTGTCGGACGCACGCCAGAACCGGACGAGGTCGAGCCCCATGTCGGTCGTCACGATGAGCCCCCCGGGCAGGAATCGCGCCTGGTGCGCACGCGAATGACGCGCCTCGTCGAGCCTGAGCTCGCGGTCGGGATGCGGATCCGCGAAGTCTGGCACGAGGTGGGCGTACTCCGCTCCGGCCGCGTGACGCAGCGCCTGCGTCGCCGCGGCGAGCGCACCCGCAGCGTCATCCTGCGACGCAGACGGGTCGTCGTCCGCAGACTCCGACGGGTCCGTCGCGGGGCCGTACGGGTCGACCGCCGCGGCGGCGATCACGGGACGTCGGGGCGTGCCGTCGGCATCCAGTGACATGCGCACGACACGCCCGTCACCCCAGCACGAGGCGACGAGGGATCCGCCGTCGGGAGCGACGCCGACATGGCAGACCGACTCCCCGGCGTCGACGGGGGCGCCGAGCCGCGCGAAGCGCTCTTCACCGATGCGCCGGAAGGCCTGCACCGTCCCGTCGCTTTCGAGCGCTGCGTAGACGACGTCTTTCGATGGATGCGGGGCGACCCACGACGGCGAGCCGCCGGTGGCGGCCGCGTCGGTGAGCGAGAGGTCACCACCGGCGAGGACCGCGTCGCCTGCGCCGGCGCGCAACAGAGCGATCCCCGACGAAGGACCGTCCGTGTCGGACGAATACCTGCCGACGAGGAATCGCGACATCAGTCGACGAGGTCGTGGCGCACGATGACCGCGTCGCGCGCGGCGCCCACGCCGATGACCGAGATGCGCGTGCCGCTCATCGCCTCGAGCGCGAGCACGTAGTCCTGAGCCTCGAGGGGAAGATCGTCGAACGTGCGGGCGGACGAGATGTCTTCTTTCCACCCGGGGAGGTACTCGAGGATCGGCTTCGCGTGGTGGAAGTCGCTCTGATTGACGGGCACCTCGTCGAAGCGCTGTCCGTCGACCTCGTACGCGACGCATACCGGGATCTCATCGAGGCCGGTGAGGATGTCGAGCTTGGTGAGCACGAGGTCGGTGATGCCGTTGATGCGCGTCGCATACCGCGTGATCGGAGCGTCGTACCAGCCGACCCGGCGCGGCCGGCCCGTCGTGGTGCCGAACTCGAAGCCGCGGGCGCGCAGCCACTCGCCCTGCTCGTCGAACAGCTCGGTCGGGAACGGCCCCGACCCGACGCGGGTCGTGTACGCCTTGACGATGCCCACGATGCGGTCGAGGCGGTTGGGGCCCACTCCCGCACCGGTCGAGGCGCCGCCGGCGGTGGCCGACGACGACGTGACGAACGGGTAGGTGCCGTGGTCGACGTCGAGCATCGTGGCCTGGCCGCCCTCGAAGACGACGACGTCGCCGGCATCCATCGCGTCGTTCAGCAGCAGGCTCGTGTCGGCGACCATGGGCCGCAGCCGCTCGACGTACGACAGCAGGTCGTCGACGATCTCGTCGGTGCTGATCGCGCGCCGGTTGAACACCTTCACGAGCAGGTGGTTCTTCTGGTCGAGAGCACCCTCGACCTTCTGGCGCAGGATGTTCTCGTCGAAGAGGTCCTGGATGCGGATGCCGACGCGGTTGATCTTGTCGGCGTAGCTCGGCCCGATGCCGCGGCCGGTTGTGCCGATCATCCGCTTGCCGAGGAACCGCTCGGTCACCTTGTCGAGCGTGCGGTGGTACTGGGTGATGACGTGCGCGTTGGCGCTGATCTTCAGGCGCGACGTGTCGAGGCCGCGCACGCGCAGCGCCTCGAGTTCGCCGAAGAGCACCTCGAGGTCGACGACGACGCCGTTGCCGATGACGGCGTTGACGCCGGGCGAGAGGATGCCGCTGGGCAGCAGATGCAGCGCATACTTCTCGTCGCCGATGACGACGGTGTGGCCGGCGTTGTTGCCGCCGTTGAACTTCACGACCCAGTCGGTGCGCTCACCGAGGAGGTCGGTGGCTTTGCCCTTGCCCTCGTCCCCCCACTGGACCCCGATGATGACGATGCCTGGCATGGGCTCACTCCCCCGTTATCGGACGGTTACGCTCCATCCTACCGAGACCCGCGCAGGGTGACCGCGTCGGGCACCGCGCAGGGCTTCACGGCGAGCTGTCTAGGCTGGCAGCCATGCTGCGCCTTCGAATGCTCGCCGGCGTGGTCGCCGCGGGACTTCTCCTGCCCTTGACCGCGTGCGGAAACCCCTCCGAACCCGCCGTCACCGACGGGGCGTCAGGCGCGTGCGCGTACCCCGAGGCGGCCGGCGGCGTACGCGAGGTCGATGCCCCGCCGGCCGAACCGACCGTGTCGGGCAAGGTGGCCGCGACGCTCGCGACGTCGGCCGGCGACATCGCGCTGACCCTCGACGCCGACCGCACCCCGTGCACCGTGGGGAGCTTCGTCTCCCTCGCCGAGCAGGGCTACCTCGACGGCACCGGCTGTCACCGATTGACGACGGAGGGCATCTTCGTCCTGCAGTGCGGCGACCCTTCCGGCACCGGACGCGGCGGCCCCGGCTACCGCTACGCCGACGAGCTCGACGGCACCGAGACCTACCCTGCCGGCACGCTCGCGATGGCCAACGCCGGACCGGATACGAACGGCTCCCAGTTCTTCCTCGTCTACGAGGACACCCAGCTCCCTGCCGACTACACGGTCTTCGGTAGCATCGACGAGGCGGGAGTCGCGATCGTCCGTGAGATCGCCGCCGGCGGGCTCGCCGCCGACGGCACCTCTCCGGCGACACCGGTCCAGATCACGGCGGTCACGATCGGCTGACGACCGCGGGTCACACCGACCGCCGACGTCGCACGAACACCACGAGCAGCCCGCCGATCAGCATCAGCGCGAGCGCGACCAGCGGCACCGCCGCCGACATCACCCCACCGGTCGGCGGCAGCGGCAGGGTGAACGTGTTCGTGAACACGATTCCGACCGTTCCCGCCGCGAGCGTCACCGTGCCCGTCGCGCCCTGCTGCGGGGTGCCGTCGACGGTCATCGTCGTGGCATCCGCCCCACCCGTGTCGGTCTCGGCGACGGTGCACTCGCTGCCCGCCGGGATGTCGTCGATCGTCGCGGTGAGCCGCTGCGGCCCGCCGATCTCGTAGGCGCCGTCGACCACCACGAGGCCCGGTGCAGGGTGCGACGGATCGATGAGCACGCAGGTCACCTGCACCGGGAACGTGCGGGTC
>Ga0160441_100447_pt1 | contig 31779 bp, 28 predicted proteins | sample HID1971K_E1MG_FD_108260 | JGI IMG/M metagenome (GOLD analysis project Ga0160441, IMG submission 108260) | Enriched millipede-associated microbial communities from UW Madison campus, WI, USA - HID1971K_E1 MG | ecosystem: Host-associated > Arthropoda: Insects > Digestive system > Unclassified ... | reverse complement strand
GCGCCTGTACCGCAAGGCGAAGGAGCAGGTCACCCACTCGCTCGTCTACGCGTACCGTGACCGTCGCAAGCGCAAGGGCGACTTCCGCCGCCTGTGGATCCAGCGCATCAACGCCGCTGCCCGCCAGAACGGCATCACGTACAACCGCTTCATCCAGGGGCTCGGCCTCGCGGGTGTGCAGGTCGACCGCCGCATGCTCGCCGAGCTGGCCGTGAACGAGCCCGCGACCTTCGCGTCGCTGGTCGCGACCGCCAAGAGCGCACTGCCGGCCGACGTCAACGCGCCCAAGGCGTAAACGTCGTCACACGCACCACGCGGATAGGGGCGTCCTCCACTCGGAGGGCGCCCCTTCTCCGTAGAATGGCGGCGTGCTCGAGAACCCGCGTTCCCCCCGCGTGCGCGCCGTCGCGAAGCTGACCAAGCGCAGTGCGCGTCAGGAGACCGGGCTCTTCCTGCTCGAAGGCCCGCAGGCGGCCCGCGAAGCGCTGGCCTACCGGCCCGACACGCTGCTCGAGGTGTATGCCACGCCGACCGCGATCGAGCGCCACCAGGACGTGCGCGACGCCGCCCGCGCGGTGGGCATCGAGATCGAGTTCACGACCGAGGCCGTCCTCGACGCGATGGCCGACACGGTCACCCCGCAGGGCATCGTCGCGGTCGCGCGGCAGTCGCCGACCGCACTCAAAGACGTGTTCGCCGCCGCGCCGCGCCTCATCGCGATCTGCGAAGAGGTGCGCGACCCCGGGAACCTCGGCACGATCATCCGGGCGGCCGATGCCGCCGGCGCGGATGCCGTCGTGCTCACCGGTCGCACGGTCGACCCCTACAACCCGAAGGTCGTCCGGGCCACGACAGGGTCGCTCTTCCACTTGCCGGTCGCCGTAGGCGCCGACCTCGCCGACGTCGCGCAGCGCGCGCGGGCGGCCGGGTTGCGTGTGGTCGCGGCCGACGTCGGGGGAGATGACTTCCTCGCCCGGCGCGCCGTGCTCGCGGAGCCGACGGCGTGGCTGTTCGGCAACGAGGCGCGCGGCCTCGAAGAGTCGGCGCGCGCGCACGCCGACCTGTCGCTGCGCCTGCCGATCTACGGCCGCGCGGAGTCGCTCAACCTCGCGACGGCCGCGAGCGTGTGCCTCTACGAGACGGCCTTCGCCCAGCGCGCGGCGGGCTGACGCCGGGTCTCGAACGTGCCGCAGGTGCGTATATCGTGCCGATTACGATGCGGTCAAGATCCTGTGCATTCCTTGAGCGAATGCCGGGATGCGAGCCTAGGCTGACCCCATGGCGACCCCTGATCCGGCACCCGCGACGTCCAACATCTCCGTCCGACGCGGTGACCCGCTCGTGGTCGTCAGCGACGTGCAGAAGCACTACGGCGAGTTCCAGGCGCTCACCGACATCGACCTGACCGTCAACCGCGGCGAGGTCGTCGTCGTGATCGGGCCGTCGGGCTCGGGCAAGTCGACGCTGTGTCGCACGATCAACCGGCTCGAGACCATCACGAGCGGCACGATCACGATCGACGGCAGAGAACTGCCCAAAGAGGGGAAGGGTCTCGCCGCGCTGCGCGCCGACGTCGGCATGGTCTTCCAGTCGTTCAACCTCTTCTCGCACCTCACGATCCTCGAGAACGTGACGCTGGGTCCGATCAAGGTCAAGAAGATGAAGAAGGCGGATGCCGAGGCCGAGGCGAAGATCCTGCTCGACCGGGTCGGCGTCGGGCAGCAGGCATCCAAGCTCCCCGCTCAGCTCTCCGGCGGTCAGCAGCAGCGCGTCGCGATCGCGCGGGCGCTGGCGATGAAGCCGAAGGTCATGCTCTTCGACGAGCCGACGAGCGCCCTCGACCCCGAGATGATCAACGAAGTCCTCGATGTCATGGTCGGCCTCGCGCAGGACGGCATGACGATGATCGTCGTCACCCACGAGATGGGCTTCGCCCGCAAGGCCGCCGATCGCGTCGTGTTCATGGCCGACGGGCACATCGTCGAAGAGGCGACACCCGACGAATTCTTCACCAACCCGAAGAGCGACCGCGCGAAGGACTTCCTCTCGAAGCTCATCACCCACTGAGCATCGAGACCCCGACGTCCGCGCCCGCACCGGCGCGGCACCCCCGATGACAGATACGAAACCAGGAGGAATCACATGCGCACCACACGAATCGCCGGCGCCTTCGCCGGCATCGCCATCGCGGCGCTGGCCCTGACGGCGTGCAACAGCGGCACGCCGACCACCGATCCGTCGGGTGACGGCGACGGCGACGCGAGCGCCTCCGGCGACCTGTGGGAGGTCGCCACCGACGTCTCGATCGACGGCAGCCCCACCTTCGACCGCATCTCGTCGGCCGGAGTCGTCAAGATCGGCGTCAAGGAGGACCAGCCCGGGCTCGGCTACCTCGACCCGACCACGAACGAGCGCAGCGGCTTCGACGTCGACATCGCGCGCTGGATCGCCGCCTCGCTCGGCCTCGACGAAGATGCGATCGAGTTCCAGGCGATCCCGTCGGCCAACCGCGAGCAGGCGATCGTGAACGGCGACATCGACTACTACGTCGGCACCTACTCGATCACCGACAAGCGCAAGGAGCAGATCTCGTTCGCGGGGCCGTACTTCGTGACCGGCCAGGGCCTGCTGGTCGCCGCCGACAACGAAGACATCAACGGACCCGACGACCTCGCCGGAAAGAACGTCTGCTCGGCCACCGGGTCGACCTCGATCCAGCGCATCAAGGACGAGTACCCGGATGCCACGACGACCGAGTTCGACACCTACTCGCAGTGCGTCGAGGCGCTCAAGAACGGTCAGACCGACGCCGTCACGACGGATGAGGCCATCCTGATCGGCTACGCCGCGCAGGATCCCGACAACCTCAAGGTCGTCGGCGACGTCTTCAGCGAGGAGCGCTACGGCGTCGGCATCGCGAAGGGCGACACGGCGCTGCAGGAGTTCATCAACACGATGTTCACCGACGGCGGCGAGACCTGGCAGGCGATCTTCGACAAGAACCTCGGCGCATCGGGCGTCGAGACGACTCAGCCCGAGGTCGACCCGGTCGGTTGATCCAGAGCGGGGGCGGCGCCGCGCCGCCCCCGCTGCGGTCGCAGAAGGAGCATTGTGGATCAGATCTTCAACTACCCCGATCTGTGGGCAGACGCGCTCATCGGCACGTTGCTGCTCTTCTTCGGGGGAGGGCTGATCGCCCTCGTACTCGGCTTCATCGTCGGCGCCATGCGCGTGTCGCCGATTCCGATCGCACGTTCGGTCGGCGCCGTGTACGTCAACTGGATCCGCAACACGCCCCTCACGCTGATCCTCTTCTTCATGGCGTTCGCGGTGCCGCTGCTCGTTCCCGTGCCGCGCGGTTCCTACCTGCCGCTCGCGATCCTCGGGCTGGGGCTCTACACGGCCACGTACGTCGCCGAGACCCTCCGATCGGGCATCAACACCGTCCCGGTCGGCCAGGCCGAGGCGGCACGGGCGCTCGGCATGGGCTTCGGCCAGGTGATGGGGCTGGTCGTCCTGCCGCAGGCCGCGCGCTCCGTCATCCCGCCCATGATGAGCGTCTTCATCGCCCTGCTGAAGAACACGACCGTCGCCGCCGGGTTCTCGGTCGTGAACCTCGGCGCGATCCGCGCCAACATGAGTGAGAAGGGTGAGAACCAGCTCATCACGATCCTGCTCGTGATGGTCGTGTTCGTCGTCCTCGTGCTGATCCTGGCGGGGATTCAGCGCATCTTCGAGAACAAGTGGCGGGTGGCGCGATGAGCTCTGTTCTGTACGACGTCCCCGGTCCCCGCGCGCAGGTGCGCAACCGCATCCTCGGAGCCGCCACGATTCTGGTGGTCCTCGGGATCCTCGCGTTCGTCGTCTGGCGATTCTGGGCCACGGGCCAGTTCACGGCGCAGAAGTGGGCGGTGTTCAGCTACAGCGCGATCTGGGTGCGCTTCGCCGAGGCGACGCTCGCGACGCTCACCGCATTCGCATCCGCCGCGGTCGGCGCCCTGGTCCTCGGGTTCGTCCTCGCGATCGGTCGGCTCTCGGACCACGCCTGGGTCCGTGTGCCGTTCACCTGGATCATCGAGATCCTCCGGGCGATCCCCGTCCTGGTGTTCATGCTGCTGCTGTACTACGGGCTCCCCGTGATCGGCGTCAAGCTTCCGTCCTACTGGGCGGTCGTCATCGCCCTCGTCGTCTACAACGGCTCGGTGCTCGCCGAGGTCCTGCGCGCGGGCGTCGAGTCGTTGCCCCGCGGCCAGAGAGAGGCGGGCTACGCGATCGGCCTCCGCAAGTCGGGCGTCATGATGCTGATCCTGCTCCCGCAGGCGATCCGCTCGATGATGCCCGTCATCGTGAGCCAGCTCGTGGTGACGCTGAAGGACACGGCGCTCGGGTTCATCATCACCTACCCCGAGCTCCTCTACTTCGCCAAGCTCCTCGGCTCGAACGCGCAGTACGGCTCGCCGCTCATCCCGGCGGCGCTCATCGCGGGAGCGATCTACATCGCGATGTGTCTCGTCCTGTCGTACGTGGCCTACGTGCTCGAGCGGCGCCTGAAGCGCTCGCAGCATTCCCCGCGCGCCGTCGACCCGCTGCACCACCCGGTCGGCGACGGCACCGACACCGAGCTCATCGCCCTGCAGAAGCGCGGCGGCAAGTTCGACCAGGGCGGCAGCTGACCGGCGCGACGATCGGGGCCGCGCGCCCCGCCGGTAGACTCGTCTCTCGTGTCCGATGCACCCCTCATCACCCCTGACGCGGTCGCTTCCGCCGTCGACGGCGCCCTCGCGGCCGTCGCCGCGGCGACGTCGACCGCCGAGCTCAAGGCCGCGCGCGCTGCCCACACCGCCGAGGGCTCGCCTCTGGCACAGCTGAACGCGCAGCTGCGGAACGTCCCGAACGACCAGAAGGCCGCGGTCGGCAAGCTGGTCGGCCAGGCACGCGGGCAGGTGAACCAGGCGCTCGCCGCCCGCGAGGCGGCGCTCGCGGAGGCCGAGACAGCCGCGAAGCTCGACGCCGAGCGGCTCGACATCACGGCGCTGCCCCAGCGGCGACGCGTGGGCGCACGGCATCCGCTCACCCTTCTGCAGGACCAGGTCGGCGACCTGTTCGTCGGCATGGGGTGGGAGGTCGCCGAAGGGCCCGAGCTCGAGCACGAGTGGTACAACTTCGACGCCCTCAACCTCGACGCCGACCACCCCGCGCGGCAGATGCAGGACACGTTCTACGTCGACCCGGTCGCCGCGCACCTGCTCCTGCGCACGCAGACGAGCCCCGTGCAGATGCGCTCGATGCTGACGCGCGAGCTGCCGATCTACATCGTCTCGCCGGGGCGGGTGTTCCGCACCGACGAGTTCGACGCGACCCATCTGCCGGTGTTCAGCCAGTTCGAGGGCCTCGTCGTCGACAAGGGCATCACGATGGCGCACCTGCGCGGCACGCTCGACCACGTCGCGCGCCAGCTGTTCGGCGCCGAGGCGAAGACGCGCATCCGGGCCAACTACTTCCCGTTCACCGAGCCCTCGGCCGAGTTCGACCTGTGGCACCCGACCTTCACGGGCGGCGCGCGCTGGATCGAGTGGGGCGGCTGCGGCATGATCAACCCCAACGTGCTGCGCGCGGCGGGCATCGACCCCGAGGTGTACTCCGGGTTCGCCTTCGGGATGGGATTCGAGCGGACCCTCATGTTCCGCTCCGACGTGAAGGACATGCGCGACATGGCCGAGGGTGATGTGCGCTTCAGTGAGCAGTTCGGAATGGTGGTCTGATGCGCATCCCGCTGTCGTGGCTCCGCGAGTACGTCGATGTGGCGCCCGATGCCACCCCCGAGGACGTCCTCGCGTCGCTCGTGTCGGTCGGCTTCGAGGAAGAGGACGTGCACGGCTTCGGTCTGACCGGCCCGATCGTCGTCGGTCGGGTCGTCTCGTTCGTGCCCGAGCCCCAGTCCAACGGCAAGACGATCCGGTGGTGCCAGGTCGACGTCGGCGAGGCGAACGGCGGCGTCCGCGGCATCGTCTGCGGCGCCGGCAACTTCTTCGAGGGCGACAAGGTCGTCGTGACGCTCCCGGGCGCCGTGCTGCCCGGCCCTTTCGCCATCGCTGCCCGCAAGACGTACGGCCACGTCTCGGACGGCATGATCGCCTCGGCGCGCGAGCTCGGTCTCGGCGACGAGCACGACGGCATCCTGCGCCTGGTCGAGCTCGGCCTCGACCCCGAGGTGGGAACGGATGCCATCGCGCTGCTCGGCCTCGACGACGTCGCCGTCGAGATCAACGTCACGCCCGACCGCGGCTACGCGCTGAGCCTGCGCGGGGTCGCCCGCGAGTACTCGCACGCGACCGGTGCGGCATTCCGCGACCCGGGCGACCGCCCGTTCGACGACCTCGCGCAGCCGGTCGCCGGGTTCGACGTCGCCGTGGTCGACGATGCGCCGATCCGCGGCCGCGTCGGCGCGAACGAATTCGTCGTGCGCACCGTGACCGGCGTCGACCCGAGCCGGCCGACGCCCGCGTGGATGATCGCGCGGCTGCAGCTGGCCGGCATCCGCTCGCTCGGCATCCTCATCGACATCACGAACTACGTCATGCTCGAGCTCGGCAACCCCATCCACGGGTACGACCTCGACCGCCTCACGGGCGGGATCACAGTGCGCCGCGCTGCGTCGGGCGAGAAGCTCACGACCCTCGACGGTAAAGAGCGGACGCTCCACCCCGAGGATCTGCTCATCACCGACGAGTCGGGCCCGATCGGGCTCGCCGGCGTGATGGGCGGGGCCGCTACCGAGATGACGGATGACACGCGCAACGTGCTCATCGAGGCGGCGATCTTCGATACCGTCACGATCGCGCGCACCGCCCGCCGGCACAAGCTGCCCTCCGAAGCGTCGCGCCGGTTCGAGCGCGGGGTCGACCCGCTCATCCCGTTCGTCGCCGCGCGCCGCGTCGCCGACCTGATGGTCGAGTACGCGGGCGGCACGCTCGGGAGCGCCGGCGGAGCACTCTTCGCCGAGGTGTTCGTCGAGGCGATCGAGCTGCCGCGGGCGTTCATCCCGCGCCTGATCGGCGTCGACTACGCCGATGCCGAGATCGTGGGCGCCCTCGAGAAGATCGGCTGCGAGGTGACGGAGGGGACGGATGCCGAGTGGCAGGTCATCCCGCCGTCGTGGCGCCCTGACCTCACCGACAAGTGGACCCTCGCCGAAGAGGTCGCGCGCATCGACGGGTACGACCGGATCCCCTCCGAGCTGCCGGTGCCGCCCTCGGGGACGGGCTTCACCCCCGCGCAGCTGGGTCGCCGGCGCGTCGCCAATGCCCTCGCGGCCGCCGGCTTCGTGGAGACGCCGTCGTTCGGCTTCACGACCGAGGCGCAGAACGACCTGCACGGCTCGGCGTCGGGCGAGCATCTGCCCTCCGTGGGCCTTGCGAATCCGCTCGACGGCCAGGCGCCGTTCCTGCGCCGCTCGCTCGTGCCGGGTCTGCTGCAGGTGGCGCACCGCAACCTGTCGCGTGGCCTCACCGCTCTCGCGCTGTTCGAGACCGGGACGGTGTTCCTTCCCGAGCCGGGGGTCGTCTACGGCACCCCGACCGTTCCGCCGGCCGCCGTGCGACCCGACGCGGCCACGCTCGTGCAGCTCGACGCGGCGATCCCGCCGCAGCCGCGCCACGTCGCGGTGCTGCTCACCGGCGACCGCGTCGCGAAGCAGCCGGGGCAGACGGCGGAGCCCTTCGACGTCGCCGACGCCATCGACGCGGTCCGCGTGATCGCCGCCGCCGCGGGCGCGACGGTGCATGTCGCGCAGGCGCAGCGGGCGGCGCTGCACCCCGGTCGCGCGGGCGTCGTGTCGGTCGCCGGCGTCGACGTCGGCTACGTCGGCGAGGTGCACCCCGAGGTGTCGGCCGCGGCCGACCTGCCGGGCCGGGTCGTCGTCGCCGAACTCGACCTCGACGCGCTGCTGCGCGCGGCCGGCGAGCGCGTCGTCGCGCAGTCGCTGTCGGGCTACCCCGCCGCGACGCAGGACGTCTCGCTCGTCGTCGGTGACGACGTGGTCGCGGCCGACGTCGCCGACGCTCTGACCGAGGGTGCGGGCGACCTGCTCGAGGCGCTGCACCTCGTCGACGACTACCGCGGCGCCGGCGTAGAGCCGGGCGCGAAGAGCCTCACGTTCGCCTTGCGGTTCCGGGCGTCCGATCGCACGCTGACCGCCGCCGAGGCGACCCAGGCGAAGCTCGACGGCGTCGCCGTGGCATCCACCCGGTACGGAGCGACCATCCGCGAGTAGGCAGTGTCGGGTGGGCGCGCAACTCAGTAGGCTCGCAAAGGATGACCGAGACAGCTCCCGTCCCCGCCCTGCACCTCGCCGGACTCGTCAAGCGCTTCGGTGAGAAGGTCGCCGTCGCGGGCGTCGACCTCATCGTGCCGGCGGGCTCGCTGTACGGCCTCGTGGGCCCGAACGGCGCCGGCAAGACCACGACCCTGTCGATGTCGACGGGTCTGCTGCGGCCGGATGCCGGCGCGGCGTGGGTGCACGGCGTCGACGTGTGGGCCGACCCTGTCGCCGCGAAGGCGATGATCGGCAACCTCGCCGACGGCGTGCGGCTGTTCGACCGGCTGACGGGCGAGCAGCTGATCACCTACACGGCGATGATGTTCGGCCTGCCACGGCCCGAGATCGCCGGTCGCGTGCACGACCTGCTCGAGGTCATGGACCTGCGCGACGCGGCCGGCACGATCGTCGCCGACTACTCCGCCGGAATGACGAAGAAGATCGCGCTCGCGTGCGCGCTCGTCCACGCGCCGCGGCTGCTCGTGCTCGACGAGCCCTTCGAGTCGGTCGACCCGGTGTCCGCCGCGAACATCGAGGACGTGCTGCGCTCGTACACCGCCTCGGGCGGAACGGTCATCGTCTCGAGTCACTCCATGGACCTCGTGCAGCGCATGTGCGACCACGTCGCGGTGATCGCGGCCGGCAGGGTGCTCGCGGCCGGCACCGTCGACGAGGTCCGCGGCGAGCAGTCGCTGCAGGACCGCTTCGTCGCGCTCGTCGGCGGGCGGCACACGGCGGAGGGGCCGCAATGGTTGCGACAGTCCTGAGGCTCCGCTATCGCGTGCTCGGCAACACCCTCGCCCGCCGGCCGTGGCAGCTCGTGGGGTTCTGCTTCGGCATCCTGTGGGCACTGTCGATCCTCGCGATGCTGGTGGCCGCGCTCGCCGGCGTGGCCGCCTTCCAAGGGCTCGACGCGACCCGCGCCGTCGCCGTCCTGGGCGGCTCGGCGCTGCTGCTCGGCTGGATCGTCGGCCCGCTGCTGATCGCCGGGATCGACACGACGGTGGATGCCGAGAAGCTCGCGCCGTTCCCGCTGAGCACACGGCAGGTCATGACGATCCTCACGGCGACCGGGCTGACCGGCATCCCGGGCATCGCGACCGCGCTCGCGGGGCTCGCGACCCTGCTGCTGTGGCTGCGCTGGCCGCTCGCCGCCATCGCGGCCGTGCCGTGCGCCGCGGTCGGCGTGCTCACCTGCGTGCTCGCGACGCGGCTCGCCGCGGCGCTGTCGTCGGGCATCGGCGGCAACCGGCGCGGCCGGGAGGTGCTCGGCACCGTGGTGCTGATCCTCGTGATCTTCGCGGCGCCGCTGCTCTCCGGCGGCCTCGCGGCGGTCTCGAGCGTCGGCGACCTGGGTGCGCAGCTGTCGCGCGCGGCGGCCATCCTCGGCTGGACGCCGTTCGGCGCGGCGTGGGCCGTGCCCGGCGACCTCGCGGCCGGCACGTTCGGCACGGCGGCGCTGAAGCTCCTCGTCGCCCTCGCGACGCCGGTGGTGCTGTGGCTCGCGTGGCACCGCGCGCTCGAGCGCCAGACGGTGTCGCCGGCGCGCCACACCGCGCGCTCGGTGCGCAGCGGGGCGCTCGGCCTGTTCGGCGTCATGCCGACCGGAGGCGTCGGCGCGACGTGGGCGCGCTCGCTCACGGGGTGGCTGCGCGACCCGCGGTACCTGCGCCAGCTGATCGTGGTGCCGCTGTTCCCTCTGCTGTTCGCCTTCACGGGCGGGGTCGACGGCTTCATGTTCGCCGCGTCGCCGCTGCTGGTCGCCTTCGTCCTGTGCATCGTCGGGTACAGCGACGTCTCCTATGACGGCACGGCCTTCGCCTCGGTGCTCTCCACCGGCATCCGCGGGCGGGACGACCGCTGGGGCCGGGTGCTGGGGGCCGCCTGTCTCGGCATCCCGCTCACCGTGCTGACCGCGATCGTCACGTCGGCGATCAGCGGTCGCCTCGCCGTGCTGCCCGCGGCCCTGGGCGGTGCGCTGGGACTGCTGCTCGTCGGCTACGGCGTCACCGCCGTCTCGTCGGCGCTCATCGTCACACCCGTAGCCGCGCCCGGCGACAGCCCGTTCAAGTCAGTGCCCGGGCAGACCTTCGTGAGCGGGCTGCTCGTGTTCGTCGTGCTCGGCGCGTGCGGCCTGCTCGCCTCACCGGCGCTGATCCTGAGCTTCGTCGGGCTCGGCGACGGGGCGGCGGTCACGGGCTGGATCGCCCTCGTCGTCGGCGTCGTGCTCGGATCGGTCGTGACCCTGATCGGCGTGCTCGTGGGCGGCCGCACGCTCGAACGCACCGGTCCGGATCTGCTGCTGCGCATCCGAGCCTTCCCGATCGCATGACACGCGTGTCGCAGGTGCTCGTGCTCGGCGGCACGGGCTGGCTCAGCGGTCGCGTGGTGCAGCGGTGGCTGGACACCGGGGCATCCGTCACCTGCCTCTCGCGCGGGCGACGGCCCGTGCCGTACGGTGCGCGTGCGATCGTCGCCGATCGCGAAGAGCCCGGTGCGTACGACGACGTCCGCGCGCACGAGTGGGACGAGGTCGTCGAGATCTCCTCGCGCGCCGATCACGTCCGCGCGGCGGTCGCGGCGCTCACGGGCGTGGCCCGGCACGTGACGTACGTCTCGAGCGTGTCGGTGTACGCCGACAATGACACCCCGGGCGCCGATGAAGACGTCGTGCGAGCCGAGCCGGCCGCACCCGGCGACGCGTACGACTACGCGCGTGAGAAGGCCGCTGCCGAGGATGCCGTGCGCGCCGCCCTCGCCCACCGCGCGGCGATCGTCAGACCCGGCCTCATCGTCGGCCCGGGGGATCCCACCGACCGCTTCGGGTACTGGGTGGCGCGGTTCGCCCTGGCGGGCGACGAGCCCGTGCTGGTGCCCGGTGCGGCACCGGAGGCGCCCGAGCTGCGCACGCAGGTGATCGACGTCGACGATCTGGCCGAGTTCATCGTCGCCCTCGGCCGCGAGCACTTCACCGGAGCGGTGAACGCGGTGGGTGACGTGCTGCCGCTCTCCGCCGTGCTGAGCGCCGCTGCCGAGGTGGCCGGTCACACGGGGAAGCGCGTCACCGCGGCATCCGATCTTCTGCGGCGTCAGGACGTCGAGTACTGGGCGGGCCCGCGTTCGCTGCCCCTGTGGCTGCCCGACGACATGCCGGGGTTCGGGGCCCGATCGAACGCGCGCTACCGCCTGCTCGGCGGGCGGCTGCGGCCCCTGCGGGAGACGCTCGCGCGCGTCCTCGCCGACGAGCGCTCGCGAGGGCTCGACCGCGAGCGTGCGGCGGGCCTGAGCCGCGTCGACGAACTCGCCCTCATCGCCGAGCTCGCCCGCGGCTGAGCCGCCGCCGCGGCATGCACAACGGCGGACATTCGGCCCGACGCGCCGCGTGGTCGCGTCTCCTCACGGCGTGTCGCACCGAATGTCCGCCGTAGTGTCCCGTCGCCACCGTCGCGCCGCGTGGACGCGGCCGATTTGCGGGCACCCACGCCGGGCGGCTAGGGTCGGCCCATGCTCTCGGCCGCGATCACCGTCTCGTCGGTGCTCCGCGCGCCGCGACGTCTCGCCGGCCGCCGACTCTAGGCGACCCCGCGTGCTCCCCGCTGTGTCGGGTCGAGCGGTGGGAGTCGCCGTCTCAGGCACCGTTCCCGCAGACAATAAGGTTGGACAATGACCTACTCGGTCGCCGTTTCCGGCGCTTCCGGCTATGCGGGGGGCGAGATCCTCCGCCTCCTCGCCGCCCATCCCGACATCGAGATCCGCACCGTGACCGCGCACGCGAACGCGGGGCAGCCGCTGGTATCGCACCAGCCGCACCTGCGCTCGCTGGCGCACCTGACGCTGCAGCCGACCGAGCCCGAGGTGCTCGCGGGGCACGACATCGTGTTCCTCGCGCTGCCGCACGGCCAGTCGGGTCAGTACACCGACATCCTGGGGGATACCCCGCTCGTCATCGACGCGGGGGCCGACCACCGGCTCACCTCGCACGCGGCGTGGGACCAGTTCTACGGCGGCGATTTCCACGACGCGTGGACGTACGGCGTCCCCGAGCTCATCGTGGGCGGTCGCAAGCAGCGCGAGAACCTGATCGCCGCGACGCGCATCGCGGCGCCGGGTTGCAACGCATCGACGGTCGCACTGAGCCTCGCTCCCGGTGTCGCGGCGGGCGTGATCGACCCCGCCGACATCGTGAGCGTGCTCGCGGTCGGGCCCTCGGGGGCCGGCAAGAGCCTGAAGACGAACCTGCTGGCATCCGAGATCCTCGGGTCGGCCAACCCGTATGCCGTCGGCGGCACGCACCGGCACATCCCCGAGATCCGGCAGGCGCTCGAGGGTGCGGGTGCGGGCGACGTGCGCATCTCGTTCACGCCCGTCCTCGTGCCGATGGCTCGGGGGATCCTCGCGACCTCGACCGCGCCGATCGCGCCCGACGCGTCGGACGCGCAGATCCGGGATGCCTGGGAGCGCGCGTACGCCGACGAGACCTTCGTCCAGCTGCTGCCCGAAGGGCAGTTCCCGCGCACCGCCGATGTGCTCGGCGCCAACACGGCGCTCCTCGGTCTCGCGATCGATCGGGCCGCGAACCGCATCGTCGTGGTGGCCGCGGTCGACAACCTCGTCAAGGGCACGGCGGGCGCCGCCGTCCAGTCGATGAACATCGCCCTCGGCCTCCCCGAGGATCGGGGCCTGACCGTGAACGGAGTCGCGCCATGACCGTCACCGCTGCAGCTGGGTTCGAGGCCGCCGGAGTCGCGGCCGGGCTCAAGTCGACCGGAAAACCCGACGTCGCCGTCGTCGTCAACCGTGGCCCCCTCAAGGTCGGCGCCGCCGTCTTCACGTCGAACCGCGCGAAGGCGAATCCGATCCTCTGGTCGCAGCAGGCGATCGCCGACGGCGTCGTCGAGGCGGTGGTCCTCAACTCGGGCGGGGCGAACTGCTTCACCGGCAGCTTCGGCTTCCAGACGACGCACCAGACCGCTGAGAAGGCCGCCGAGCTGCTCGATGTGAGCCCGGGTGACGTGATCGTCTGCTCGACAGGCCTCATCGGCACCGGTGACGAGGCCTTCCGCGCCAAGGTGCTCGCGGGCACCGAGACCGCCATCGCCGTGCTCTCGAGCGAGGGCGGGCTCGACGCGGCGCACGCGATCATGACGACCGACTCGGTCAGCAAGACGACCATCCGCACCGGCGACGGGTGGACGGTCGGCGGCATGGCGAAGGGAGCCGGCATGCTGGCGCCGGGCCTGGCGACCATGCTCGTCGTCATCACGACCGACGCCGTGCTGACCGCCGGCGAGGCCGACGCGCACCTGCGCGCGGCGACGCGCGTGAGCTTCGACCGGCTCGACTCGGACGGCTGCATGTCGACCAACGACCAGGTGACGCTGCTCGCCTCGGGTGCGTCCGGGGTCGTTCCCGACGCCGATGCTTTCCGTGCGGCGATGATCGACGTGTGCACGGACCTGGCGCAGCAGCTGCAGGCGGATGCCGAGGGCGCGAGCCACGACATCTCGATCCGCGTCGTCGGGGCTGCGTCCGAAGCTGACGCGGTCGAGGTGGGCCGCTCGGTCGCGCGCAACAACCTCTTCAAGGCCGCCATCTTCGGGAACGACCCCAACTGGGGGCGCGTGCTCGCCGCGATCGGCACCACGCAGGCCCCCTTCGATCCGTATGCCGTCGACGTGAGCTTCAACGGCGTGCGGCTGTGCAGCGCGGGCGCACCCGACCGGCCCCGCGAAGAGGTCGACCTGACACCGCGGGCGACCGATGTGCTCATCGACCTCAAGGCGGGCGACGCCGCCGCGACCATCTACACGAACGACCTGACGCACGACTACGTGCACGAGAACAGCGCGTACTCCTCATGAACGAGCGGGCCTCATGAACGACAAGATCCAGCACACGACGCCCGCGGAGGCAGCCGAGAAGGCCGCCGTGCTCATCGAGTCGCTGCCGTGGCTGCAGCGCTTCCGCGACCAGATCATCGTGATCAAGTACGGCGGCAACGCGATGGTCTCGGAAGAGCTGCAGGATGCCTTCGCGCAGGACATCGCCTATCTGCGCTTCGTCGGCGTCAAGCCCGTCGTCGTGCACGGCGGCGGGCCCCAGATCTCTCAGATGCTCGACCGGCTGTCGATCCCGAGCGAGTTCAAGGGCGGCTACCGCGTGACCTCGACCGAGGCGATGAGCGTCGTCCGCATGGTGCTCACCGGTCAGGTCAACCCGCAGCTGGTCGCCCGGATCAACGCGTACGGCCCGTTCGCGACCGGGCTGTCGGGTGAAGACGCGGGGCTCTTCCACGGTCGTCGTCGCGGGGTCGTCGTCGACGGCGCCGAGCACGACCTGGGCGCCGTCGGCGACGTCGTCGCGGTCGACCCGCAGGCCGTGCACGACCACCTCGATGCGGGCCGGATCCCCGTCGTCTCGTCGATCGCTCCCGACCTCGACAATCCGGGGCACTCGCTGAACGTGAACGCGGATGCCGCTGCCGCGGCGCTCGCCATCGCGCTCGGCGCGACGAAGCTCGTCGTGCTGACCGACGTGCCCGGACTCTACGCCGACTGGCCGAATCGCGACTCGCTGGTCTCGCACCTCACGGCATCCGAGCTCCGCGACCTGCTGCCGACTCTCGAGTCCGGCATGATCCCCAAGATGCAGGCGTGCCTCGACGCGGTCGACGGGGGAGTCGACACAGCGGCGATCATCGACGGCCGTCAGGCGCACTCGGTGCTGGTGGAGATCTTCACGGAACAGGGAATCGGAACAGAGGTGGTGGCACAGTGACGCTCTCGAGAGGCGACGCGCAGGCCGCGCAGACGGCGCAGTGGCGAGAGGACGCATCGCGCAATCTCACGCGCAACGTGGGCGACCGGATGGCGATGTTCGTCCGCGGCGAGGGGGCGCACCTGTGGGATGCCGATGGGCGCCGCTACCTCGACTTCCTCGCCGGCATCGCCGTGGACTCCCTCGGCCACGCGCACCCCGTGTTCGTCGAGGCGATCTCGCGGCAGGCGGCGACCCTCGCGCACGTGTCGAACTACTTCGCGACACCCCCGCAGCTGGCGCTCGCCGCCCAGCTCAAGCGGCTCGCCGGTACGGGCCCCGAGGGGCGCGTGTACTTCGGCAACTCGGGTGCCGAGGCCAATGAAGCCGCATTCAAGCTCGCGCGACTGCATGGCCGCGGCGTCGACGGCAGCGCGGGTCGACCGCGCATCCTCGCGCTGCGTGATGCGTTCCACGGGCGCACGATGGGCACGCTCGCGCTGACGGGCAAGCCGTACATGCAAGAGCCGTTCCTGCCGATGACGCCCGGCGTCGAGTTCCTCGACTCGACCGTCGACGCGCTGGAGGCCGCCCTCGACGACCGTGTCGCGGCGCTGTTCGTCGAGCCCATCAAGGGCGAGGCGGGGGTCATCGAGCTGCCCGAGGGCTACCTGCAGGCGGCGCGCGAGCTGACCGAACGACACGGCGCGCTGCTGATCATCGACGAGATCCAGACCGGCGCGGGTCGCACCGGTGCCTGGTTCGCCTTCCAGCACGCCGGCATCACCCCCGACGCCATCACGGTGGCCAAGGGCATCGGCGGCGGATTCCCGATCGGCGCGCTCATCACCTTCGGCGCGGCGAGCGACCTCTTCTACCCCGGCACACACGGCTCGACGTTCGGCGGCAACGCGCTCGGCACCGCCGTGGCGTCCGCCGTCCTCGACGAGATCGAGCGCGCGGGTCTCGTCGAGAACGCCGTGGTCCAGGGCGAGCGCCTGCGCGACGTCGTCGCGGCGCTCGATTCGCCGCTCGTGGGCGAGACGCGGGGGCAGGGGCTGCTCGTGGGCATCGGTCTCCGGCATCCCGTCGCCGGCGCGGTCGTCGCGGCGGCACAGGAGCACGGCCTGATCATCAACGCCGCGAACGAGAGCACCATCCGTATCGCACCACCGCTGACGATCGGCGACGTCGAGATCGATGAGTTCGCCGACCTGTTCGGCCGCGCCCTCGCGACGGTGCAGGATGCGCTGCTGCTCGATGAGTCCGCTCGGGCGACTGATACCCCTGCGGCGACGGGCGCCCCCGAGGCGACCGATGCCCCCGAGACCCCTGAGACCGCTGAGACCCCCACGGAGGAGACCGCATGACCCGCCACCTGCTGCGCGACGACGACCTGAGCCCCGCCGAACAGGCCGAGATCCTCGATCTCGCCGTCTCGCTGAAGAAGGACCGCTGGAAGCTCACGCCGCTGGAAGGTCCGCAGACGGTCGCGGTGATCTTCGACAAAAGCTCGACCCGCACGCGTGTGTCGTTCGCGGTCGGGATCGCCGACCTGGGCGGCTCGCCCCTGATCATCTCGACCGCGAACAGCCAGCTCGGCGGCAAGGAGACGCCCTCCGACACGGCGCGCGTTCTCGAGCGGCAGGTCGCCGCGATCGTGTGGCGCACGTATGCCCAGGCGGGACTCGAAGAGATGGCGCGCGGCACGACCGTGCCGGTCGTGAACGCGCTGAGCGACGACTTCCACCCGTGCCAGCTGCTGGCCGATCTGCTGACGATCCGCGAGCACAAGGGTGAACTCGCGGGGCTCACGCTGACCTTCTTCGGCGACGGCACCTCGAACATGGGGCACTCCTACGTGCTCGCGGGGGTCACCGCCGGCATGCACGTGCGCGTCGCGTCGCCCGCCGAGTACGCCCCCCGCGCGGACGTCGTCGCCGATGCCGACCGCATCGCGGCATCCACCGGCGGCTCGGTCACGCTGTTCACCGACCCGACCGAGGCGGCCGCGGGCGCGGACGTCATCGTCACCGACACCTGGGTGTCGATGGGCAAGGAAGAGGAGAAGGCCGCGCGCCTGCGCGACCTCGGACCGTACAAGGTCACCCCCGAGACGATGGCGCTCGCCGACCCCGAGGCCATCTTCATCCACTGCCTGCCCGCCGACCGCGGGTACGAAGTCGATGCTGCGGTCATCGACGGGCCGCAGAGCGTCGTGTGGGACGAGGCCGAGAACCGTCTGCACGCTCAGAAGGCGCTGCTCGTCTGGCTGCTGCGCCAGCCCTGACCCGCGTCGTCCGTCCCTTGCGGCCGCGTGGATGCCGACTCAGCGGCGTTTCGGGACGGATGAGTCCCCGCCCCGCCCACACCGCGCCCGCGCGCCGCGTCGGTAGGCTGGCGGGGTGACTGAATCCTCCCCGCACGGCACGAACGAGGGCTCGCTCTGGGGCGCGCGCTTCACGTCCGGGCCCTCTCCCGAGCTCGCCGCGCTGAGCCGCTCGACCCACTTCGACTGGGCGCTCGCGCCGTACGACATCGCGGGGTCGCACGCGCACGCGGCCGCGCTCGCCGCCGCCGGCTACCTCACCGAAGACGAGGAGAGTCGCATGCACGCGGGGCTCGACGTGCTGCTGGCCGCCTGGCAGAGCGGCGCGCTCGTCGCGGGGGAGTCCGACGAAGACGTGCACGGCGCGCTCGAGGCCGCGCTCATCGCCGAGGTCGGGGCCGACCTCGGGGGAAAGCTGCGCGCGGGGCGCAGTCGCAACGATCAGATCGCGACGCTCGTCCGGCTCTATCTGCTCGACCACGCTCGCGTCATCGCGCGCGACGTCCTGCGCCTCATCGACGCGATCGTCGCGCAGGCTGAGGCTCACCCGACGGCGATCATGCCCGGCCGGACGCACCTGCAGCACGCGCAGCCGATTCTGCTGGCCCACCACCTGCAGGCCCACGCGTGGCCGCTCGTTCGCGACCTCGAGCGTCTGCGCGACTGGTCGACGCGCGCGAGCGTGAGCCCCTACGGCGGGGGAGCGCTCGCGGGCGCCACGCTCGGCCTCGACCCGCAGCTCGTCGCCGACCGGCTCGGGCTGTCACGCCCGGCCGAGAACTCGATCGACGGCACGGCGTCGCGCGATGTCGTGGCAGAGTTCGCCTTCGTCACGGCGATGATCGGCATCGACCTGTCGCGCTTCGCGGAAGACATCATCATCTGGAACACCCGCGAGTTCGGTTTCGTCACGCTCGACGACGGCTACTCGACGGGGTCGAGCATCATGCCGCAGAAGAAGAACCCCGACATCGCCGAGCTCGCGCGCGGCAAAGCGGGTCGCCTGATCGGCAATCTGTCGGGTCTGCTCGCGACCCTGAAGGCTCTGCCGCTGGCCTACAACCGCGACCTTCAGGAAGACAAAGAGCCCGTATTCGACTCGGTGACCACGCTCGAGGTCGTCCTGCCCGCGTTCGCCGGCATGGTCGCCACGGCGCGCTTCGACACCGACCGCATGGCCTCGCTCGCTCCTGCCGGGTTCTCGCTCGCGACCGATGTCGCCGAATGGCTCGTGAAGCAGGGCGTGCCGTTCCGCGATGCCCACGAGATCTCGGGATCACTCGTGCGGGTGTGCGAGCAACGGGACATCGGACTCGAGGATGCCGACGACGCGCTCCTCGCGGAGGTGTCGCCCCTGCTGACACCCGCCGTCCGCGAGGTCCTGTCGATCGAAGGGTCGGTGTCCAGCCGCACCGGTGCCGGTGGCACCGCCGGAGTGCGGGTGGCCGAGCAGCGCACTGAGCTCACCGCTCGCGCGCAGGCGGCCGCGCACACGCTCGGCATCTGAGCGCGGGGAACGCGTGCTGATGAAATCAAAGAATCAGTACTTTCCTGCTATATCTCCATAATCAGTGATATTCTGATTCGATGGAACAGCGCGGAACTGCGGTCATCGCGGACATCGTCGGCTCTCGGGTGCTCGACGATCGCGCCGCGGCGCAGCGCGCGCTCGACGACGCGATCCTGCGCGTCGAAGCCGACCTGCCGCTCGCGCGGCGTGCGCTGCTGCCCATCGTCGGCGACGAGCTGCAGGGCGTTTACGTCACCCCGGTGGATGCCATGGCGTCGCTCCTGCTCCTGCGACTGGCCCTGCCCGACGGCGTCGAGTGCCGCTATGGCATCGGCGTCGGACCCCTCGGCGAGGTGCCTTCGCGCGCCGGCGCATTGGCGGAGGGGCCGGCGTGGTGGGCGGCGCGCAAGGCCATCGAGACGGTGCACGCGCTGCAGTCGCGGAGCATCCCCGGTGCGCGCACCTGGATCGTCATGGCGGCGGCCGGAGCCGGTGCCGGAACCGTGGCCGGCGCCGGGGCCGTGGCTGGAACCGGGGCCGGAGCATCGGGCGCCATCGACGAGGGCGGCGACCCGGCATCCGCCCGCCTCGCCAACGCGTACCTGCTGGCGCGCGACCAGCTCGTCAGCGAGATGACGGGCCGCACCCGGCGGCTCGTCTACGGTCGGCTGCAGGGGCGCACGCAGACCGAGCTCGCGCGCGACGAGGGCATCACGCAGTCGGCCGTATCGCAGGCGCTCGCGACGGCGGGCGCGAGCGCGGTCGTCGAGGGGTTCCGTCAGCTGCGCACCGACGGGTGAGCGCCCGTTCGCGTGCTCGGCGTGCTCACCAGAGCGCGAGCGGCACGATCCCCGCGACGGTGCACGCCCACAGCAGGCTCGCGAGCGTGCCGACGATGAATCGTTCGCGCGCGGCGGGCGTGGCGAGCTCGGAGAAGCGGCCGACGCCCTTGAGCGCCACGATCACGGCGATCGCCGCGGGGAACCCCGCGACGATGCTCAGCGCCGAGGCGAGGCGCTCGAGGTAGCCGATCGTCGTGCCGCCCCGCAGGATCTCCTCTTCGCGCGGCGGTGCGGGCGGCGCCGCCATGAGTTCGACGAGGATGCCGCCGCGGTCGCCCTCTCGGGTCTTGCCGCCGTCGGCAGCCGCGAGCACCCAGCGGACGACGGGATTGCCGCCGACCGTCGCGAGCGCCACGGCGAGCAGCGCGAGGATCGCCGCCGGCAGCGCCGGAACATTCCACGGCAGCACTGCGACGACCACGAGGCTCAGCACGACCAGCCCGCCCGCGATCGCGAGGGGGAGGGTCGTCGGCTTCCGCCCCGCGACCGTCACGAGGACGAGCGCGGCGCACAGCGCGAGGAACAGGAAGATCGTGACGAAGGTCACGGCCAGGAGTTCAGCGGGGACGGTCACGCGCCCAGTCTGGCACGGGCGCGCCGACCGCCGCCGGGCGCTGATGGCCCCTGGGCGCGCTGATAACCTGGGGCGCGTGTCTGAAACCGTCGCGTCGACCGATTCCGTGCGCGCCCTGACCCCGGCGATCGATCCCACCTTCGAGAACGTGTGGGATGAGATCGTCTGGCGGGGGCTGGTGCACGTGTCCACCGATCGAGAGGCTCTGCGCGAGCTTCTGGCGGGCGACGCGATCACGTACTACTGCGGGTTCGATCCGACGGCTCCGAGCCTGCACCTGGGTCACCTCGTGCAGCTCCTGCTGCTGCGTCGCCTGCAGCTCGCGGGTCACCGCCCCCTCGGGCTCGTCGGCGGCTCGACCGGCCTGATCGGCGACCCCCGCCCGACGGCCGAGCGCACGCTCAACACGCGGGAGACGGTTGCCGAGTGGGTCGCCCGGCTGCGCGCCCAGGTCGAGCGCTACCTCAGCTTCGAGGGCGCGAACGCCGCTCGCATGGTCAACAACCTCGACTGGACGGCGCCGCTGTCGGCGATCGACTTCCTCCGCGAGATCGGCAAGCACTACCGCGTCGGCACCATGCTGAAGAAGGATGCCGTCAGCGCGCGCCTGAACTCCGAAGCGGGCATCAGCTACACCGAGTTCAGCTACCAGATCCTGCAGGGCCTCGACTTCCTCGAGCTGTACCGGCAGCACGGCTGCGTGCTGCAGACCGGTGGCAGCGACCAGTGGGGCAACCTCACCAGCGGCACCGACCTCATCCACCGGGTCGAGGGCGTCTCGGTCCACGCCATCGGCACGCCGCTGATCACCAACAGCGACGGCACGAAGTTCGGCAAGAGCGAGGGCAACGCGATCTGGATCGACGCCGAGCTCACGAGCCCGTACGCGTTCTACCAGTTCTGGCTGAACACGCTCGACGCGGATGTCGTCGACCGGCTGAAGGTCTTCACGTTCCTCACGCGCGCCGAGATCGACGAGTACGCGCGCCTCGTCGCCGACGAGCCGTTCCGGCGTGCGGCGCAGAAGCGGCTCGCGCTCGAAGTCGTCACGACCGTCCACGGTCGCGCGGCCGCCGAGGCCGCCATAGCCGCGTCCGACGCGCTGTTCGGCAGCGGCGATCTGTTCGCATTGGATGCCGAGACGCTGCGCGCCGCCCTCGACGAGCTGCCGCACGCGACCGTCTCGGCGGGAACCCCCGTGACCCAGGCGCTCGTCGAGACCGGACTCGTCGCGAGCCTCTCCGAGGCGCGACGCGCGATCGCGCAGGGAGGCGTGTCTCTCGACGGCGCCAAGGTCGAGGGGGAGGACGCGCTCGTGAGCGGCGGACTGCCGGGCGGCGTCTCGGTGCTCCGGCGCGGCAAGAAGACGCTAGCGGGCCTGTTCGTGCAGAGCGACGCCGGCTGACCGCGCACCGCGTCCGCCGACATGCCGTTCACTCCCGCGCACGCTGTCGTCGCGCTGCCGTTCGTCCGCACGCCGCTGCTGCCCGCGGCGATCGCCATCGGGGCGATGACCCCTGATCTGCCGCTGTTCCTGCGCGGCACACCGCTCACATACCAGGCGACGCATACGAACGTCCTGCTGTCGGTCACGCTCGCCCTCGTGCTGCTGGTGGCCTGGTATCTCATCCTGCGCCCCGCCGCGCGCGAGCTTTCGCCGGCGTGGCTCGCGCGGCGGCTTCCCGCCGAGTGGGACCGCAGCGCCCCGCTGCCGGGGGAGTGGCTCGCGCGTCGCCCGCGGTATGCGTCGGCGCTGCTGCTCGCGGGCTCCCTCGTGATCGGCGTGCTCAGCCACATCGCCTGGGACGCCTTCACGCACGAGGGCCGCTGGGGCACGCGCCTGCTGCCCGCGCTGGATGAGACCTGGGGTCCACTGACGGGGTACAAGTGGCTGCAGCACGGATCCAGCGTCATCGCCCTCGGGATCCTCGCGCTCTGCGCAGCGCTCTGGCTGTCGCGCCGCACTCCCGCCGCCGCGCCGAGCCGGCTGCTGCCCGCGCCGGTGCGCATCGCCTGGTGGCTGTCGCTGCCGATCGCCCTCGCCGCCGCCTGGCTGCTCGGCCTCGCCGCCTACGGCGCGCTCACGGCCGCGTGGACGGCGCAGCACCTCGCGTACCGTGTGCTTCCGCTCGCCTGCGGGGTGTGGGGCGTGCTCACGATCGGTCTGTGCGTGGTCGTCGTGGTGCTCCGGCGCCGAAGCGCCCCGCCTAGACTGGGCACATGACCGATTCAGATCCCGACAAGAAGCGCGCGATCTCACCGGCGCGCATCGGGGTGTGGGTCGTCGTCGCCGTGGTCGGCCTGTACATGGTGATCTCCGGCGTGCTCGGCGGCCTCGGCGTCCTGGGCTGAGGCTCGCGGCCCGACGCGGGCGCCACCACCGTCACGGTCGGCGCGGCGCGACGTCCGAGACGGCGACGACGAAGCGCACGATGTCTTCTGCGCTCGCCTCGAGCACGGGTCCCTTGCCGAAGCTCCATTCGGCGTCGGTGGCCCGGATGGTGTGGCCCTTCAGCACCGCACGACGGTCGAAGGGCAGCCGGATCGACGCGTGGAAGGCGACCCGACCGAGCACCTCGGGAGAGATGATCGCCCGCTGACCGGTGCGATCGGCCAGCAGCAGCAGCGCGCGGACGGCGGCGATCAGCTCGCGTGTCGACCGCGGGCCGCCGCGGCGGACGGCGTCGGCGGCTGAGCGCAACGCCGCACCGCCCGGCCCGGACTGGGGCGGCAGTGCGCACGCGCTCAGGAACCCGTCGGCGAGCTCGTCCGTGTCGGAGCGGCCCGAAACGAGACGCGCGGCATCGTCGACGACATCGCCGAGAGCAGCGCGCTCGTTCGAGGTGACGTCGGACTCGTCCTCACGGGGACGGTTCGACAGAGGGAGCATGCGCGAGATGTCCACGGCGCGAGTCTACGGCGGCGGGGCGCCGTGTGACTGTCACATCGCGATCGTCGGGCATACTGGTCGGACGTGATGTGACCGTGCGCATCTGCCGGATCCGACGAGCGAAGAGGCCGAATGAGCGAGACCGGTGGCGTGGGCGGTGCCCCGCCCGCAGATCTGGCCGGGCGCCGGGCGAGCATCCGTGACGTCGCGCGCGTCGCCGGCGTGTCACACCAGACCGTGTCGCGCGTGCTCAACGACCACCCGAGCATCAGGCCAGAGACGCGTGAGCGCGTCCGCGCCGCGATGGAGCAGCTCTCGTACAGCCCCAACCGGGCGGCGCGGGCGCTCGTCACGAGCCGGTCGCGGACCCTCGGCATCCTCGCCGCGTCGTCGTCGCAGTACGGGCCGGCCGCGTCGATCGCCTCGATCGAGGCCGCCGCGCGCGAGCACGGCTACTGGGTGTCGACGGCCAATATCGAGCCGTCCGATCCGGCGTCGATCCCCACGGGGCTCTCCCACCTGATGGCGCAGAACATCGACGGGCTCGTCGTGATCGCCCCGCAGGTCCGCGTGTTCCGGGCCCTCGCCGCACTCTCGCCCGACATTCCGTACGTCACGATGCAGTCGACCGAGGTGGATGCCGGTCACACGCTGTCGGTCGACCAGATCGCCGGCGGCCGCCTGGCGACGCGACACCTGCTCGAACTGGGGCATCGCCAGATCTTCCACCTCGCTGGCCCGCAGGACTGGATCGAGGCCGAAGCGCGCATGCGCGGGTTCCTCGACGAGCTGAATGCGTGGGATGCCCCGGTCACACCCCCCGTGCTGGGGGACTGGACGGCCGAGTTCGGCTACTACGCGGGGCGCGAGCTGCTGCGGGTGCGGGACTTCACGGCGATCTTCGCGTCGAACGACCAGATGGCGCTCGGGCTGCTGCACGCCGTGCGCGACGCGGGGCTGGACTGCCCGCGCGACGTGAGCATCGTCGGGTTCGACGACGTCCCCGAGGCGCGCCACTACTGGCCGCCGCTGACCACGGTGCGTCAGGACTTCCCCGACCTGGGTCGGCGGTGCGTCGAGCTGCTGCTGGACGTCCCGTCGTCGGTCGGCGCGCCCGCGATGCTCGCCCCGCAGCTCGTCGTGCGCGACTCGACCTCCGCCCCCGGCGCGGCCTGACCCGCCGTTATCAAGTCGAGACCGAGCCGAATTGACATTCCGCGACGACGAGTCGCTAGAGTGTGATTCCGATGTGAACGGTCACATCGACAAGACGAGGGAGTCGGCTCAGTGCACGTGTCAGGACACCGGGCGACGGACGAAGCTGATCGATCCGATCAGTACGTGACGTCGGTCATCGCCGAAGTGGCGATCGCCCGTGCGCGCGCCGAGGTGTCATCCGCCCACGCCGACCTGCTCACCGCCGGCCTCGTCACCGCCGCTGAGGGCAGCGTTTCGGCGCGGGTTCCCGCGACCGACCTCTTCGTGATCACCCCGGCCGATGCCCTCGCGGGCGAGCTCACCCCCGACGCCATGATCCTGTGCGACGTGCGAGGCGGGGGCGTCGTCGCGGGCACGCCGGGCGCGGAGTCTCCCGTTCCCACCGACGTCGCGGCCCACGCGCACGTGTACGGCGCGATGCGCGATGTCGGCGGCATCGTCCATGTCGCCTCGCCCTACGCGACGGGCTGGGCAGCACGCGGTGAGGAGATCCCCTGCGTCGTGACGGCGATGGCCGACGAGTTCGGCGGCGCCGTGCCGGTCGCGCCGCTGGCCGCCGACGATGCGCTGCTCGGCGCGGCGGTCGTCGAGACGCTGCAGGGTCAGCGCTCGCCCGCGATGCTCGTCCAGAACCGGGGCGCGGTCGCGGTCGGGGCACGGGCACGCGCGGCGGCGCGCATCGCCGTCAAGCTCGAGAACGTCGCGCGCATCGCGCAGCTGGCGCGCCAGGGCGGCGCGCCCGTGACGATCCCGCAGGTCGTGATCGACGCCCGCTACGAGGGCTCGCGGCCCCGGCCCGCGCGCACCTGACACAAGCCACCGGACGGCGACGCAGCGATGCTCACCGGACGGCACAACTGAATATCGACACCAAGACAGCGATGTCCACGGAAGGGACTCACAGTGAAGTTCAAGAAGACAATCTTCGCGGCCGTTGCCGCGGGGGCGCTCCTGCTCACCGCATGCTCGGGCGGAGGCACCGGCGACTCGTCGGGCGACGCCGGCGGCGGCGACGGCGGCCTCATCGGCGTCGCGATGCCCACGAAGAGCTCGGAGCGCTGGATCCAGGACGGCAACGCCGTCAAGGCCGCGCTCGAGGAGCAGGGTTACAAGGTCGACCTGCAGTACGCAGAGGACGACATCCCCACCCAGGTCTCGCAGATCGAGAACATGATCACGAAGGGCGCCGAGGCGCTCATCGTCGCCTCGATCGACGGCACGACGCTCACGGAGGTCCTGCAGACCGCCGCGGACAGCGACATCCCCGTCATCGCGTACGACCGTCTGATCAAGGGCACCGAGAACGTCGACTATTACGCGACGTTCGACAACGAGCTCGTCGGAAACCAGCAGGCCTGGACCGTCCTGAACGGTCTCGGCATCACCGACCTCGAGGGCAACGAGCTTCCGGATGCACCGGCCGGCCCGTTCAACATCGAGCTGTTCGCCGGTTCGCTCGACGACAACAACGCGTTCTTCTTCTTCAACGGCGCGATGGATGTCCTGCAGCCCTACATCGACAAGGGCACCCTTGTCGTCAAGTCGGGTCAGACGGACATCGAGCAGGCCGCCACCCTCCGTTGGGACGGCGAAGAGGCGCAGAGCCGCATGGAGAACATCATCACCTCCAGCTACTCGGACGGCTCGAAGGTCAACGCGGTTCTCTCGCCCTACGACGGCATCTCGCGCGGCATCATCGGCGCGCTGACCGACGCGGGTTACAGCGTCGGCGACGAGTGGCCGATCATCTCCGGTCAGGACGCCGAGGTCGACTCGGTCAAGGCGATCCTCTCGGGTGAGCAGTACGCGACGATCTTCAAGGACACGCGCGAACTCGCCAAGGTCGCGGCCAACATGGCCGTCTCGGTGCTCAACGGCGAAGAGCCCGAGGTCAACGACACCACCACGTACGACAACGACGTGAAGGTCGTCCCGTCCTACCTCCTGGCGCCGGTTCCCGTCGTCAAGGACAACGTTCAGGAAGCCCTGGTCGACACGGGCTACTGGACCGCGGACGAGCTCGGCCTCTAAGCAGACCGACAACCTCCGCCGCGGCGGTGGGGGCAACGACCCCCGCCGCCGCGGCATCCCCCATTCCCCTCAAATCCTCACAAGGAAGTCGAGATCGTGACCGAAACCATCCTCGAGATGCGCGGCATCACCAAGACGTTCCCGGGTGTGAAGGCGCTGTCGAACGTCAACTTCGAGGTCGAGCGCGGTGAGATCCACGCGATCTGCGGCGAGAACGGCGCCGGGAAGTCGACACTCATGAAGGTGCTCTCCGGCGTGTACCCGCACGGCACCTACGACGGCGAGATCCACTACGCCGGCGACGTCGTCGAGTTCAAGAGCCTGCGCGACAGCGAAGCCCGGGGCATCGTCATCATCCACCAGGAGCTCGCACTCAGCCCCTACCTGTCCATCGCGGAGAACATCTTCCTCAACAACGAGCGCAAGGGCGCGAACGGGTTGATCGACTGGAACCGCACCAACTTCGAGGCCGCTCAGCTGCTCAAGCGGGTCGGTCTCAAAGAGAACCCGACGACCAAGGCCAATCAGATCGGCGTCGGAAAGCAGCAGCTCGTCGAGATCGCGAAGGCTCTCTCGAAAGAAGTGAAGCTGCTGATCCTCGACGAGCCGACCGCGGCCCTGAACGATGAGGACTCGGATCACCTGCTCGACCTGATCCTGAGCCTGCGGGCCGAGGGGATCACGTCGATCATCATCAGCCACAAGCTGAACGAGATCAAGAAGGTCGCCGACACCGTCACGGTCATCCGCGACGGCAAGACGATCGAGACGATCGCCAAGGCCGAAGTGACCGAGGACCGCATCATCAAGGACATGGTGGGTCGCGACCTCGAGCACCGGTATCCGGATCACGAACCCAACATCGGCGAAGAGCTGCTGCGGGTCGAGGACTGGACGGCCCACCACCCGCAGGATCCCTCCCGCGTCATGGTCGACAGCGTCTCGATCAACGTTCGCGCCGGCGAGATCGTCGGCATCGCCGGGCTCATGGGCGCGGGGCGCACCGAGTTCGCGATGAGCCTGTTCGGCCACAGCTACGGCAGTCGCATCTCGGGGCGCGTATACCTGCGCGGCAAGGAGATCAAGACGCGCACGGTCGCCGAGGCGATCGACAACGGGCTCGCGTATGCGACCGAAGACCGCAAGACCTACGGCCTGAACCTCATCGAAGACATCAAGCGGAACATCTCGATGGCATCGCTGAAGAAGCTCGAGAAGGCCGGACTCGTCGACGACAACGAAGAGTTCAAGGTCGCGAACGAGTACCGCCGCAGTATGAACATCAAGGCGCCCAACGTCCTGGTGCCGACCGGAAAGCTCTCCGGCGGCAACCAGCAGAAGGTCGTGCTGTCGAAGTGGATCTACGCCGACCCCGAGGTGCTGATCCTCGACGAGCCGACCCGCGGAATCGACGTCGGAGCCAAGTACGAGATCTACACGATCATCAACAAGCTCGCTGCTGCGGGCAAGGGCATCATCGTGATCTCGTCCGAGCTGCCCGAGCTGCTCGGCATCTCCGACCGCGTCTACGCGCTGTCCGAAGGGCGCATCACCGGTGAGCTGCCGGTGCAGGATGCCACGCCCGAGAACGTCCTCAAGCTCATGACCATGGAGAAGCCCCGCTGACGGGGCCTGCAGGAGAAACCGATATGTCCAACGACACTCTCAACGACACCGCGGCCGGCGGTCTCGTCAATCCGCCGGAGAACAAGTTCACGCGCTGGCTCAGTACCGTCCTCGCCGACCTCGGCAAGAACGGCATCTTCATCGCGCTGATCGCGGTGGTGGCGCTGTTCACCGTGCTGACCGACGGCATCCTGCTGCGGCCGCAGAACATCTCGAACCTGATCGTGCAGAACGGGTACATCCTCGTCCTCGCGATCGGCATGGTGATGGTCATCATCGCCGGCCACATCGACCTGTCGGTCGGCTCGGTCGCCGCTTTCGTCGGCGCCGTCTCGGGCGTGCTCGCCGTCAAGATGGGGCTGCCCTGGTGGCTCTCGATCATCCTGTCGCTGCTGATCGGCGCCGCCGTGGGAGCCTGGCAGGGCTTCTGGGTCGCGTATGTCGGCATCCCCGCGTTCATCGTGACCCTGGCCGGCATGCTCATCTTCCGCGGGCTGGCGCTCGTGGTCCTGGGCAACGCGAACATCGGATCGTTCCCGACGGAGTACCGCGCGATCGGAAACGGCTTCATCTCCGGGGTGTTCGGCGAGACCGATCCAGACCTGTTCACCCTGGTCATCGGCGCCGTCGCGATCGTCGCGCTGATCGTGCAGCAGGTGCGCACCCGCGCCGGCCGTGCCAAGTACGACCAGGACGTCGACCCGCTGGTCTGGTTCATCGTCAAGCTCGCGCTGATCTCGCTCGTCATCGGCTGGTTCACGTGGGCGCTCGCGTCGTACAAGGGCATCCCCGTGACGCTGATCATCCTCGCCGTCCTCGTGCTCGTGTACGGGATCGTCATGAACCGCACGGTGTTCGGCCGTCACATCTACGCGATCGGCGGCAACCGCCACGCGGCCGAGCTGTCGGGCATCAAGACCCGTCGGGTCGACTTCTGGCTGTTCGTCAACATGGGCGTGCTGGCCGCACTCGCCGGCCTGATCTTCACGGCGCGCCTGAACCTCGCGGGGCCGAAGGCCGGTGACGGCTTCGAGCTCGAGGCCATCTCGGCGGCCTTCATCGGCGGCGCGGCGGTGCAGGGTGGCGTCGGCACGATCGGCGGCGCGATCATCGGTGGTCTGATCATCGGCGTGCTCAACAACGGCATGTCGATCATGGGCATCGGCATCGAGTGGCAGCAGGCCGTCAAGGGTCTCGTGCTGCTGCTGGCGGTCGCGTTCGACGTGTACAACAAGCGCCGCTCGGGCAACTGACAGCCCGGCGTCTCTCGGACGGCCCTCGCTCTTCGGAGCGGGGGCCGTCTGCGTTCTGCCGGAGGCGCCTATGCCCACGCCGGCTCGTCGCGACCCCACGGCCGCGGCGCCGCGAAGGCATCCGGACCACCCGGGTAGCGCACAGCCGGGGCCGCCGTCGTGACCTCCACGCCGTCGACGGTGAAGGTCTGCGTGTGGCCGGTCGGGTCGACGGAGAGGTCCCGGGCATCGGGACCCGCACCGGCGGCGCTGCGCGGCAGCCCGAGAAGCTCCGCGGCGACGCGGCGCAGCGAGGTGCGCGCGTGCCACGATCCGCCGCTGCGCGCTCGGCGCTGCAGCAGCTCCATCGCGGCGGCGGCCAGCAGGTACCCGGCGGTGTGATCGAGCGCCTGCGCGGGGAGGGCGCCCGGCAATCCGTCATGCCCCTCGAGCAGGGCGATGCCCGACTCGGCCTGCACGAGGCTGTCGAAGCCGCGCCGATCGGGCACACCCCACGCGGTGAGCGACAGCACGATCAGCCCGCTCCGACGCGCGGCGAGCCGATGGGCCGACAGCCCCAGCCGGTCCAGGCCCGTGCCGCGGTAGCCGAGCGCGACGATGTCGGCGCTCTCGAGAAGCTCGCCGAAGCGCGCCGCGCCGGGTCGTGTCGCCACGTCGAGCACCGCAGTGCGCTTGCCGTGGCCGGTGTCCAGGTGCTGGTGTGCGAGCTCGGGCAGAAGCGGCGGGTCGATGCGCAGCACGTCGGCCCCGAGCAAAGCCAGGGTGCGCGTCGCGACCGGACCGGCGATCACCCGGGTGAGGTCCAGCACGCGGATACCGCTCAGGGGCGCCGCCGCAGTCGGTGCCGGCAGCGGCACAGGCGGGCCATCGGTCACCTGGTCGATCGCCACGAGAGGAGTCCCACGCAGGGCCGCGTCGCGGGCAGGATCCTCGGCCCGCACCGTGACACAGAGCCCGCCGGCATCCGTCACGGCAGCGGCGGCGGCGGATGACGTGCTGCTCGCGAGTGCGTGAGCCAGCCCGTCGCGGTCGGTGGCTCTCGGCAACCGCAGCGCCCGGAGCAAGGCGGCGCGGTGGTGAGGGTAGTTGGCGTGGGTGCGCACCACGCCGTCGCGCGTCGCGAAGAAGCCGGACAGCGGGGCGAAGGCGACCGGAGTGGCGCCGGCGATGCGCACCCACCGCTCACTCGTGTAGGCGACGGCGGTGCGCACGGGGTCGAGCAGGGGAGTCTCGTCGACTCCCGCGAGGGCGATTGCCGCGCGCGCGGCCCGCGACACGGCATCCGCCGCCAAGGTCGGCACGTCGGTGTGCGCGGGGAGCGGCACGGCAGCGATCATGCGACCAAGATACGCGCGCGATGTGCTGTCTTTCCCGGTCTGATCGGGGGCAAGCCCGCGGCCGGACCGGCCCGACACGCCCGGGATGCAAGCCGGATTTGCCCGATCTGCGCAGCCCACGTAACTTATTACTTGTTCGCCCCACAGGGAAGAGCGAGAAGGGCCGGAAGGCCTCGCCCCCTCAAGCGGAGAACCACCCCAACCCAAACCTCTCACTAGAGAGAACAAGACCTTCTGGTCTAGGCTGGGATCCCACTCCTCGATAGCTGCCGAAGAGTGCTGACCGGAGACGCTGAAACAGTCACGGACAGCCGATTTGACACGCTGAGCGAGAGGGATAAGATAGAGAAGTTGCCCGGCGGGCTGGCTTGAAGCCGAAACGCTGAGCAAACGATCTAGCTTCGTGAAATGCGCGTCATCGCGTCTGACTCCGGTCAGAAACGCCGATTTGACAAGCGAAACACGAAGTGTAAGATAGAGAAGTTGCCCTGCAGGGGAGGCCGAGAGGCTGAACGGCAGGAGCATCCGATCCTTGAGAACTCAACAGCGTGCACTTGTCAAATGCCAAAAAACCTCGATTCAGCTTCGGCTGAATGAGATTCCTTTGGATCAAAGTCCGGCACTTCGGTGCCGGCAACGGATAGTCAGCAATGACATCCCTTTGGTCAGATCAAACTCGCTGCTTCAGCCAATTTCCGGTTGATCGCAGCAACATTTCTTTACGGAGAGTTTGATCCTGGCTCAGGATGAACGCTGGCGGCGTGCTTAACACATGCAAGTCGAACGGTGAAAGCGGAGCTTGCTCTGCTGGATCAGTGGCGAACGGGTGAGTAACACGTGAGCAATCTGCCCCTGACTCTGGGATAAGCGCTGGAAACGGCGTCTAATACTGGATACGAGCTGCGAAGGCATCTTCAGCAGCTGGAAAGAATTTCGGTCAGGGATGAGCTCGCGGCCTATCAGCTTGTTGGTGAGGTAATGGCTCACCAAGGCGTCGACGGGTAGCCGGCCTGAGAGGGTGACCGGCCACACTGGGACTGAGACACGGCCCAGACTCCTACGGGAGGCAGCAGTGGGGAATATTGCACAATGGGCG
>Ga0160441_100445_pt1 | contig 32070 bp, 32 predicted proteins | sample HID1971K_E1MG_FD_108260 | JGI IMG/M metagenome (GOLD analysis project Ga0160441, IMG submission 108260) | Enriched millipede-associated microbial communities from UW Madison campus, WI, USA - HID1971K_E1 MG | ecosystem: Host-associated > Arthropoda: Insects > Digestive system > Unclassified ... | reverse complement strand
CGGCTATCTGCCGATCGGCTTCCCCGACCTTCAGACCGGCATCGACGCGGCGGTCGCCTTGGCCGAGAACGGCGCCGACATCCTCGAGCTCGGCCCGCCGTACTCCGACCCCGTCATGGACGGCACCGTCATCCAGCAGGCCACGCAGGCGGCCCTCGCCGGCGGATTCCGGCTGCGCGACACGTTCACCGCCGTGCGCGAGATCACGCGCCGCGTCGATGTGCCCGTGCTCGTCATGACGTACTGGAACCCGGTGCTGCAGTACGGCGTCGACCGCTACGCCGACGACCTGCTGGCCGCCGGCGGTGCCGGACTCATCACCCCCGACGTCACGCCCGAGGCAGCGGCCGAGTGGATCTCCGCGAGTGAGCGCACCGGGCTCGACCGCGTGTTCCTGGCGGCCCCCACCTCGACAGACGAGCGTCTCGACCTCATCGTGCGCAACTCCACCGGTTTCGTGTACACGGTCTCGACCATGGGAATCACGGGGGAGCGCGCGGAACTGGATGCCGCCGCCCGCACCCTCGTCGCCCGCTTGCGCGATCACGGGGCCCAGCACGCGTGCGTCGGCATCGGCATCTCCAACGCGGCTCAGGTGGCGGGTGTGCTGGAGTACGCCGACGGCGCGATCGTCGGCACGGCGCTCGTCCGCGCACTGCGGGACGGCGGCCTGGACGGCCTCGGCGACACCGCGCGCGCCCTCGCCGCAGGCACAGTGCGCAGCGCGAACTAGACTTCTCAGGTCGGCGTCCGGCGCCGGCATCCCACGCACGGATCCAGCAAGGACACGGTTCTCCCATGATCAACGCCGCCGCGAGCGTCGTCGCCAGCATTCCGAGCCCGTCGATCAGCTACTTCGACATCGGCCCCCTGCGGATCCACATCTACGCGCTGTGCATCATCGCGGGCATCATCGTCGCGGTGCTGTGGACCAACGCCCGCCTCACCAAGCGCGGCGCCGAGCCGTGGGTGGTGATCGACATCGCGCTGCTCGCGGTGCCGCTGGCCATCATCTGTGCTCGCATCTACCACGTGCTGACGCACTGGGGCTTCTACTTCGGCGAGGGTGCGAACCCGATGTCGGCCTTCTACATCTGGGAGGGCGGCATCGCCATCTACGGCGCCCTCATCGGCGGCGCGGTCGGTGCGTGGCTCGGCTGCCGCTGGACCGGCATCCGCTTCTGGACGTTCGCCGACACCCTTGCACCCGGCCTGCTGCTCGCGCAGGCGATCGGCCGGTTCGGCAACTGGTTCAACCAGGAGCTGTTCGGCTGGCCGACCGACGCGCCATGGGGCCTGGAGATCGACTACCCGAACCCGGCGTGGCCGATCGGACTGCCCGAGGGCACCCTCTTCCAGCCCACGTTCCTCTACGAGGTCATCTGGAACGTCCTGGGCGTGCTCGTGATCGTGTGGGTCGGCCGTCGCTTCCGCCTGCAGTGGGGCCGTCTGTTCGCCGTGTACCTGGTGTGGTACAGCGCGGGCCGCATCGTGTGGGAGTCGATCCGCATCGACCCGAGCGAGATCATCCTCGGACTGCGCAGCAACGTGTGGGCGGCCATCTTCGGCGTCGTGCTCGGCATCGTCATCTTCTTCGTGCAGAAGCGCCGTCACCCCGGCTTCGAGCCGTCGCCCTATGTGTCCGGCCGCGAGTGGACTGCCGGACAGGCTGTACAATCGCAGAACACCGACGACTTCGTCGACGTCAGCGAACCCCCTGCGTCCGAAGCTGTCGGAGCTACCGCCACAAGCACCGCTGCCAGCAAATAGAGCGCTCGACCCCCGAGAAGAGCGCCACAGGGCCGACGTCGTCCCATCTTGACTATCAACGTGAGGACGGTAGGTATGGCTTCGAGCCCCCGTCACGACGTCTCTGAGGAGGCGTCGCCCCCCGCTTCGTCCGGCCGTGCCGGATTCCCGCACAAGCAGGGGATGTACAACCCCGCTTTCGAGAAGGATGCGTGCGGCCTGGCGATGGTCGCCACGCTCCGCGGCGAGGCCGGACACGACATCATCGATCTGGCGCTCACGGCGCTGCGCAACCTCGAGCACCGCGGCGCGATCGGCTCCGACGCCGGCACCGGCGACGGCGCGGGGATCCTGACGCAGATGCCCGACGCCTTCCTGCGCGCGGTGGTCGGCTTCGACCTGCCGCCGGTGGGGGAGTACGCGGCCGGCATGGCCTTCCTTCCCCGCGACGCCGAGGCACGCGCCGCCCAGAAGGCCGGGATCGAACGCCTCGCGGCCATGGAGAACCTCACGGTCCTCGGCTGGCGCGACGTGCCGACCGTCGACGACAACCTCGGCAAGCTCGCCTTCGAGGCGCGCCCTGTCTTCGAGCAGCTGTTCGTGTCGTACCCCGCCGCCGGCGGAGAGCCCGCGTTGTCGGGCATCGCGCTCGACCGCCGCGCGTATCGTCTGCGCACGCGTGCCCGCAACGAGCTGGACGCGTACTTCGTGTCGCTGTCGGCGCGGACGCTCGGCTACAAGGGCATGGTCACGACGCTGCAGCTCGAGCCGTTCTACCCCGACCTGCAGGACGAGCGCTTCGTCTCGGAGCTCGCGGTCGTGCACTCGCGCTACTCGACCAACACGTTCCCGTCGTGGCCGCTCGCGCAGCCGCTGCGCATGCTCGCGCACAACGGCGAGATCAACACCGTCGGCGGCAACCGCAACTGGATGCGCGCCCGTCAGTCGCAGCTCGAGTCCGAGCTGCTCGGCGACATCGAGCCGCTGCTGCCCATCTGCACGGAGGGCGCGAGCGACTCGGCCTCGTTCGACGAGGTCCTCGAACTCCTGACCCTCACGGGCCGCAGCCTGCCGCACGCGATCATGATGATGGTGCCGGAGGCGTACGAGAAGCAGGCCGACATCAGTCCGGAGCTGCGGGACTTCTACGACTACCACTCCATGCAGATGGAGCCGTGGGACGGCCCCGCGGCGCTCATCTTCACCGACGGCACGTCGGTCGGCGCGACGCTCGACCGCAACGGGCTGCGCCCCGGCCGCTGGACCGAGACCACCGACGGCCTCGTCGTGATCGGCAGCGAGACCGGCGTGCTGGATTTCGAGCCCGAGCGCATCAAGCGGCGCGGCCGCCTGCGCCCCGGGCGCATGTTCCTCGTCGACACCGCACAGCGGCGCATCATCGAGGACGAGGAGATCAAGCAGCAGCTCGCGACGCAGCAGCCCTGGGGGCTGTGGATGCGCCAGCGTCTGCAGCTGTCGGAGCTGCCCGAGCGCGAGCACATCGTGCACCCCATCGCATCGATCACCCGCCGGCAGCGGACGTTCGGGTACACCGAGGAGGAGGTCAAGATTCTCCTCACCCCGATGGGCCAGAACGGCGCCGAGCCGCTCGGCGCGATGGGCAGCGACACGCCGGTCGCGGTGCTCAGTGAGCGTCCGCGTCTGCTGTTCGACTACTTCACGCAGCAGTTCGCACAGGTGACGAATCCGCCGCTGGACTCCATCCGCGAAGAGGTCGTCACGAGCCTGCGCACGGGCATCGGCCCCGAGCGCAACCTGCTCGCGTCGGGCCCCGACCACGCGAGGCAGATCACGATCGACTTCCCGGTGCTCGACAACGACGAGCTCGCGAAGATCCAGAACATCGAGCGCACCATGCCCGGCCGCCGCGCGGTCACGATCCGAGGCCTCTATCACTTCGACGCCGGTCCCGGCACGATGAAGGCCCGCATCGACGAGATGTGCGACGAGGTCGACGAGGCGATCGCGGACGGCGCGGAGTTCATCATCCTGTCGGACCGCGACTCGAACAAGGACCTCGTCCCGATCCCGTCGCTGCTCATGGTCTCGGCCGTGCACCACCACCTCATCCGCCGGCAGAACCGCATGAAGGTCGGCCTGCTGGTCGAGGCTGGTGACGTCCGCGAGGTGCACCACGTCGCGACGCTGCTCGGCTATGGCGCATCGGCGGTGAACCCGTATCTCGCGATGGAGACCGTCGAGTACCTCGTGCGCTCGGGCTTCATCACGGGCATCACGCCCGAGAAGGCCGTCCGCAACGTGATCTACGCGCTCGGCAAGGGCGTGCTGAAGATCATGTCGAAGATGGGCATCTCCACGGTGTCGTCGTACACCGGCGCCCAGGTCTTCGAGGCAGTCGGCCTGTCGCAGGAGTTCGTCGACGCATACTTCACCGGCACCGAGTCCAAGCTCGGCGGCATCGGGATCGAAGAGGTCGCGGCCGAGAACCAGGCCCGTCACGACTTCGCCTACCCGGAGGATGCCGCGGTCCGGGCCCACGAGCGGCTCTGGACGGGCGGGGAGTACCAGTGGCGCCGCGACGGCGCACCGCACCTGTTCAACCCCGACACGGTGTTCCGGCTGCAGCACTCGACGCGCACGCGCCGCTACGACATCTTCCGCGAGTACACCAAGCTGGTCGACGACCAGGCCAACGAGCTGAAGACGCTTCGCGGGCTGTTCGCGCTCAAGACCGGTGAACGCACGCCGGTTCCGATCGACGAGGTCGAGCCGGTGTCGTCGATCGTGAAGCGCTTCTCGACCGGCGCGATGAGCTACGGCTCCATCTCACGCGAGGCCCACGAGACGCTCGCGATCGCGATGAACCGGATCGGCGGCAAGTCGAACACCGGCGAAGGCGGCGAAGACGTCGAGCGACTGCTCGACCCTGAGCGGCGCAGCGCGATCAAGCAGGTCGCGTCGGGCCGGTTCGGGGTCACGAGCCTGTACCTCACCCAGGCCGACGACATCCAGATCAAACTCGCGCAGGGCGCCAAGCCGGGCGAGGGCGGCCAGCTGCCGCCGACGAAGGTGTACCCGTGGATCGCGCGCACGCGCGGCGGCACCGCCGGCGTGGGTCTCATCTCGCCGCCGCCGCACCACGACATCTACTCGATCGAGGACCTCAAGCAGCTGATCTTCGATCTCAAGCGCGCCAACCCCGGCGCCCGCGTGCACGTCAAACTCGTCAGCCAGTCGGGCATCGGCGCGGTCGCCGCCGGTACCGCGAAAGCGCTGGCCGACGTGATCCTCGTGTCGGGACATGACGGCGGAACGGGGGCGAGTCCGCTCAACTCGCTCAAGCACGCCGGAACGCCGTGGGAGCTCGGCCTCGCCGAGACCCAGCAGACGCTCATGCTCAACGGCATGCGCGATCGCGTGGTGGTGCAGGCCGACGGTCAGCTCAAGACCGGTCGCGACGTCATCATCGCCGCCCTTCTGGGCGCCGAGGAGTACGGCTTCGCGACGACGGCGCTCGTCGTCGAAGGCTGCATCATGATGCGCGTCTGTCACCTCGACACCTGCCCGGTGGGTGTCGCCACGCAGAACCCCGTGCTGCGCGCACGCTTCTCCGGCAAGCCCGAGTTCGTGGTGAACTTCATGGAGTTCATCGCCGAAGAGGTGCGGGAGTACCTCGCCGAGCTCGGCTTCCGCACGCTTGACGAGGCGATCGGCCGCAGCGACCTGCTCGACGTCGACGGCGCGGTCCGGCACTGGAAGGCGAGCGGTCTCGATCTCACGCCGGTGCTGCAGGGACCGCAATTCTCCCCTGACGAGCCTCGCCGCAACACGACGGCGCAGCTGCACGAGCTCGACGAGCACTTCGACGTCGGTCTGCTGGAGAAGGCGCAGGGCGTCATCGCGAACGGCGGCCAGGTCACGATCGACCTGCCCATCCGCAACACGGAGCGTGCGGTCGGCACTCTGCTGGGCCACCACGTCACCAAGGCGCGTGGCGAGAACGGCCTGCCCTCCGGCAGCATCGTCGTGAACCTCACCGGCTCGGCCGGGCAGTCGTTCGGGGCGTTCATGCCCGCGGGCATCACGCTGCGCCTCGAGGGCGACTCGAACGACTACGTCGGAAAGGGCCTGTCCGGCGGGCAGATCGTCGTGCGGCCCCCGCGCGGCGCGACCTTCGACGCGTCCAAGAACGTGATCGCCGGCAACGTGATCGGCTACGGTGCGACGCAGGGCACCATGTTCCTGCGCGGCGTCGTGGGCGAGCGGTTCTTCGTGCGCAACTCGGGAGCCACCGCGGTCGTCGAGGGCGTGGGGGACCACGCGCTGGAGTACATGACCGGCGGCCTCGCCGTGATCCTGGGCGCCACCGGGCGCAACCTCGGGGCCGGCATGTCAGGCGGGACCGCGTACATCTACCGCCTCGACAGCAAGCTCGTGAACCGCGAGGCGCTCGCCTCCGGCGAGCTCGAGCTCGGCCCGCTCGGGTCGGGCGATGCCGAGATCCTGCGCGACCTGCTCGAGCAGCACGTCGCCGAAACCGATTCGACTCTCGCCCGTGCCCTCCTCGACGACTTCGAGGTGGAGCGGGAGAACTTCGTCCGGGTCCTGCCGCGCGACTACGCCGCGGTGCTGCAGACCCGCCAGGAGGCGGTGGCCGAGGGGCTCGACCCCGACGGCGACGTCGTCTGGAACCGCATCCTGGAGGTGACGGGTGGCTGACCCGAAGGGCTTTCTCAAGGTCACCGAGCGCGAGCTGCCTGCGCGGCGACCCGTGCCGGTGCGCATCATGGACTGGAAAGAGGTCTATGAGCCGGGCGACTCGGCGGTCCTGCGCCGCCAGGCCGGCCGCTGCATGGACTGCGGCGTGCCGTTCTGTCACAAGGGCTGCCCGCTCGGCAACCTGATCCCCGAGTGGAACGACCTCACGTGGCGCGGCGAGGGCCGCGCGGCGAGCGAGCGCCTGCACGCGACGAACAACTTCCCGGAGTTCACCGGGCGGCTGTGCCCGGCGCCGTGCGAGAGCTCGTGCGTGCTCGGCATCAACCAGCCCGCCGTGACCATCAAGCAGGTCGAGGTGTCGATCGTCGACGAGGCGTTCGCGAACGGCTGGATCGAGCCCGAGCCGCCGGGGCGCCTGACCGGCAAGACGGTCGCCGTCGTCGGTTCCGGTCCCGCCGGACTCGCCGCCGCGCAGCAGCTCACACGCGCCGGCCACACGGTCGCCGTGTTCGAGCGCGACGACCGCATCGGCGGGCTCCTGCGCTACGGCATCCCCGACTTCAAGATGGAGAAGAAGCACCTCGAGTCGCGTCTGCGCCAGATGCAGGACGAGGGCACGCGCTTGCGCGCGGGCGTCGAGATCGGCAAGGACATCACGTGGGCCGATCTGCGTGCCCGCTACGATGCGGTCGTGGTCGCGACGGGCTCGACGGTGCCGCGCGACCTTCCGGTCCCGGGCCGCGACCTCGCCGGGGTGCACTTCGCGATGGAGTATCTCGTCGAGTCCAACAAGGCGGTCGCCGGTGACGCGGTGGCCAATCAGATCACCGCCGAGGGAAAGCACGTCGTCGTCATCGGCGGCGGCGACACCGGCGCGGACTGCATCGGCACCGCCCACCGCCACGGCGCGCTGAGCGTCACGAACCTGGCGATCGGCCGCCGCCCACCGGGCGAGCGGCCCGAGCACCAGCCGTGGCCGATGGACCCGACCGTGTTCGAGATCTCGTCGGCCCACGAGGAGGGCGGTGAGCGGTCCTACCTGGCCTCGACCGTCGAGTTCCTCGCGAACGACGCGGGCGAGGTGCGCGCGCTGCGCGTGGCCGAGACCGAGTTCGTCGACGGCCGCCGCGTGCCCAAGAGCGGCACGGAGCGCGACATCCCCGCGGATCTCGTGCTGATCGCGATGGGATTCACCGGTCCCGAGCAGGAGCTCCTGGAGGAGCAGCTCGGCGCCCGGTTCACCGAGCGGGGCAACGTGCGCCGCGAGGACGACTACCAGACGACCGCCCCGGGCGTGTTCGTGGCCGGCGACGCCGGTCGCGGGCAGTCCCTCATCGTGTGGGCGATCGCCGAGGGCCGCGCGGCCGCGGCGAACGTCGACCGCTTCCTGATGGGCAAGACCGAGCTTCCCGAGCCGGTCCGCCCCACCGATATCGCCATCGGCCTGCAGCCCGCGTAGGCTGGCCGAGGCACTCGCCAATTCACCCAACCCGGAGAAACCACGGATGAGACGCGCCAAGATCGTCGCAACCCTGGGTCCCGCCACATCGACGTATGAGATGGTCCGCGCGATCATCGACGCCGGTGTGGATGTGGCCCGATTCAACCTGAGCCACGGGGACTACTCGGTCCACGACAACAACTTCGCCAACGTGCGCAAGGCGGCCGACGACGCGGGGCGTGCTGTCGCCATCCTCGTCGACCTGCAGGGTCCCAAGATCCGCCTCGGCAAGTTCGAGGACGGCCCGCACGAGCTCGCCGTCGGCGACATCTTCAAGATCACCACCGAAGACATCCTGGGCACCAAAGAGATCGTCGGCACCACCTTCAAGGGGCTGCCGAACGACGTCAAGCCCGGCGACTTCCTCCTGATCGACGACGGCAAGGTCCGCGTCGAGGTCGTCGAGACCGACGGCACCGTCGTCACCACCAAGGTGATCGTCGCCGGCGCGGTCTCGAACAACAAGGGCATCAACCTGCCCGGTGTCGCGGTCAACGTCCCGGCACTGTCCGAGAAGGACGAAGACGACCTGCGCTGGGGTCTGCGCGCCGGCGCCGACCTGATCGCTCTGTCGTTCGTGCGCGACGCGAAGGATGTGCAGCGTGTCCACGTGATCATGGCCGAGGAGGGGCGCCACGTCCCCGTCATCGCCAAGATCGAGAAGCCGCAGGCGGTGGACCACCTCGAAGAGATCATCGACGCGTTCGACGGCATCATGGTCGCCCGCGGCGACCTGGGCGTCGAGCTCCCGCTGGAGGCCGTGCCGATCGTGCAGAAGCGCGCGGTCGAGCTGTGCCGCCGCATGGCCAAGCCGGTCATCGTCGCGACGCAGATGCTCGAGTCGATGATCGAGAATCCGGTCCCCACCCGCGCCGAGACCAGCGACGTCGCCAACGCCGTCCTCGACGGCGCCGACGCGGTCATGCTGTCGGGTGAGACGAGCGTCGGCAAGTACCCGGTGACGGTCGTCGAGACGATGGCGCGCATCGTGGAATCGACCGAGGAGCACGGCCTGGAGCGCATCCAGCCGTTCACCACGAAGCCCCGCACGCAGGGCGGCGCGATCACGCTGGCGGCCATGGAGGTCGCAGAGTTCGTCGACGCGAAGTTCCTCTGCATCTTCACCGAGTCGGGTGACACGGCGCGCCGCATGTCGCGCCTTCGTCCTCGCATCCCCATGCTCGGGTTCGCACCCGAGCCGGCCATCCGCCGCCGCATGGCGCTCACGTGGGGCGTGCAGTCCACCCTCGTCGAGCACGTGGCCCACACCGACCTGATGTTCATCCAGGTCGACGACTACCTGCTGTCCAACGACCTCGCGAAGGTCGGCGACAAGGTCGTCGTGATCTCGGGATCCCCTCCCGGCATCATCGGCTCCACCAACGACATCCGCATCCACAAGGTGGGCGATGCGGTGCACGGCAAGGCGCCGATCTACCAGACACGCAACTGATCCGCCACCGGATCCCTCGAACGGGCTGCCGCGACCACTAGTGTGATCGCGACAGCCCGTTTCTCGTGGAAAGTGGTACCTCGAATGTTCTTCCAGGACCTGTTCTGGTTCCTTCTGTGGAGCTTCTACTTCGTCGCCTACCTGTACATCGTGATCGTCGTCATCATGGACCTGTTCCGTGACGACAAGCTCAACGGTTGGTTCAAGGCGCTGTGGATCATCGCACTGGTCTTCGTGCCGTTCCTGACCGGGCTGATCTACGTCATCGCGCGCGGCAAGGGCATGGCTCAGCGCGCGCAGGCCTCGCGAGGACGCGTCGTGCCCGAGTCCGACGATTACCGTCCGGCCGCGTCGGCGAGCCCCGCCGACGACATCGCCAAGGCGAAGGCGCTCCTCGACGCCGGCACGATCTCGCAGGGCGAGTTCGACGCGCTCAAGAGCAAGGCGCTGGGCAACCAGTACTTCGGCGCCTGAGACGAAGAGAAGAGTGGATGCCTCGGGTCGAGGCATCCACTCTTCTTCACTCTGCGCGCACCGCGGGGGAGTGCTCAGCTGATCTTGCGGCGGTAGATCGACATCGAGATCGCGTAGGCGACGACCAGGATGCCGACGAGCCAGGCCATCGCCACCCAGATGTCGCTGCCCACCGGCTCGCCGGCGAACAGGGCGCGGGTCGAGTCGACGATCGAGGTGACCGGCTGGTTCTCGGCGAACCACCGCACGGGTCCGGGCATGCTCTCGGTCGGCACGAACGCCGAACTGACGAACGGCAGGAAGATCAGCGGGTACGAGAACGCGCTCGCACCGTCCACCGTCTTGGCCGAGAGCCCCGCGATCACGGCGAGCCACGTGAGGGCGAGCGTGAACAGCATGAGCAGCCCCGCGACACCGAGCCAGGCTGCGAAGCTCGCGCCGGTGCGGAAGCCCATCAGCAGCGCCACGCCGATGACGATGGCCAGCGACACCGCGACGGACACCATGGACGTGAGCACGTGGGCCCACAGCACGCCCGAGCGCGAGATCGGCAGCGACTGGAAGCGCTCGAAGACGCCGCTCTGCATGTCGAGGAAGAGCCGGTACGCCGTATACGCGATGCCCGACGCGATCGTGATCAGCAGGATGCCGGGCAGCATGTAGTCGATGTACGACCCCTTGGCGAGGGTGCCGGTGTCGATCGCCCCGCCGAAGACGTAGACGAACAGCAGCATCAGCGCGATCGGGGTGACCGCGGTGGTGATGATCGTGTCGGGGCTGCGCAGGATGTGGCGCAGCGACCGGCCCGTGAGAACGGCGGTGTCGCCGAAGAAGCGGGCACCGGAGGTTGCCTGGGTGTTCATGATTCCTCCTTCTCGCCGGTGAGGGCGAAGAAGACGTCTTCGAGGCTGGGCTGCTTCTCGACGTACTCGACCTTGGCGGGCGGCAGCAGCCGCTTGAGTTCGTCGAGCGTGCCGTCGACGATGATCGTGCCCTTGTGGAGGATCGCGATGCGGTCGGCGAGCTGCTCGGCCTCGTCGAGGTACTGCGTGGTCAGCAGCACCGTGGTGCCGCTGCGGGCGAGCGTCGTGACGGCATCCCACACTTCCAGGCGAGCCGCCGGGTCCAGGCCCGTGGTCGGCTCGTCGAGGAAGATGACGGGCGGCTCGCCGATGAGGCTCATCGCGATGTCGAGCCGGCGACGCATGCCGCCGGAGTACGTGCCGACCTTGCGTCCGCCGGCCTCGGTGAGCGAGAAGCGGGCGAGCAGGTCGTCCGCGATCGTGCCCGGGTTCTTCAGGTGGCGCAGCTGCGCGATCAGCACGAGGTTCTCGCGGCCCGAGAGCACCTCGTCGACTGCCGCGAACTGACCGGTGAGGCTGATGGTCTCACGCACCTGCTGGGCTTCGGCCGACACGTCGTGCCCGCCGACGGTGGCGGTGCCGGCATCCGCCTTCAGCAGGGTCGACAGGATCCGCACGACGGTGGTCTTGCCGGCGCCGTTGGATCCGAGGAGCGCGAAGATGCTGCCCCGCGCCACCTCGAAGTCCACGCCCTTGAGCACGTGGAGGTCCTTGTAGGACTTCTCCAGGCCCCTCACGCGAATGGCTGTGTCGGTCATCGGGGCTCACCTCGTTCCGTGTCGTCGATCGCCTTGTTCAGGCGAGCGCGTTCCTTGTCGATCCACTGCTTGCCCGAGTAGGCGGCGGTGAACTCCTCCGCGAAGCCCGCCGGGTCGTCCCCGACGATGTCGCGCACCGGGGTGCCGTCGGCGGCCGCGCGCTCCCACAGGTCGGCGAAGTCCGAGAACATCGTGACCATCGTGTCGCCGTCGACGATTCCGCCGGCCACCATGATGTAGCGCTCCAGAGCCTTGGCCGCGGTGCGGTGCGGCTCGGGGAGCGCCTCGAGGCGGGCCTTGGACTGCTTGTACTGCTTCTTCTGCTCGAGCGAGCCGGTGACGACTTCGTACCATTTGGCGGCCATGTCAGACCCCTTCGTTCGTTGTGCTGTCGGTGTGCGTGCTGCGGAGCTGTTCGATGCGGTCTGTGAGGAAGCTCCACGTCCTCCAGAAGTCCGAGAGCTGTTCGCGACCCTGCGCGTTCAGCGAATAGACCTTGCGCGGCGGCCCCTTCTCGGACGGGACCTTCTCGACGTCGACGAGCCCACGCTGCTCGATCCGCACCAGGAGGGCGTAGACGGTGCCCTCGGCGATGTCGGCGAACCCCTGGTCGCGCAGCCACGCGGTGATCTCGTACCCGTAGGCAGGACGCTCGGAGAGGATCGCGAGCACGATCCCTTCGAGCGTGCCCTTGAGCATCTCGGTCTCTTGCTTACCCATCGGGGCACCCCCTCTCTCACTACTCTGTCTTGCTGACTACCGGTACAAAGTAACACTGAGTACCAGTACTTAGCAACACCGATTAGCAAGAAATCTTGGGGACAATGCGAACGCAGAAGAGCGGATGCCTCGTGATCGAGGCATCCGCTCTTCGGGGGGATGGGAGTGCCGGTGGTGGGAGTCGAACCCACACGCCCTCGCGGGCAACCGAGTTTGAGTCGGTCGCGTCTGCCATTCCGCCACACCGGCCCGCGCGGGCCTCCGCGCGTCCGCGAACGACCATACCGTAGGATTGGCAGGTGACTGAGCAGGAGCAGACCGCCGCTGCGGCGGCGTCCACCCCCCGTCGTGTCGTCGTCGCGGAGGATGAGTCGCTCATCCGACTCGACATCGTCGAGATCCTCCGTGACAACGGATTCGATGTCGTCGGCGAAGCGGGGGACGGTGAGACGGCCGTTGCCCTGGCAACCGAGCTGCGCCCCGACCTCGTGATCATGGACGTGAAGATGCCGCAGCTCGACGGCATCTCCGCCGCCGAGAAGCTCAGCAAGAACCACATCGCGCCGGTCGTGCTGCTCACCGCCTTCAGCCAGAAGGAGCTCGTCGAGCGCGCGAGCGAGGCCGGCGCCCTCGCGTACGTCGTGAAGCCGTTCACCCCGAACGACCTGCTGCCGGCGATCGAGATCGCGCTGGCGCGCTACGAGCAGATCATCACGCTCGAGGCCGAGGTCGCCGACATGGTCGAGCGCTTCGAGACCCGCAAGCTCGTCGACCGCGCGAAGGGCCTCCTGAACGAGAAGATGGGCCTCTCGGAGCCCGAGGCCTTCCGCTGGATCCAGAAGGCGTCGATGGACCGCCGCCTCACGATGCAGGACGTCGCCAAGGCGATCATCGAGCAGCTCGCGCCCAAGAAGGGCTGACCCGTTACGACAGGCTCAACGACCGGATCGAGAGTGGATGCCGCGGCTCGCGGCATCCACTCTTCTCATGCGCGGGGCAGATCCTTGATGTGGTTCGTGATGCGCACCGTCGAGCAGCGTCGGCCCGCGTCGTCGGTCACGACGATCTCGTGGACGGTGAGGCTGCGGCCGAGATGCAGCGGTGTGCACACACCGGTGACGTAGCCCTCCGTCGCCGAGCGCGTGTGGGTGGCGTTGATGTCGACGCCGACCGCCAGCCGGCCGGGACCGGCGTGGAAGTTCGCGTGCATCGACCCGAGCGACTCACCCAGCACCACATACGCACCGCCGTGGAAGAGGCCGACGGGCTGGGTGTTGCCCTCGACCGGCATGCGCGCCACAGCGCGATCCGGCGTGAACTCGAGCCACTCAAACCCCATCTTCTCGGCCAGGGCCCCGATGCCGCGGCTCGTGGCCCAGTCGAGCGCATCCTCTTGTGCGGTGGAGTTCTCGGGCATGGCTCACCTTCGGGTGCTCGCGGTGACGGGGGCGATCTGGCTGTCTGCGGCCCTGGCTAGGCTGGCAGGGTGACGGACTCCGCAAAGCCTACCCTCCTGGTCGTCGACGGCCATTCGCTGGCGTACCGAGCGTTCTACGCGCTCCCGGTCGACAACTTCTCGACCAAGGACGGGCAGCACACGAACGGCATCTACGGGTTCCTCGCGATGCTGATCAACCTGCTGAAGGCGGAGAAGCCCACCCACCTGGCGATCGCGTTCGACACGTCGCGGCAGTCCTTCCGCACGCGCGAGTACACCGAGTACAAGGCCAACCGGTCCGAGACGCCGAACGAGTTCAAGGGACAGATCCCGCTGCTGCAGGACTGCCTCGCCGCGATGAGCATCACCGTCATCCAGAAAGAAGACTTCGAGGCAGACGACATCCTCGCGACCCTCGCGACGCAGGGCTCCGAACAGGGCTTCGACGTGCTGGTGTGCTCCGGCGACCGCGACACCATCCAGCTCGTGAACGACGACATCACCCTGCTGTACCCGAACGTGCAGGGGGTGTCGCAGCTCAAGCGGTACGACCGCCAAGCCGTCATCGACCGCTACGGCGTCCCGCCCGAGCAGTACCCCGACATCGCGGCACTCGTCGGCGAGACCAGCGACAATCTGCCCGGCGTCCCGAAGGTGGGCGAGAAGACGGCGGTCAAGTGGCTGAACCAGTTCGGCTCGCTGGACGCGCTGCTCGAGGGCGCGTCGACGATCAAGGGCGTCGTGGGCGGAAACCTCGTCGCGCACACCGAGGACGTGCGTCGCAATCGGCGCCTCAACCGCCTCCTGCGCGACGTCGAGCTGCCGTACGGCCCCGCAGACCTCGAGGTGCAGCCGATGGACGCCCAGGCCGTGCGCGACATCTTCTCGCGCCTCGAGTTCAAGACCCTGATCCCGCGGGTGGCCGAGCTCGCGGGCATCGAGCAGCAGATGGCCGCGGTCAACTCCGCCGCCGCCGAGCTCGCGCCGGTGGCCGCCGAGCTCGGGGCCGCCGACCTCGCCGCCTGGCTCGACAAGGCGAACGGCGAAGTGGGCGTGACCCTCACCGTCGAGCGCGGCCTTCCCTCGCGAATCGGAGTGGCGACGAAGACCACCGCGGCCGAGGCGTCGTGGACGCCCGAGCTGGAGGCATCCGTCGCCGCATGGCTCGCCTCCGACGCCCCCAAGGTGTTCGCCGACGCCAAGCCGCAGGTGAAAGCGCTGCGGCGCACGGGTCTGAGCCTGGGCGGCCTCGACTTCGATGTCGTGCTGGCCGGCTGGCTGCTGCGCCCGAGCTTCCCCGACAAGACCCTCGCCGACCTCGTCGACCGGTACCTCGACGAGAAGCTGCCCGAGGCGGATCCGTCGCAGCTCGTGCCCGAGACCGAGGGCGCGACACCCGGCCAGCTCTCCTGGTACACACTGAGGGTCGCTGGCGCGGTGCGGGCCGAGCTGCCCGAGAGCGTCGCGACAGTGCTCTCCGACATCGAGCTGCCGACGCTGCACACCCTGGCCGCCATGGAGCTGGCGGGCGTCGCGGTGTCGCACGAGATCCTGTCGACCTTCTCCGGCGAGCTCGGCGCGCGCGCCGACGCGCTCGCGCAGGACGCCTACGCGGCGATCGGCCGCGAGGTCAACCTCGGCTCGCCCAAGCAGCTGCAGGAGGTGCTGTTCGACGAACTGCAGCTGCCCAAGACCCGCAAGACCAAGACGGGGTACTCGACCGATGCCGCCGTGCTGGCGGATCTGCAGGAGACCAACCCGCACCCGTTCCTGGACCTGCTGCTGCAGCACCGCGAGGCCACGAAGCTGCGGCAGATCATCGAGTCGCTCGACACGTCGATCGGCGACGATGACCGCATCCACACCACGTACGTGCAGACGGGCAGCCAGACCGGGCGCCTGTCGAGCACGGACCCCAACCTGCAGAACATCCCAATCCGCACGGAAGAGAGCCGCCGCATCCGCTCCGCCTTCACCGTCGGCGAGGGCTACGAGACGCTGCTGACTGCCGACTACTCGCAGATCGAGATGCGCATCATGGCGCACCTGTCCGAAGACCCCGGCCTCATCGAGGCGTTCAACTCGGGCGAGGACACCCACCGGTTCGTGGGCTCGCGCGTCTTCGGGGTCGCTCCCGAGGATGTCACCGCCCAGATGCGCACGAAGGTGAAGGCCATGTCGTACGGCCTCGTGTACGGGCTGTCGGCGTTCGGCCTGTCCAAGCAGCTGCGCATCGAGCAGTCCGAGGCCAAGCAGCTCATGATGGAGTACTTCGCCCGCTTCGGCGCGGTGCGCGACTATCTGCGCTCATCGGTGGAGCAGGCGCGCATCGACGGCTATACCGAGACCATCTTCGGCCGACGGCGTCCGTTCCCCGACCTGGCGAGCCCCAACCGCGTGCTGCGCGAGAACGCCGAACGCGCGGCGCTCAACGCCCCGATCCAGGGCAGCGCGGCCGACATCATGAAGATCGCGCTGTTCCACATCCACGACGATTTCGCCGCCTCCGAGCTGCGCTCCCGCGTGCTTCTCCAGATCCACGACGAGCTCGTCGTCGAGGTCGCGCCGGGGGAGTGGGATGCCGCCGAGCGCATCGTGCGCGACCGCATGGGTGACGCCGCGAAGCTGTCCGTGCCGCTGGACGTGCAGATCGGCCGCGGCGCCGACTGGAACGAGGCCGGGCACTGACGCGCCGGTCCCGGGCGGCCGCTCCGTCCGGGACCGGATCCCGTGTTTGTCGGCACCGCGTCGCGTGCCTAGGCTCGGAGCTATGACAGACGAAACCCGCACGCCCACGCAGATCGACAAGATCGCTGATGCGTGGGTCGACACCCTTGCCGAGCTGGAGCCGACGCTGGCGACCTACATCGGTCGCACCGAGCACAACGGCCGGTTCGGCGACTACAGCCCCGCCGGACAGGAGCGCCTCACCGAAGAGGGCCGCAAGACACTGGCCGCGCTGCAGGCAGCGACGCCCGTCGACGTGGTCGACGAGGTGACGAAGGACGACCTCTCGCGCGAGATCCAGCTGGGACTCGACCTCGACGACGCGAAGTGGCACCTGCGCGATCTCAACGTGATCGCCTCGCACGCCCAGAACATCCGCTCGGCGTTCGACCTGATGCCCACCGCGACCAGCGACGACTGGTCCGTGATCGCGACGCGCCTCGCCGCCGTGCCCGGCGCGATCGACGGCTACGTCGAGTCCCTCCGTGAGGGCATCGCGCAGGGCGTCGTCCCGGCCCGCCGCCAGGTCGTCGAGGTCGTGACGCAGATCGCGCGCTACACCGCCGACGGCGGCTTCTTCGCCACGTTCGCAACCGAGGCGGCGCCGGAGGAAGGGCAGCTGCCGGCATCCCTCGCCCGCGATCTCGCCGACAACGCCAACGCCGCCCGTGTCGCCTACGACGAGCTCGCGTCGTTCCTCTCGGGCGAGCTCGCCCCGGCGGCCTCGGAGAAGGATGCCGTCGGCCGTGAGCTGTACGCACTGCACTCCCGTCGGTTCCTCGGTGCGACGATCGATCTGGACGAGACGTACGAGTGGGGCGTCGAGGAGCTCGCGCGCATGGTCGCCGAGCAGGAGTCGATCGCGAACGAGATCAAGCCGGGTGCGTCGGTCGAAGAAGCCGTCGCGTTCCTCGAGCAGGACACGTCCCGCAAGCTCTACGGCACCGACGCGCTGCAGAAGTGGATGCAGCAGACGAGCGACCGCGCGATCGAGGAGCTGGGCAAGACCCACTTCGACATCGCCGAGCCGATCCGCAAGCTGGAGTGCATGATCGCCCCCACGAAGGAAGGCGGCATCTACTACACCGGCCCGACGGACGACTTCTCGCGCCCGGGCCGCATGTGGTGGTCGGTGCCCGAGGGCGTCGAGGACTTCGACACGTGGCGTGAGCTGACCACCGTCTACCACGAGGGCGTTCCGGGGCATCACCTGCAGATCGCGCAGGCCGTGTACAACCGCGCGCAGCTGAACACCTACCGTCGCCTGCTGGGCGGCACGTCGGGGCATGCCGAGGGCTGGGCGCTGTACGCGGAGCGCCTCATGGAGCAGCTCGGCTACCTGTCCGACCCCGCCGACCGCCTCGGCATGCTCGACGGGCAGCGCATGCGCGCGGCCCGCGTCGTGCTCGACATCGGCGTGCACCTGGAGAAGCCGCGTCTGGACGGTCAGGGCACGTGGGACGCCGACTACGCGCTCGCCTTCATGCTGCGCAACGTCAACATGCCCGAAGAGTTCGTGAAGTTCGAGGTCAACCGCTACCTCGGCTGGCCGGGCCAGGCGCCGGCGTACAAGGTCGGACAGCGCATCTGGGAGCAGCTGCGCGACGACGTCGCCGAGCGCGAGGGCGAGGCGTTCTCGATCAAGCAGTTCCACAAGCGCGCGCTCGACATCGGCGGTGTCGGTCTCGACACGCTGCGCTTCGCGCTGTCGCGCTGACGCAGGTCCGTCATCCGGGGAGGTCGTGGTGCTGCAGCAGCGCCACGACCTCCTCGTCGCTCGTCTGGCTGAACGTGTCGTAGTACTGCCCGACGGCCCAGAAGTCCCGCTCCCGGTGCGGGCACACGTACTCGTCCACCGAGTCGCCGGGCGGCTCCCATCCCTCGGGCGCGACGGGGACGGCCAGGACGATGCGCGACGGATGCTGCGCCCGCAGCGCACGGCAGGCGGCGAGCGCGCTCGCACCGGTTGCGACGCCGTCATCGACCACGATCGCCGTGTGTCCGCGCAGGTCCGCATGAGCGTTTCCGTACGCCTCGTTCCGGCGCCGCAGCTCGTCGCGCTCTGCGGTCTCGACCCGTTCCACGTCGCGCTGCGTCATCCCCGCCCAGCGCACGGCGTCGGCCGTCACGATCCGCACGCCGTCGGCGATCGCTCCGACCGCGAACTCCTCGTGGCCGGCGGCGCCGAGCTTGCGCACGACCACCGCGTCCAGCGGCAGGCCGAGCTCATGGGCGACCACTGAGGCGACCACCACTCCGCCACGTGCGATGCCGAGGACGACGGCGCCCGATCCACACCAGGTGTCCAGGTGTGCGGCGAGCGCGCGCCCTGCGGCCCGCCGGTCGGCGAACAGGGCCATGCCCCTCACGCTACGCCCGTGCCGCGGCGGTGTGGGGCGGGACCGCGTCCGTCCGGGTTCGGGCCGCGCCGTAGGCTGGGGGTGTGGCATCCGTTCGATACGTCGCGATCGGCGACTCCTTCACCGAGGGCGTGGGCGACGAGCTCCCCGACGGACACGTGCGCGGCTGGGCGGACCTCGTCGCGCAGGGATGGGCGGACGCCCTCGGCGAGCCCGTCGAGTACGCCAACCTCGCGATCCGCGGCAAGCTCGTGTGGCCGATCGTCGAGCAGCAGCTGGAGCCCGCCCTCGCGCTGAAGCCCACGCACCTGTCGTTCAACGGCGGCGGCAACGACATGCTGCGGCCCCGCACCAGCGTGACCGGCGTCGTCGACGCGTTCGAGACCGTGCTGCGGCGCTGCGACGAGGAGGGCGTGCAGCTCATCGTGCTGTCGGGGGCGAACCCGTCCGGTCAGCTTCCGATGAGGCGGCTCATCCAGCGGCGCGGCGACCTGCTGTCGCACGCGGTCGAGGCTCATCTCGCACCGCGGCCCGACGTCGTGCGGGCCTACAACTGGTTCGACGCCGAACTGGCGACGCCGCCGTTCTGGTCGGAGGACCGCCTGCACATGAACTCCCGCGGCCACCACCGGGTGGCCGCCCGCGTGCTCGACGCGCTCGGCCTCGATCCGCATCCGGAGTGGTGGTCGCTGCCGCTCCTGCCGCCGGCCGGGGCGCGCGGAGCCGCGTACTACCGCGAGCACGTGGGGCCGTGGGTGCGGCGCCGGCTCACCGGCACGTCGTCGGGCGACGGCCGCGAGCCGAAGTTCGGCGGCGGCTGGAGTTCGTTCGCCCCGTCAGTCTGACGCGGCCGGCCGGGCGTACTCCGAGCCCGAGCGCGTCCGCTCGAGCAGCCCGGCATCGACGAGGTACCGGCGCAGCACGGCCGCGTCGCCGGTGAAGACGGAGAGACGTTCGTTGGTCTGCGCCTCGGTGAGGACCTCTCCGGCGCCGAACGCCCGCTCGGCCACCCACCGCAGCAGTTCGTCGCGTTCCCCGCGCTGTGCGGGGTAGCGGTCGATGCGCCCGTCCGCGTCGAGGAACCTCGTCGGTCCTGTCGGCTTCACCGGCGGATCCTCCGACAGGATGCCGCGCACCGTCGTGTCGTCGAATTCGAGGCCGCCCGACGCGGCCTCGCGCACCAGGCCGAGGTCCTGCAGTCGCGCGACCGCGCGGCGGCGACGGGCGTCGGACAGCGGCTCGGCCGCCATCGCCTCGGCGAGCGCGGCTCGCAGGTCGGGGTTGAGGAGGGCCGCGACGACGCCCCGCCACCGCTCACTCATCGGCGCTCGCGCCGCTGCGGACGCGGTATGTCAGCTCGGCGAAGGCGCCGGCCTGGCGCACCGAGGTCAGTTCGAGACGGTCTGCACCCAGCGCGCGGGGGAGCAGCGGCTTGCCCGACGGCAGCGTCGCGGGCGCGATCGACACGCGGATCTCGTCGAGCAGGCCGGCGTCGGCGAACTGGCCGGCGAGGTCGCCGCCGCCGACCACCCAGACGTCCTTGTCACCCGCGGCGTCGCGGATCTGCGGCCAGGCGTCCTCCACCGCGCCGGACGCGAACCGGATGTCGACGCCCGGCACGATCGGCTGCTTGCGGCTCGTGAACACCCACGTGGGTCGGTCGCCGTAGTACGCGGGCCATTTCTCGGGGTGCGCCACGAGGTCCTCGTGCTCGAGGACCCACCGGTAGGTCGACGATCCCTGCACGAGCACACCGATGCCGGCGAGGAACGCCTGGAAGTCGGCATCCCCTCCCTCGCCGCCGGGGACGGCGAACAGCCAGTCCAGCGAGTCGCGCTCGTCGGCGATCCAGCCGTTGAGGGTGGTGGCGGTGTAGAAGATCACGCGGGGCATGCCGTCACCGTATCGCGGCGCCCCGACACGATGTCCCGAGTCGATGCCCGACGAGGTGTTGACACTCATTCAACCGATCAGTACAGTACCAATCAGTTGAATAAACGATCCGCACCACGGAGGTGAGACATGACCGACACCCTGAGCCGCACGTTCGCCGCACTGGCCGATCCGACGCGGCGCGCCATCCTCGCTCGCCTGAGCGAGGGGGAGGCGACCGTCGGAGAGCTGGCCGAGCCGTTCGACATGACCTTCGCGGCCGTGTCGAAGCACCTGCGCGTGCTGCAGGAGGCGGGGCTGGTGTCCCGCGGCCGCAGCGCGCAGTACCGGCCCGCCCAGCTCGACGCGCGGCCGCTGGCCGCGGCATCCGCCTGGATCGGCGACTACGCGAAATTCTGGGACGACAGCCTCACAGCCCTCGACCAGTACCTCAACGCCCTGCAGCAGCTCGGCGCCCCTCTCCCGCAAGACCCCCGTACGACCGACAAGGAGAACGACCATGACTGAGTACTTCACCGTGACCCGCACACTCCGGGCACCCCGCGAGCTCGTGTTCGAGACGCTGGTCAAGCCCGAGCATTTCGCCGTGTGGTTCGGCACCGCCGCCGTCGAGGTCCCGCAGGAGACGCTCACGATGGACGTGCGGCCCGGTGGGCAGTTCCGCGCCGTCATGCACCCGCCCGACGGCAACCGCATCGACTGGGCCGGCGAGTACAAGGTGGTCGAGCCGCCGTCGCACCTGTCGATGACGCTCACCGACCAGCCGGGCGACGACCAGGGTCTGCCCGTGCTGTTCGACCTCGAAGAGACCGCCGACGGCACCGTGCTGACCATCCGCCAGGACCGGTCGGACTTCTCGGACGAGCAGGTCGCCGCAACGATCGCCGGCTACAACGCCTTCATCGACGACATCGAGCGTGTGCTGGAGCGCCTGCAGGCCTGAGCGCGGACGCGGTCGTCACAGAGCGCCCGGACGTCGCAGCGCACTCATCGCGAGTGCGCCGCCCGCCCGGGCGCTCTCGTGCGCGTCGGCGCCGGCGAGCGCAGCGGTGATGTATCCGGCGGCGAAGGCGTCGCCCGCGCCGGTCGAGTCGAGCACGTCATCGACCCGGTCGACGGGCACCTCCGACGCCACGCCGCCCGACAGGACGCGAACCGGCTCGGGCCCCCGCTTGACGACGTAGACGCCTGTGATCGCCAGTCCCAGGTCGGCGGCCGCCCGCGCCTCGTCGTCGTTGGCGAACACGACATCGGGGCGCACCTCGTCGAGGATGCGCTGGAGCAGTGCTCCGCCGAGCCCGCGCATCGTCGCCACGCTCGACAGGTCGAGGCTCACGCGCGCACCGTCGGCGGCGGCCCGGGTCGCGGCATCGCGCAGCGCGTGCCGGGATCCGGCGACGGCGAACCCGTACAGCGGCAGGTGGAGCCACCGCGCGCCGTCCAGCCACGCCGGGTCGATCCCGTCGAGCTCGGCCGCGGCGCCGCGGTCGGTGATCATCGTGCGTTCGCCGACCACGTCGACGAGTACGACGATCGAGCCGGTGCGTCCCGCGCGCCGCACCCGCACCTCGACGCCCGCGGCCTCCAGGTCGCCGACGAGCGCGCGGCCGAGCGTGTCGTCGCCGACGCGGCCGATGAAGCGGACCGGATGCCGCGACCCGGCCGCGGCCGCCACATTGGCCGCGCTCCCGCCGCGGGTGAGCCGGATCTCGGCGGGGTTGTCGGTGCCGCGCTGCAGGTCGGCACCCCCGAGCACGATCAGGTCGGCGACGAGGTCGCCGATGACGATCAGCATCAGGACGCGTCCGCGAGTGCGACGGCGATGCGGGCGCCGAGGTCGACGTTGCCGCGGTACACCTCGACGTTGACGTCGAGGCTGCGTCCGGCGGTCTCGCGCTGGAAGAAGTCCAGCAGGAAGGGCGTCGTGTCGTGGCCGGTGACGCCCTGCGCGTCCGCCGCCGCGAGCGCACGCCGCAGCACCCGGTCGTGCTCGGCCGGATCGAGCTCGTGCTCGGCGGCGAGGGGATTGGCGACGAGGAGCGTCGAGGCGATGCCCAGGGCGTCGCGCGTACGGGCGATCGCGGCGATCTCGTCGGGGGAGTCGACCGCGTACTCGATGTCGTGCCCGGAGTCGGCCACGTAGAAGCCGGGGTAGTCCCTGGTCCGGTACCCGACGACCGTGAGGCCGAGGGTCTCCAGTCGCTCCAGCGTCAGCGGGATGTCGAGGATCGACTTCACCCCCGCGCTCACGACGACGAGCGCGAGCCCCGCCAGAGCGGGCAGATCCGCGGACTCGTCGAACGTCTGCGCGGCGCCGCGGTGGACGCCGCCGAGGCCCCCGGTGGAGAAGACCCGTACGCCCGCGCGTGCGGCCAGGTACGCGGTCGCCGCCACGGTCGTGCCCGCGTTCAGTCCCTTGACGGCGGCCACGGGCATGTCGCGCACACTCGCCTTGACCACACCCTCCGCCGTGCCCAGCCGCTCGATCTCGTCGGGGCTCAGGCCGACCGTGGGCCGGCCGTCGACGAGTCCGATCGTGGCGGGCACGACTCCGAGCGCGCGGACCCGCGCCTCGGCCTCGAGCGCGACGTCGAGGTTGCGCGGCCGCGGCAGCCCGTGCGTGAAGATCGTGGACTCCAGCGCCAGGACGGGTTCGCCGTCCGCGACGGCCGCCCGCACCTCGGGCGCGATGACGAGGGGATCGGTCACGGTGCATCCTTCCGCGCCGCACAGGCCCTTCTGCGCGGCGAGCGTCGGTTCCCGACATCGACACAGTACCGACGGATGCCGCGGCCCGGCGCGCGACGCGGCACCGGGCCGCGGCATCCGGATCAGCCGCGCGGTCGCCGCGGCGCGCGCGGCGGGTCCATACCCAGGCGGATGCGGGTGCGCTTGCGCTCGATGACGATGAACGTCGCGCCGAGCGCCCACAGCGGGAGCTGAGTGAGGAACGCGATGCGGAACGCGTCGAGGTTGTACGTGGCCGGCGTGCCGGCGCCCTGCAGGTCGAGGGCGAGGCCGATGAGGAGGATGGCGATGAGCGCTGCGAGGAAGCCGCCGGCGTTCGTCACGCCGGTCGCGGTGCTGAGGCGATGCGAGGGATTGTGGGTGCGCGCGTGATCGAACGCGATCATGGATGCCGGACCGCCGGTCGCGAGCGCCACCGCGAGCGCCAGCAGCAGCCACAGCGGCGCCGGCCCCGGGTAGGCGACGACGGCGAGCCACGCGACCGCCTGCACGGCGACCGTGGGCAGCACGAGCGCACGGGAGCGCAAGTGGGGGATGCGCCGCGAGAGCTCGCCCATGATCGGCCCGAGGGCCATGCCCACCACGACGTACAGCGACATGATCGACGCCGCTTCGGCGGTGGTCCGTCCTTCGCCGGCGGTGAGGAACGGCATGCCCCACAGCAGCACGAACGCGGTGCCCGCGAACGGCGTGGTGAAGTGCGACCAGAACGCCAGGCGGGTTCCGGGGTGCGCCCACGCCGCGCGGATGCCGACCCCCGTGTCGACCGCGGACGTGACGACGCGGATCGCGCCGGTGTCGGTGTCGACCGAGACGTCCTCGTCGCGGTCCGGCGGGTGGTTGCGGATGAGCAGGAACACCAGCACGCCGAACAGCACGCCGAGCCCCGCGATGCTGCCGAACGTGATGGACCACGACGTGGCATGCAGCAGCGCGGCGAGCGGCACGAGGGCGACGAGCTGACCGGTCTGCCCGACGATCCCGGTCAGCTGCACCATGATCGGGCCGCGCTGCGCGGGGAACCAGGTCGCGATGAGTCGCAGCACGCCGGGGAAGATCGCCGCGTCACCGGCTCCCAGCAGCATGCGGGCCAGGATCGCGACTCCGACGCTGGGCGAGACGGCCATCGTGAGCTGGCCGACGGCCATCAGCAGCATCCCGATCGTCATGATGGGGCGTGCTCCGTATCGGTCCAGGAGCACGCCGATCGGGATCTGCATCCCGCCGTACACGGCGAGCTGCACGACGGCGAACATCGAGAGCGTCGCGGCGTCCGCGTCGAATCGGGCGGCGGCGTCCACGCCGACCGCGCTGAGCGAGGACCGGTTGGTGATCGCCAGCACATACGCGGCGACCCCGACCGTCCATATCACCCAGGCACGCGTCCCGGGCCCCGTGGAGGCGGGGCGGGACAGACTGTGCACCCCTCCAGGGTAGTCGCCGGACGAACCGGGCCGACGGCATCCGGCCTTGTCAAGCCCCTGCCGGGAAACGGGTGGACCCACCAGCGTTGTACGCGGGACACCCCGTCCCCAGGCCCGGGGAGGGCTGAGGAGCACTCCGGAAAGGAGCTTCAGATGAGCATCGGAGCAGGAATCGTACTGTTCGCGATCGGAGCGATCCTGGCGTTCGCGCTGAACGTCCAGGTGGACTGGGTCAACCTCGACATGATCGGCTACATCCTGATGGGAGCCGGTGTCGTGATCTTCCTCGTCGGCATCGTCCTGATGATGCGCCGCCGTCGTTCGGACGTCGTCACCAGCACCTCGGTCGACCCCGCGTCGGACTCGCAGGTCACCCGACGCACCACGCGCACGCCGGACGACACCGCCGGCCTCTGACGCAACGACACGTGGAGCGGGCGCTCGGGGGCGCCCGCTCCATGTCTGCGTCCGGATCAGGCGCCGAGCGGCGTGCGGAGTGCGTCGACGCCCGCGAGCTCCACCGGCGCGCCGAGCAGGGCCGCGTGCGTGTCGTGCAGCGACTCCCAGCGCTCGCGGGTCATGCGATAGCGGTTGTGCGAAACGGCCACACCCTCTCGTGCGGCCAGGAACGCGCCGTCCGACTCATATCCGAGGCGCCGCGACACCGCGTTCGACGGTGCGTTGTCGGCGAATGCTCCGGAGGTCGCCTCGGCCGCGCCGAGCCCCTCGAACGCCAGGTGCAGCACGAGCGCACGCATGCGCGTGCCGATGCCGCGCCCCTGATGCTCCCGGCCGAGCCACGAGCCGCTGCTCACCCTCCGCAGCACGGTCCAGTCCTTCGCCGTCAGTCCCTGGATGCCCACCGGCACCCCTTCGTGCAGCACCGCGAACTCGAGCACGAAGGCCTGCGGCGAGACGTTCCCTCGTCGACTCCACTGGTAGGTCAGCACGCTGCGGGCCACCTCGTCGGCGGTGCCACGCGTCCACGGATGGTCGAACGGCATCGCGTCGGGAGCGTGGATGCCGCGCCCCGCAAGCTCCGCGAGCTGCAGGAGCAGCTCGTCGTCGATCCATCGCAGCTCGAGATCTCCCGCGCGAGCGCGGAGGGCGGATGCCGGCCAGAGCCGAGCGAGGGTGTCGGAGTGCTGCATCCCGGAAGTCTGCCAGATGCCCGTCGTTCCGCGGTTCGCGAGCCTGAATGGGCGTATGCCCACTTATAGTGGGCATACGCCCATTCCGAAAGCGAGAACCATGCCGACCGGCCGCGCCATCGAAGACCCCCGCACCGTGCTGCTCGATGCCGGCCGGCGGCTGCTGGCGTCCGACGGGCCGAGCGCGATCACCAGTCGGTCGGTGGCCGTGGCATCGGGGGTGGCCAAGGGCGTGCTCCATCGGCACTTCGAGGACTTCGACGCCTACCTGGCCGCGCTCGTGGCGGAGGACGCCTCGCGCATCCGGCGGATCGAGCCGCGCGTCGCCGACTCGGCGGCCGCCGCCGTCTCGGATGTCGTCGAGCAGGTGTTCGCTCCGGTCACCGTCGCGCTCGTCGCCGTGGTGATCAGCCGCGACGGCGTCCGCCGACGCGCTCGACCTGCGGGCGCCTTCGGCATCCCGCTGCTGATGGACGCGACCGCGGTCGTCATCGACGTGCTCGCCGCCGGCCGCGACGTCGGGTGGATCCGCGCGGATGCCGACGTCGCGGCCCTCGCGCTGGCCCTGGTCGGCAGCTCCTATCTGCTGTATGCCGGCGACCGCGGGGCGTTCCCCGACCACGACGCTCTGCGCGAGGTCGTCGCCGCGATCCTCGCCGGCGCATGACGTCAGAGGGTTCTGCCACACTGCTGCAGTGAGCGCCTCCGTCGTCCTCGAGACCATCGTCCGCGACATCGACGCCGAGGGGCTCGGCGCCTACGGCGTCCACGTCCGCGTCGGGGACGACGAAGCGCAGCACCGCTGGCGCAGCGACGACCGCGTCAACATCTACTCCGCGTCGAAGGGCGTGTGCGCCCTGGCGGTCGGGATGGCCGTCGACGACGGCATCCTCTCGCTCGACACGACCGTCGGCGAGCTGCTGCCCTCGTTCGAACTCGGCGCGGGCGCGGACCGTGTGACGGTGCGCCATCTGCTGACGATGACGAGCGGCATCGACTTCGAGTGGTTCGGCGACCAGCCGGTCCCGTGGCCCGACCTTGCACAAGAGATGCTGAGGCGGCCATCCGCCGGCGCGGGCGAAGCGTTCCAGTACAGCGACGCGAGCACCTACACGGCGATGCGACTGCTGGGAGCCGCCGTCGGCGACGTTCGCGACTGGCTCCTGCCGCGGCTGTTCGGGCCGCTCGGCATCCACAATCCGCAGTGGCACCGCTGCCCGCAGGGCTGGATCATCGGCGGCAGCGGGCTGGAGCTGCGCACCGAGGAGCTTGCCCGCATCGGGCGGGTGCTGCGCGATCGCGGGCGCTGGGGTGCGGCGCAGCTCGTCAGCGCCGAATGGGTCGATCGCATGCACGCGGACTGGGTCACCACGACATACGGCGGCTGGTCGTCGCACTACGGACTGGCGGTGTGGCAAGGGCCTGAGGCCTGCTGGCGCCTGGACGGCAAGTACGGCCAGTACGTCGTGATCGACGATGCCGGCACGTCCGTCGTGACGATCACCGCGCACGAGGAGTCCCGCGACCACCTGCTCGCCTCGATCGCCGCCGCCGCGATCACCCGCTGAGGAGCGCACGGATGCCGCACCCCGACGCACCGTGGTGGCATCCATCGCGACGCTCCACCATTTCCCAGACCTCGATGACTCGCTCGCGCGCCTGCGCGACCTGACGGCGCCGGGCGGCGTGCTCGTCGTGGTGGGTCTCGCACGGGAGTCGTCGCTCGGCGACCACCTGCGCGGACTCGCGGGTGTCGCCCAGCACCGGTATTGCGCCCGCACCCGCAACCGGTGGGAGCACACCGCTCCCACCGTGTGGCCGCCGCCGCACACCTATTCCGAGGTGCGGGAGAGCGCCGCGAGGGTGCTGCCGGGCGTGCGCTGGCGACAGTACGCGCTGTGGCGCTACTCGCTCACATGGCTCCGGGCGGCGGCGTAGCTACCGCTCGACGTAGGCGGCGATGCCGTCGAGGATGCGGTCGAGGCCGAACTCGAACCCGTCGAGCGGCGGCTCGTCGGCGAGGAACATCGGCTCCTGCATGACGTCGGCGACCGCGTCGAGGCGACGAGCGCGCAGCTGCGCGTCGAGGAACGCCCGCACCGCTCCCATCGCCCGCTGCTGATCCGGATTCGCGCGGCGCAGCTCGGCCGGCGTCGGGGCGTCACGCCGCAGATCGGCGCCGTACCGCGCGTGGCTGTCGAGCAGGTAGGCACAGTTGAGCATCTGCTGCGCCCCCATGCCGGTCGGCGCGAGCGCGCCGATGAGCACCTCCAGCCAGGCGGCGTTGTGGGGCGTGAGCGGGACGGTCCTCGGGACATCGAGCAGCCACGGCCGGGCGACGAACTGCTCGAACAGGCGCCGCGCCCACAAGGCGGCCGCCTCGCGCCAGTCATCGCCGGGAAGCACCGGCGGGTCGCCCCACGCACGGTCGGCGACGAGCACGAGAAGCTCGTCCTTCGAGCTCACGTAGCGGTAGAGCGCATTCGTGCTCACGCCGATCCGCGCCGCGACGCGGGGGAGCGATGCCGCCGCGATCCCCTCTTCGTCCGCCAGCGCGGTCGCCGCTTCGACCACCTCGTCGACAGTGTGCGCAGGCTTGGGCCCGCGCCGCCCCTCGGTCTCGACGACTCCCCACGCGGCGGCGAGCCCCGGGGGAAGCGCGTCGAGGTCGATCTCGTCGGCGGTCGGGCGATCAGGGGCGGCAGGCGTCATGCGCGGCATCCTCTCGACGTCGTCGAAACAAATAGTAGACGGCTTACACAGTTAAGGCTACTGTGCATGCCATGAACACTTCATTGCTTACACAATTATCTCTGCCGCGGACCGCGCAGCGCTGGATCGGGGGAGCCGCGGTGATGGGCGGGGTCTTCGCAGTCGCCGAGCTTCCGCTGTACTTCGTGGTGCCCGCGTGCAACACCTGCAGCGTCGACACCGGGTCGCTCATGCCGGACGGGCTGATCTTGACGCGCACGCTGTTCAACTTCCTGGCGCTGACGGGATTCCTGATCTTCATGAGCGGAGTGCGGTTCCTGATCGGCCGCAGCGATGCGCGATTCGAGTGGTACGGCGCGGTCGCAGGAACCGCCGGGGTCGCCTGGACGATCGTCGACATGGTCGCGAAGGGGCTCGAGGGCAGCAGCGCGATCCAGACGACGGAACTGATCGACCCGACCCGGACGGTGCCGACCTACCTGCTGTACGGCTCGATCTCGCACCTCCTGCTCACGGTGTTCGGCGTGGCCTTCGGGTACGCCGTGCTCCGCACGCGGGCTCTCGCCGCGTGGGTCGGCTGGTCGGCGTTCGCCGTCGCTCTCGTGCACCTCGCGGGCGTGCCATCGATGTTCTTCGGCTACAACTCCTCGGAGTTCTACGCCTCGAACGGCTGGGGCGCCGTCGCGATGTTCAACGGGATCGCCGCTCTGTGGCTCGCGGTCGTGGGGATCTCCGTGCTGCGCAGCAAGGCGCCTGAGATCTCCTGATCGGCCGATGCTGCGGTCTCGGCGGACCTCGCCGAGACCGCAGCACGCTGCCTGCGCGCTGCTCTGCTAGCGTCCTCGACGTGATCCCCGTCGTCTGGCTCGCGGGCGCGTCAGGCGTGGGCAAGACGACCGTCGGCTGGGCGCTGCAGCAGCGACTGGCACGCCGCGGCGTGACGGCCGCCTTCGTCGACGCTGATCAGCTCCGCAATGCGGCCGGAGCGGATGCCGGCGAGCCGGTGTTCATCGCGGCCGGCCTGCGGGCCGTCGAACCCGCATTCCGGGCCGGGGGCGCGACGGCGATCGTCGTCTCGGGCATCGTCGATGACGAGGCGATGCTGCGGCGAATGCTGCCCGGGTACACCCGGGAGGACGTGCTCGTCGTGCACCTCCGTGCGTCGGGCGGCGCACTCACCGACCGGATCGAAAGACGTCGCTGGAACGTGCACCTCGCCGCGGAGTCTGTGGAGTACGCGGCGCGTTTCGACGACCGCTGGGCCGACATCCGACTCGAGACGACGGGCGTGTCGATCGACGATCTGGTCGCCGCCCTCGTCGAGCCGACCGAACGCCACCTCCGGACGAGACCGGCGACACCGGTCCCGTTCGTCCCGTCGACCGCGATCGCAGCGCCCCGGACCACGATCATCACGGGCTCCGGGGGAGCAGGGCTCTCGACAGCCGGCTTCCTCGCGTTCCTCCAGCTCGCAGGGGCCGGCGAAGCCGTCGGCTACATCGACAGTCATCAGGTCGGCTTCGTCGGCCTCACCCCGCGGTCGCGGGAGCTCGCGCCGCTGCGCGCCGTGAACGCCGCCGCGGTCGCCCGCGAGATGGCGGACCTCGGCCTTCCGCGGGTCCTGATCACCGCGGACCCGCCGACGGCGAACGAGCTCACGTCGCGTCTCGACGGGGCGACCGTGATCTGGCTGGATGCCTCGCCCGCGACGCTCGAGTCGCGCCTGCGTACGCGCGCGGACGGTGGCGGCCCGCCGCTCGCGGGAGACCACCGCCTCGGCCTCGACGAGACGGAACTGCGCGAGTCGCTCGAGGTCGCCATCGCAGAGTCCCACGACATCGCTGTGCGACCCGACGGCTGCCACCTGATCGCCACCGACGACGCGACCGCTGACGAGGTGGCGCAGCGCATCACGAGGGTCGCGCCGCGATGAGCCAGGACGTGTAGTGCTCGGTGACCGTCCCGCCGAGCGCGGAGACCGCGGACGCCGCCTCCTGCACCTCAGCGGGCGCCCAATCGCTGAACGTGGCGAACAGGGAGCGGACCTGATCGGCCGTCAGCGCTATCGACCAGCGGTAGCGGTGCAGACGGTCCACCGTGAACAGCCCGGAGCCGGCGATCCGCTGCGCCGCGGCGTCGGCATCCTCGGTGTTCCCCGGCCGGATACGGTTCCGGCGCTCGACGATCCGGTGCACCGCCCGGCGGAAGGGCGTCACCTCCGCCTCGGCGTCGCCGAACACGTTGCGCCACACGAGGAACCGCCCGTCCGGCGTGAGCGCACGGTGCAGGCGCGGGAGCACGAGGCCGAGATCCATCCAGTGGATCGAAGTCGCTGCGACGGCCAGGTCGAACGCGCCGTCGGCGACCCGAAGATCCTCGGCACGCGAGCGGAGCACCGTCACCGTCGGCAGCCGCTCCTGCAGGATCGCCGCCAGGTGGGCTCCCGGCTCGACCGCGACGACGTCCATCCCGGCGGCGACGAGCTCGCGGCTCGCCTCACCGCTCCCGGCGCCCAGATCGAGCGCTCTGCGTCCAGGGCCGACCCGCCCTTCTGCCCGCACATCACGCCAGAGCCCCGGCGGGTACGGCGGCCGCGCCGCGGCGTAATCGTCGGCCATGCCGTCGAAGTGCATCGGGTCGACCACGCCGCGAGCCTAGCCCGCTCGCGCGTCAGCCGCCGCCGGCATCCGGACCGAGCACGATCGTCGAGACGACCGTGGCCGAGCTGCCCGTCATGACGGCGACGGCGACGAAGCGCAGCCGCGCCCGCTCGCCCGCGGGCGTCGAGACGTCGGGGACGTGCGTCATGTGCGGACGGTACCCCTCGCGCCAGTACGCGGGCGCATCAGCGGCGAAGCCTTCGAGCGACTCGAGGGTGTCAGCCAATCGTTCGTGCAGCGCCAGGATCTGCGCCGACTCCACCAGCTGCACGGCGACGTCCTTGCCCGGGCCGAACAGTGCCGCAGCACCGAAGCGCAGCATCAAAGGCGGCTCATGGGCGCAGACATCGCCCACGATGCCCAGGACCGCGTCCCGCGGGACGCCGACCACGAAGTTCGAGGCGAGTGTCACGTGGGCCGGCCACGCGCGCCGGCTGATCAGCCGGCCCACAGCGAGCGGTTCGGGCAGCGCGACCACCACGAACAGCTCTCGGGATCCGTCACCGGGCATGTGCGCAGTCTTTCGCACCACACCTCACGGGGTCGAGGTCGAGGCCACCCACCGCGCTTCGTCGGCGATCAGATCGATGCCGCGCCCGACGGGACGGTACCCGAGCTGCTCCGACGCCAGGGTGTCGAGCACGATCGGGTGCGGCGCCGCCCAGGGATGCGCTCCGCGCTCGTCGTCACCGGGGAGCAGGTCGATCCGACCGCGCCATCCGACCGCGTCGCCGATCG
>Ga0160441_100440_pt1 | contig 32649 bp, 24 predicted proteins | sample HID1971K_E1MG_FD_108260 | JGI IMG/M metagenome (GOLD analysis project Ga0160441, IMG submission 108260) | Enriched millipede-associated microbial communities from UW Madison campus, WI, USA - HID1971K_E1 MG | ecosystem: Host-associated > Arthropoda: Insects > Digestive system > Unclassified ... | reverse complement strand
TGCGCAGCCACCCGGGGTTCACGGCGAGCGCGCACACCATCCCGGCGAGGTACGCGACGGCGCGCACGATCGGCTGCGCCTGGCCCCACAGCTCCAGGTTCACGAGGATCGCGACGGCGCCCCACACGACGCCGAGGATGATGAGCCGGCGGCTGCGCGAGACGACCCCGATGATGCCGAAGCCGAGCCACGCGAACATGGGTCCGGGAACCAGGGTGAGCAGCATCCACGAGCTCATCCCGAGCATCCAGCCGATGCTCGGAACGTCGTTCGCGGGCGTGGCGCGTGCGGTGCTCATGCGTAGTCCTTCACGTCGAGCACCATCGTGACGGTGTCGTCGTCGTCGCGGGACTCCGAGACCAGTTCGAAGCCGGCGGATGCCGCCCGCTCGCGGATCCGTGCGGCCACCGTCTGCTGCACCCGCAGCGCGTACGCGGCATCGAGCCGGGAGACGAGCTCGGCGGCCTCCGCCTCGGCGAGCTCGCGGCCGTCGGCGCGCTGGAAGTGCGCCGCCCACACGCCGTCCTCGGAGCGGGTCATGCTGAGCTCGACGCCGTCGATCTCCGCCGTGAGCTCGTCACCGCTGAGGGTCACCTCGGCGGCGCCGATGTCGCGGAGGGCGTCGCCCAGCAGGTCGGGGTCCTTCATCCGGGTGCGCACCTCGATGGGCCGCGGCCCGCTCTCGGCGGCATCGACCGCGCCGACCTCGTCGGTCTCGCTGCCGCGGCCCAGCTGCGTGATCGCGCCGATCCCCCCGGCGGCCGAGATCGCGGTGGCGGCGGCGAGCGCCGCGGGGATCAGGATCAGGGTCACGCTCATCGCACGGCCTCCACTCGTGTTCGTCCTCTGTCTGCCGCCGCGATCTGCGCGGGGCTGTCGGCGCGCACGCCCAGGTCGTCGAAGAGCGCCGCGAGGGCGGCATCCGTCGCCCAGCCGTTGACGGCGACCGTCCCGTCGCGGGCGATCCTCACTTCGACGCGGTCGGCGCCGCCGTCGGCGTCGATCGCGCGGACGGCGGCCTCGTACCGCCCGCTCAGCGCGCGGATGCCCTGGTTGCGCGAGCCCACCCACGGCCGCCCGGTGTCGGGCAGGTCGCGCAGGTACGGCCCGTCGCACAGCAGGTCGGTCGCCTCCAGCAGCGCCGCGATGTCGACGCGGCCGGCCCGCGCCCACGCGGTCAGGCGCTCGAGCGGGTGCCCGCTGAACGTCATCACGCCGAGGCCGGCCTCGCGGAACGCGCGGGCGAGGGATGCCGCACCCCACGCCTGCTCGAAGGGCTCGCCGCCGAGCAGCGTCACGCCCTCGGCGCCGGCCGCGACGGCGTCGGCGACCCAGGCGCGCGCAAGCTCGTCGGGCGACGTGACGATGCCGCCGCGCGGGGCCCACAGCTGCGGGTTGAAGCACTCGGGGCAATGGACGGCGCAGCCCTGCAGCCACACGGCCGCCCGTACCCCGGGCCCCTCGGCCTCGGTCGCCGGGAGGAACCGCGACCACCGCACGACGTCCGGCGGGCCCACCGGCGGCGCGATCGTGCCGAGCAGCGATCGGCCGCTGCCCGTGCCGGGCGACTCGGCCACCACCGTGGTCATGGCGCGCCGTCCGACTGCTCGGCGTCGACGGAGGTCGTGTCGGATGCCGACGCCGACGTGTAGTCCTCGGTGAAGCTCGACGACACCGTCTCGGCGTCCAGCAGCGCCTCGAGCGCCTCGATGTGGTCGAGGCACTCGGACCCGTGCATTCCGAACGTCTCGGCATCGACCGTTCCGTCGGCGCGGAGTCTCACCACGAGCTGCTTGGTCATGTTCCCGTCCTCCGGCTCAGTAGTCCACGGTCCGGCCGCCGCGACGCGACGACAGCGCACCCTCCGCGGCGACGCCTGTCAGTTCGGCGGCATCCAGGTCCTCGGTCCCGGTCGCGCGGACAGCGCGCTCGGTCGCCCACGCGCGGATGCGCTGCACCTGCTCGGCCTGCGTCACCGCGAGCGGGATCATGGTGTCCACGACCTGCCGGACGGTGTCGGCACCGATCTTCTCGCGCCCGCCGAAGCCTTCGTACAGGGCCGACACGACCGACTGCTCGATCTCGGCGCCCGAGTGGTTCTCGCTCGCGGCGGCGAGCGCGGCCAGCGCCGCGTCGTCCGACGCGATGGCCTCCAGCCCGTTCGCCTCCGACGCGCGCGAGCGCAGCTGCAGCCGCCAGATCGCCTCGCGCTCCTGTGCGGTGGGCAGGTCGACGAAGAAGATCTCGTCGAAGCGTCCCTTGCGCAGGAATTCGGGCGGCAGCGAGTCGATGTTGTTGGCTGTCGCGACGACGAAGACGGGATGCCGCTTCTCCTGCATCCACGTCAGGAATGTGCCGAACACCCGGGCGGTGGTACCCGAGTCGCCCTGGCCGGTCGTGTTCGAGAAGCCCTTCTCGATCTCGTCGACCCACAGCACGCACGGCGCGACCGCTTCGGCCGTCGCGATGGCGGTGCGCAGGTTCTGCTCACTGGAGCCCACCAGCCCCGAGAAGATGCGGCCGATGTCGAGGCGCAGCAGCGGCAGTCCCCACGACGCGGCCGTCGCCTTGGCCGTGAGCGACTTGCCACAGCCGGGGATGCCGGTGATGAGCACGCCCTTCGGCGCCGGCAGCCCGTAGTCGCGCGCGCTGCCGAGCCACGAGCCGTCGCGCCGCGACAGCCAGCGCTTGAGGTTGTTGAGGCCGCCGACGTCGTCGAGGTCGATGTCGGCCTGCACGAACTCCAGCACACCGGACTTGCGCACCACCTGGCGCTTCTCGTCGAGCACGATCGGCACGTCCTGCGCCGACAGGCTGCCGTCGTTGACCATGGCCCGTGCGAACGCATTCTCGGCCTCGGCCATCGACAGGCCGAGTGCGGCATGCACGAGCTGCTCGCGGGCGGCGTCGTCGGCATCCACTCGGATCCGTCCGTCGCCCGACGCGTTGTTCTCGATCATGGTCTCGAGCAGGTCGCGGATCTCGCCCGCCGTGGGCAGCGGGAAGTCGAGCAGATGCGTGACCTCGTCGAGCTCCGGCGGGATGACCCGCACCGGCGCGGTGATGACGAGCGTGCGCGACACGTCCCCGTGACGGAACTCCAGCGCCGTCTCGCGCACCGTGCGCACGAGCACCGGATCGCCCGCGCGGTGCTCGCCGCCGAGGTAGGCGTGCAGATCGCAGAACACGAACACGCTGGGGGTGTCGACGCCCGCGATGTGCTGCAGCGCACGCGCCGGGTTGACGGTGTTGCCGACCGACTTGCCGTCGGGGCCCACGAGCCCGAGCGCGGCGCTCCAGGTCCATAGCGCGCGCGGGTGGCGCTGCGTCTCGGCGGCGTCCGAGATCGCGGCGATCGCGCGCACCTCCTCCCCGGTCTCGATGTACAGCAGCGGCAGGCGCGCCTTGAACGCCTCGGTGAGAGTGTCGGCGAAGGTCACGTCAGCTCCTCTGGTTCGGATGTCGGAATCGGATGCCGCGGCTCAGGGCGTCGGCGATGGGCTGGGGTCGGGTGCGGTCCCGGCGGGGGTGTCGAGCGTGATCGTCCAGCTGCCGTCGCCCGTGTCGGCCTCGACCTGGAACACGATGCGGTCGCTCGGATCCCATGAGGCCCGCTCGTCGACCTCGTCAACCTCGTTGACCAGGCTGTTCCAGTCGCCGACCCTGACCGCGCCGACCAGGAAGATGCCGGTGCCGGTGTGCTGGAAGCGGCCGCTCAGTGCCTCGCCCTCGTACAGCAGCAGTGCGTTGCCCTTGCCGGATGCGGACTCGCCCATCGGGGTGGCTTCGGGGTAGCTGACGGTCGCCGTCCAGTCGCCGAGCGACTCGCTGAACCAGAGCAGCCCGTCCTCGTCGGCCGGGAGGACGACCACGTCCGTGTCGGGGTACAGCGCACCCAGGTAGCCGGGCCATTCCCAGTCGCTCGCCTCGGGGTCCAGTCCCGTGCCCTGCTGCTGGTAGATGCGCACCCAATCGTCGTCGTCGGTCCCGGGTGCCGGGGTGAGTGTCAGCAGCGGCGAACCGCCCGGCAGGCGAAGATACCCGCCGGCCCGGGTGCCATGCACCTCACCGTCGACGATCTCCAGCTCGCGTGCACCAGCGGTGTTCCACGGGTAGTCGTAGTCCGCCTCGTCCGCGTCGCGGCCGACGAGGAGCTCGCCGGTGCGGGGGTTGATCGCCATCGACGGGAAGGTCAGGAACGCGAGCACCGCGATCACCACGGCGCCGACCGCCCAGGTCACCGCCGAGAACAGCCGGATCCTCCGGAACCCGTTCACTCCCCGCTCCCCTCGGCCGGCGTCGGTGCCGGTGTGGCCGGCGTCGGGAAGTCGATCGTCCACGCGGTGTCGGCGGACGCATCGACGACGAACAGCGCGGCGTCGCTGTCGGCCCACGCGATGGACTGGTCGGTGGCGTCACTCGACGAGAACACCTCCTGCTGGCCCGAGACCGTCACCGCGGTGAGGTACATGTAGCCGTCGCCGCGCATGCTCACGCGTGCCGTGGTGACCGTGTCGTCGATGAAGAACGTCTCCGGTCCGACGCCGCTGACCACACCCGTGCGCGTATCGACGGCGGGCGTCGTGATCTTCAGCCGGAACCGCTCGTCGGTGAACCCGTCCACCCACAGCGCGACGTCCGGCTGCGGCACCAGCACCCATTGCCCGCCCGACATGTTGTACGAGTCGAACGAGGGCGCATCGCCGTACTCGCCGGGAGTCAGGACCTCACCGTCCGGGCCCGTCACCCACACCCCTGCGACATACGTGTCGTCGAGGGCCGTGACGAGCACCGGCTGGGCGGGGTCGAGCCCCTCCAGTGAGATCCTCGCGCCGTCCGCCCCGCTGTACACGCCGTCGCCCTCGTCGGTCGCGAGCGGCGGGTTCGGGTTGACCCACGGTTCGCCGTAGTAGTCGCTGCCCGACGAGGCGGTCTCATCGACGGCATCCGCGATGAGGAACACCGCGATGATGGCAATCAGGATCAGTCCGGCGATCCACGCCGTGCCGTTGAACGCGAACAGACGGTTGCGAGCAGCACCGCTCAGCGTCGTGTTCGCGCTCATCGCCGCCTTTCGTCCATTGACCAGGCTAACAAGGGCCGGAGCGACGCCCCGACCCGCTGTGGATCAGCGCACCGGAAGCAGGCACGTCGGCGACGGCGCCGCGGTGCGGTGCCGCACGCGGCCCGGCACGCCGGTGCGCAGATCGAGGGTGAGCGAGGCGACCTCGTCCGACAGCTGCCCGGCGACAAGGAGCGTGTCGCGCACCACGACGTGATGACGCGGCCAGTTCACCCCCGAATCCACGAGCGCGACGGGGGTCACCGTCTCACCCGCACCGCCCACGCGCAGCGTCGCGATGGTGTTGCTGCCGCGCACGCCCGCGTACAGCGTCTCGCCATCGCGCGAGACGGCGACCTCGGCCGCGCTGTCGCCCGGCAGCGTGCCGGCCCCGAGCGGTGCGCCGCCCACGAGTCGCCAGACGGCGGTCCCTGAGCCTGTCGAAGGGGCCTCTTGTGCCAGTACGAACAGCTCGCACGACAGCTCGGTCACCACGTACAGGTGCCCGCTCGGGTGCCACACCATGTGCCGCGGCCCGCTGCCCTTCGGCAGCGCGACCTGCTGCAGCGGCCGCAGCCCGTTCGCGTCGGCACGCCAGAAGCGCACGACATCGAACCCGAGATCGGTCGTCGCCACCAGCCCACCGGGCAGGAACACCGCCTCGTGCGCACGCGACGGGCGATCGGATGCCTCACCCTCCGTCGCGGGCGGCACGGCGTCGATGCGATCGTGGTCGGGAACCAGGTGCGCGTACTCGTCGCCCGCAGCCTCGCGCAGGGCGCGCGCGGCCGCAGCTAGATCGAGGTCGCCCGGCTCGGCCGGGGCAGCGTCGGGGCCGTACGGGTCCACGGCCGCCGGCGCCAGGGCCGGCGATGAAGGGCGGCCGGCGGCATCCACCGTCATCCGCACCACCCGGCCGTCACCCCAGCAGCTTGCGATGAGCGAACCGCCGTCGGGCGCGACGGCTACGTGGCACACAGCCTCGCCTGCCTCGACCGGGGCACCCAGGGGTGCGAACGTCGTCTCGCCGGTGCGGCGGAAGGCCTGCACCTGCTGCCGGTGCTCGAGCGCGGCGTACACGACATCGCCCTTCGACAAGCTCAGGGAGCCCGGGTGCGGCGCGAGCCACGACGGCGAATCGGTCGCGGCGAGCTCGCCGGCGTACGCCAGGGCGCCACCCGCCGAGGCCTCGTCGGCGGCACCGGCGAGCAGCATCCCGATTCCTGACGCGTTGCCGCCCATGTCGGCGGTGTACCCGCCCAGCCAGAACTTCATGTTTCTCCGTAGGTCAGGGCGTTTCGTCTCGCTTCGCTCGCTCAACGACCGGGAACGCACGCAGGGCGTTTCGCTCGCTCAGCGACCGGAAGAAGCGGAACGCATCAGTCGATGAGGTCGTGGCGGACGATCACGGCGTCGCGGGCCGGACCCACGCCGATCACCGAGATGCGGGTGCCGCTCATCGCCTCCAGGGCGAGGACGTAGTCCTGCGCCTCGACCGGGAGGTCGTCGAAGGTGCGGGCGCCCGAGATGTCCTGCTTCCAGCCCGGGAAGTACTCCAGGATCGGCTTCGCGTGGTGGAAGTCCGACTGATTCACCGGCACCTCGTCGAAGCGGCGGCCGTCGACGTCGTAGGCGACACAGACCGGGATCTGGTCCAGGCCGGTGAGGATGTCGAGCTTGGTCAGCACGAGGTCGGTGATGCCGTTGATGCGCGTCGCGTACCGGGTGATGGGCGCGTCGTACCAGCCGACGCGACGCGGGCGGCCGGTCGTGGTGCCGAACTCGAAGCCGCGCGAGCGCAAGAAGTCGCCGCTCTCGTCGAACAGCTCGGTCGGGAACGGGCCGGATCCGACCCGAGTCGTGTACGCCTTGACGATGCCGACGATGCGGTCCAGGCGGTTGGGGCCCACGCCCGCGCCGGTCGCCGCGCCGCCCGCGGTCGCCGACGAGGACGTCACGAACGGGTAGGTGCCGTGGTCGACGTCGAGCATCGTCGCCTGGCCGCCCTCGAACACCACCACATCGCCCGCATCGAGCGCCTCGTTCAGCAGCAGCGACGTGTCGGCGACCATGGGGCGCAGGCGGTCGGCATACGACAGCAGGTCGTCGACGATCTCGTCGCACGTGATGGCGCGGCGGTTGAAGACCTTCACCAGCAGGTGGTTCTTCTGATCGAGCGCGCCCTCGACCTTCTGACGAAGGATGTTCTCGTCGAAGAGGTCCTGCACGCGGATGCCGACGCGGTTGATCTTGTCGGCGTACGCGGGGCCGATGCCGCGACCGGTGGTGCCGATCATGCGCTTGCCGAGGAACCGTTCGGTGACCTTGTCGAGCGTGCGGTGGTACTGCGTGATGATGTGCGCGTTGGCGCTGACCTTGAGGCGCGACGTGTCGACGCCACGCGACTTGAGGGCCTCGAGCTCGGCGAAGAGCACTTCGAGGTCGATAACGACGCCGTTGCCGATCACCGGGTTCACGCCCTCCGACAGGATGCCCGACGGAAGCAGGTGCAGCGCATACTTCTCGTCGCCGATCACGACCGTGTGACCGGCGTTGTTGCCGCCGTTGAACTTGACCACCCAGTCGGTGCGCTCACCGAGGAGGTCAGTGGCCTTGCCCTTGCCCTCGTCTCCCCACTGGACTCCGACGATCACGATGCCTGGCATGGGCTACTCCCCCGTTTATTGGACGGTTACACCCCATCCTATCCAAGTGGCCTGCGACCAGCCGATATCGTGTGCGAATGACGCGTTCCACGGGGTGGGCACAGGGCTGGACGATCGCGCGCGCGGCCATGGCCGCCCTCACCGTGGCGGCGATCGTCGCGCAGCTCGTGCAGTCGGTGTCGGGCGCGGTCGCCGCGGGCCGCGACGTCGCGACGATCGTCTCCAACTTCTTCAGCTTCTTCACGATCCTCTCGAACGCCGCGGCGGCCGTCGTGCTGCTGTGGGCCGCGCTCTGGTTCTGGACCAGGGGGCGGGATCAGGATGCCGAGCCCCGAGGCCTCGCGACCGCCCTGGCCGCCGTCACGACGTACATGATCATCACCGGCATCGTCTACAACCTGCTGTTGCGCGGGTACCAGCTCGAGCCGGGGTCGATCGTGCCGTGGTCGAACGAGGTGCTGCACCTCATCGGCCCGCTGTTCCTGCTCGCCGACCTCTTCGTCGGTCCGCGCCGGCGCGCTCTGGCCTGGCGGTCGCTGTGGGCGATCGTGGCGTTCCCCCTGGTGTGGGTCGCGTACACGATGCTGCGCGGTCCGCAGATCACCAACCCGGGAACGGGTGCGCCGTTCTGGTACCCGTATCCCTTCCTCAACCCCCACAACGACGGCGGCTGGCTCTCGGTGATCGTCTACGTGATCGGCATCGCGGGCGCGATCCTCGCGGTCGCGTCGTTCGTGGTCTGGTGGGGCCGCCGCACGGCGGATCGCGTCGTTGTCGACGCTATCCCCCAAACGGCCGACACGTTGTAGAGCGAAAACAATGTGCGGCGGCGGGCGTGCGCTTTCCCGCCGCTCGCGAGCCACCCTTTGACGGATCGCAGCTGCGATCGCCGGGCCGCGGTTCCGCACACGACGAGGGGGATGGATGCCGGCAGTGCGGCATCCATCCCCCTCGCTGTCGCTCAGCCCAGGCGTCGGCGCCGGCGCATCGCCACGAGGACGAGGGCGACACCGCCGGCCAGGATCGCGAGCCCGGCCGACAGCGCCAGCACCGTCGCCCGTCCCTCGAGACCCGTCGGCGGCAGCGGCGGGAGGAACGTGTTCGTCACCACGATCTGCATCGCCACCGTGCCGATGACCGCGGTAGCCGTCGTCCCGACCAACGGCACACCGTCGATGGTGATGGTCGTCTGATCGGCACCGCCGGTGTCGACCTCCGTGATCGAGCAGTCGGCTCCCGTCGGCAGATTCGTCACGACGGGCCCGATCGGTCCGCCGATCTCGTATCGTCCGTCGATCAAGAGCAGGCCGGGAGCCGGATGCGATGCGTCGATGAGCACGCAGTACACGTCGAAGGTGAACGAGCGGCCGGCGAAGTTGGCCGCGGCCGCGCCGTCGACCACCTTCGTCACGGTGATCGGCGGGTCGCCGTACTCGTTGACGAGTGCCACCGATGTCTGGTCTTCGGCATCCACGTTCGGCAGCGGCTGGAGTTCGGCAACCGTCCCGGCGAACGGATCACCGGCGGTTCCGCCCTCGGTGATCGTCGCTGTCGTGCTGAGTGCATCCATGGTGTCGGTCTCGGTGATCGTGCAGTCCGCGCCCTCGGGGAGCTCTGTCCACGTCACGGTCTCGCCGTCCGCGATGGACCGGGTCATCGGCTCCGCAGCCGTCACGTTCTCGCCATTCCAGGTGCACGCGAGCTCGACCTCGAACGGACCGTACTGGACGGGGTCTCCGTTGATGTCGACGGCACCGCCGTTGTCCACCGTCTTCGTGACCGACACCTGCGCGAAGTTGAACGTGTTCTCGACCGTCAGTGACGGCTGCGGCTGATCGTCGACGCTCAGGATCGTGGGGTCGGTCACCACCGTGAACGAGTAGCCCTCGCCGTCGCCGGCGACGACGTTGCCGTCGGCGTCGAGGATCTGGGTCGAGCTCGCGCCCGCGGCATCCGGCTCGGTGAGCTCGCACTCCGAGCCGGTCGGCAGGTTCTCCCACAGCGCCGTCGGCGAGTCGGCGCTCACGGTGCGGACGTCGCCGTCGGGGATGTCGACGGCCTCGCCGTCGCGCACGCACGCGAGGTTCAGCGTGTACGCGGCGGTGCCGAACTTCTCGGCGCCGTCACCGGCGAAGGTCTTCGTCACCTCGAGCGAGCCGGTGAGATACCAGTTCGTCGCGGTCACGGCGACCACGCCGCCGGTCACCGGAACGACGCCGGTGCCGACCGAGGTGTCCTCACCGTCGTTCGGCGTGATCACGACGGCATCCGCACCGTTCAGATCGTCCTCCACGACAGTGCAGACCGAGCCCGGGATGACCTCGTGGACCGCGGTGATCCATCCGTTCTCGGCGTTCAGCTCGACCTGGGTGTCAAGCACGGTCTCGCCCGCGAATGTGCACGTCACCGTGAAGGTGAACGTCTGGTCGAGCGCGAACTGGTCGGCTCCAGCCCCTTCGAACCGCTTGACGAGCACCAGGGCCGTCGCGTCGTACATGTTCGTGTAGGTGACGGTGTTGACCACCGCGGTGCTATCGGGCTGCAGTTCGGGAATCACGACGGTGCGTGTCTCCTGATCGATCACCGGCGCCAGGTCGCCCTCCACGCCGGGCACGTCGGCCTCGGTGATCGTCGCGTCGGCTCCGCGATCGTCGGTCTCGGTCACGGTGCACTCGGACCGCGCCGGGATCTCCGTGATCGTCTCGGTCTCGTTCGCATCGAGCGTGAACGTCTCGTCGACGACGGTCTCGTCCTGGTAGGTGCAGACGACGTGGAACTCGAACTGCGTCGGCACGAACGGGCTCGCCGACTCGACGAGCTTGCCCACTTCCAGCGAAGCCCACTCGTACGTGTTCTCGATGTCGAACGCGAACGTCTGGTCCGCCTCGGTGACGGTGATCGTCTCGGGGTCGACGGAGGTGCCGGTCTGGCCGGCATCCTCTTCCGCGACGGTGCAGATCGAGCCGACCGGGACGTCGGGGATCACGACCGGGTCCGCACCGGGCACGATCGTCACCTCGCCGTCGTCGGCAAGCGGGACCACGGCGCCCTGCCACGTGCACGAGACCGTGGCCGTGAACGAGTCCGGCACGGGGAAGCCGTCCGGGGCGTCCACCGTCTTCTCGACCGAGATGGAGCCGTTCTCGAACACGTTCGTCACGGTGACCACGACCGGGGTCGTGCCCGACCCGATCGTGACCGGCTGGTCCGGGCTGATGACCGGAGTGCCGGTGGCGAAGCCGGGGTCGGTCTCGCTCACGGTGCACAGGGCGCCGGTGGGCAGGCCCTGGTACAGCGCGGTGCCGGCACCCGTGATGGTGCGCGTGGCGCCGCCCGGGATCGTCACGTCGACCGTCTCGTCATTGACGACCCGCGTGCAGGCGAGGCTCACGGTGTAGGTGTCGGTCGTCGCGGGGTCGAGTTCGTCGGCGGGGGCGCCGTCGAGCTCTTTCTGCACCTCGAGTGAGCCGACGGTGAACGTGTTGGTGATGTCGGCCTCGACGGGGACCGTCGGGTCGTCGCCCACCGTGACGGTGACACTCGTCGTGGAGTCGTTGGCGCCGCCCTTGTCAGGTTCGGTGACCGTGCACTCGGCGCCGGTCGGAAGATCGGGGACCGTCCATGTCAGATCGTCCGGCGCACTCAGCGTGTGCGTGTCGTGGAATACGGGGTCGGGCGTCGCGTCCTCGATGGTGCAGGTCATCTCGACCGTGAACGGCGCCGTCGCCCATCCGCCCGGATCGACGATCGTCTTGACGACCGACACCGAGCCCACGGTGTAGACGTTCTCGAATCCGACGGCCGTCAGCGCGGTCGTCGATCCCTCTTCGTACGGGAGGATCGTGAAGGATGCCTCGTCGACCGTCTCGGGATCGCCGCTGTTCTCGGCGATCGTGATGTTCGTGCTCGCCGCACCGCCGGCATCCGTCTCCTCCACGGTGCAGTCCGCACCGGCCGGGATGTTCGAGAAGGTCTTGGTGTCGCCGTCCTGAAGGGTGAACTCCAGGTCCGTCTCGGGGATCGTCTCTTGGTCGAGGTAGATGCAGCTCGCCTCGAACGTATAGGTGCGGTCGTAGACGATGTCTTGGCCGTCCTGGTCGACCGCACCGCCGTTGTCGACGTCCTTCGTGACGGTGAAGCCGCCGGCGAAGTACTCGTTCGCGATCTGGAACGAGGCCTCCTGCGTGTCGCCCGTGTACGGATCCCAGACCCGGTTGTCCTGGCTGAAGTCACGCTCGGCGATCACGCCGTCCTCGGGGTCGACGCTCCACTCCACCCCCGGTGTGACGGGATCCTCGATGATCGTGCACGTCGAGAACAGCGGCAGGTTCACCGGACCCGTCGCGCTGTCGTAGATCAGCGGGTCACCGTTCGCGGGCACCGACGGCCGGCTCGCGTCGGAGCCGTCCTCGTGGACCAGCGTCGTCTCTTGGCCACCCGACGTGCACGTCACGAGCATCGGGTACTCGTCCGGCATGTCGATGTCGACGGCGAAGTCCGGTGCCGTCACGGTCTTGGCGAGCTCCAGTTGACCGGTCGCGGCGGCGACGCCGACCTTCTGCGGCTCCACGACCAGCGACGGCCGCTCGGGTTGCGTGACCGTGGCCTTGGAGCGGGATGCCGTCGCGAACGAGTTCCATGCGACGGGAAGGCCGTCCGGCACGGCCGAGTTCGCGGGGAGCACGTAGGGCGTCTGCGTGTTGTAGGTCACCCGCAGGGTCTCACCCGGCTGGAGGCCGGCCGTCACACTGTCGGGGTCGGTGTACTCCAGCACGAACATGGCACTGCGCGAAGCCTCGATCGTCTCGATCGGGGTCGACTCGTCAGCCAGGATCCACCCGAAGTCACAGCTCGGGTCGGCTGCGGCATCCTCTGTCCACACCTTGATCGCGTTGGTGTTGCAGTCCTGGCTGAGCTGCACCGGCGAGAGGTAGACGCCGTATGTCGCCGCGTCGCCCGCGACGAGGTCGGCGAAGTTGGCCGTCAGGCCGGGGATCAGGGTGACCGGGAACTGCGAGCCGCGGTCGCCGGGCACGATGACGCCCTGGTCGCCGACGGTGGGGAGGGTGTCGACGGCCGCGACCACTCGCGCGGCGGTGTTGCCGGTGTTCGTGAAGTCCACACGCCACGTTTCGACGCCTCCCGGACGGGTGACCGGCGAGCACGGGTACGAGTAGAACCCGTCGTTCGTGACGCCGGGTTGGCTCGGATCGCACGCGGCCGCGTCGCCGTTGACGTTGAGCACACCGAGGTCGTCGTCACCGGGCACGTTCGGGTCGCCCGCCTCGTTGCCCTTGACGTACTTCTTGGCGGCAATGGTGGCCGAGGCGAGCGGTGCGACCGCAGTGTCGGCCGAGCAGTCCGGCACCCCGGACTCGGGATCCTTCGGGATGAGGTCCCTGCCCCCGGCGTCGACCGTGGTCCCCTGGCACGTCTCGAAGAGACGGTCGGACCCGACGGTGACCTCGTTGGTGATGACGGTGTCGGGCGTCACATCGTCACGGAAGCGTAGCGGCGCGTTCACAGTCAGGATCGAGCCGGCGTTGAACACGAACCCGTCCGGCGGCGTGATGGTCAGCAGTCCAGAGACCGGATCAAGGGATGCCGTGAAGCCGGGGTCGCCCGTCTGGCCACCGCTCCCGCTCAGGGCGAACGTGTACGCCGGCGGGTCCGGCTCGACGAGCAGCGAGCCCTCGGCGTCGGTCTCGACCTGGTCGACGATGGTGAACCCGGTCATGTTCCACTGGCCGGTGTTGGTGACCGTGATGACATACGGGATCGTCGCAGACTGGCTGATCAGGGCCGATGAACCGCGGGTCTTGGTCACCTCGACCGAGTTGGGACGGTGCAGCACGATCGTGGACGCCGGCACGCTGTCGCTCTGCTCGAACGTCTGCGCCCCGAACTGCGCCGTGCTGTACGACTGCACGTCGTCGCTGATGACGCCGAGGTCGGTCTCGCCGGGGTTCGGCTGAAGGTCCGGGCGCGTGGTCGAGACCTCGACGGACGGGTCGCTGCGCAGCGTGTCGCGGCGCATGGTCGTCAGCGAGAAGGTCAGCTGCGGGTTGAAGGGCCGCTCCCACTGCAGGATGTTGCCGACGTCGTCGACCTCCTGTGCGCGGAAGCGCACACCCACCACGGTGCCTTCGTCAGTCACTCCGGCGGGCAGGTCGAAGCTGAAGGTGCTGCCCGAGGGCGCGTCCTGCCACTCGCCAGAGACCCAGCAGGGCGAGGCGTCGGTGAGCGGGTCGCCGTTGCACGTCGCGACGAGCGCGTCGTCGTCGTCGAGCGTGTACTCGATGTCGCTGCCGGCGTCGTCGTCGACGAGGACGTCCATCGCGACCTGATTGACCGGCGCGGGCACGCTGATCTGGGCGCCGACGTAGTCCATCGTGTTCCAGAACGTGGGCGTGGTGTCGGTGAGGCTGAAGAACGTCGTGCGCGCGGTGCCGTTCGGCCGGCCGCCGAGGTTGGTGACGTAGCTCTTGGACTGGTCTTCGTAGATGCTGTCGGGCGTGATCTGCTTGGTCGTCTCGATCTCGTAGTTCGCAGCAACGATCACGAACTCGTCGCTCGCGTCCGCCGCGCCCGTGCCGCACTGGTTGTCGGCGCAGTCGTCGAGCACGGGCGTCTCGAGCTGGGTGTGCGCGTCGTTCTCGATGCTCTCGCCGGGCGGCGTCTCGGTGACCGGTATCGCGGGATTCGACCGCAGCACGTCGCGCAGCTGCCAGGTCAGCGTGATGCCGCCTGTTCCGCCCGTGGGGATGACGGCGCTGCCGTCGTCGTCGCGGAACGCGACCGAGATCCCGGTGGCCGGGCGCAGGTCGTCGGGGTCGAGTGCGAGCGCATCGTCGTAGGAGTACGTCACCGGCGCGCCGCCGATCGTCAGCGTGACGGTCGTATCTGCCGCGGTGATGCCGGTGGGCAGCTGGATCGCGTCGATGTCGTACAGATTGAGCGTGTCGAACGCGGTGTCGGGCAGCGCCTGACCTGCCGTCGGATCTTCGATGACCATGCCCGCCACGCGCGCCGCAGACGTGTTGGTCGCGGTGATCGTTCCGCTGACCAGCGGGTAGTCCGCCGGGTCGACGTTCAGGTCGGGGTCGGGCAGGCCGAGCTGATCCTGGTCGAAGGTCTTCGTCATCGTCGCATTGACGGGCTCGTCGACGATCTGGATCTCGTCGGCAGCCACGTCCGTGCTGTCGACGCCGGTCGCCGGGTTCACTCCCCGTGCGCTGGCGGTGTTGTTCACACGGCCCGGCGTCGTCGTGTTGTACGTGTACGGGTGCAGGTCGCCGAGCACCCACTGGTCGGGATCGCTGCGCAGCGTGTCTCGCACACGGAAGTCGAGATCGAACGGCCGGCGATCGTACGACGTGCCGACGCCGGCTCCGGCGGTGCGCTCGGTGAGGACGATGCGCACCGCGAGCGTGTCGGCCGCCTGCGGGTCGCTCAGTGTGTAGCCGCCGAACTGGCCGTCGCAGCCGTTCGCGCAGGCCTGGTCGGTGATGTCGACCCAGTCGTCGGCGTCGTCCGAGTACAGCGAGACCTCGGTGACCACCGCGTTCGAGATCAGCGGGTCGGTGGTGGTCGTGACCGGATCGATGCGCACCAGGTCGAACGCGTCGTAGACCGAGTCGGTGGTGTCGTCCGTGTTCGCCGGGATCTCGGTCGCGGAGATGTCGGTCAGCGTCATCTGCGAGATGTTGAGGCCGTCGGTCGACCACCACAGTCGTGCGGTGCGCGTCTGGCCCGACAACGCGGGCACGTTGTCGTCGGGCGTCCATTCCTTGTCGAGGAAGTCCGCACCGTCGCCGCCGTCGTCGAGCGGAATGACGTCGATCGAGTCCGAGTCGGTGTCGGTGTGCTCACCGCCCGCGTCAGGGTTGTCGACGAGCGACTGCGCCGTGTTGTCGAACGTGATCGGCTCGTCCTGCTCCTGCGTCAACTCGATGTCGAGATGCGTGACGACGGTGAATCCGGGAGCCAGTTCGTCGGGGCATCCCTCGGCATCCATCGGGAGGTACTCGAACTGGATGCCGCCGATATCGCTCTGCAGCTCCGTCGGGATGTCATACGACCAGAGGTCCTGCGGCCCCGGCACCTCCGTCGCGCCGGGGAAGTCGACCCACTCGCCCGCCGACTCCGACCAGTAGCGCACGGTCAGCGTGGTGCACTCGGGGATGTCGGTGTTGTTGATCTGCGTGATCCCGAAGTTGTCCCAGAACTGGGTCTCGACGGCGGGGAACGCGGGGTCCGAGATGACGAGCTTGTCGGACCCGGCCGTGGATTCGGGCGTCACGTTGCCGGTCAGCGTCATGTCAGCGCTCGTGCCGGGCACCCCCCAGATCGGCTCGTCGGGACTGATGTTCTTGGTGACGCTGGTGTCGAGCGTCAGCGGCTCGATGGTGAACGGCTCGACGTCGCTGGCGTCGCCGGTCTGTCCGTTGGTGTTCTCGACCTCGGTGTCGACAGCGTTGCTGCTCGACACGGTGCCGTCGGTCGGCAGGGCGGTCACGTCGAGCGGCAGGGTCGCGTACGCGCCCGAGACGATGTCGTTGCCTTCGGCCGAGAACACGACGGTGAAGCCCTCGACGGTGCACCCGGCGGTCGGGTCGGGCAGCGTGTCGGGCGTGGTCGTGGACGCCGTGCTGTCGGGGCAGTCGCTGTACGTATAGGTGATGTCGGCGGAGGTGGCGGCCACCGGCCAGGCGATGCCGTCGCCGAATCCGTCGAAGCTCAAGCCCTGATCCGTGAAGTCCGGGGTCCCTGCGGTCGGCTCGGTGATCGTCAGCGTCTGCACGTTCTGCTCGCCGACGGTGGCCGTGATGTCGGCGGTGGTGCTCTGGCCGCTCACCAGCGTGTTGTCGGCGAAGGTCTTGTCGATCGACACGTCGGGCTGGCGCTGAGCGATGTTGATGCTCGCGTCGCGGGTGATCGGGTCGCTGGTGTCGGTGCCCTTGCTGACCGTCGACGACGCGTCGTTCGTGACGGACACGTCGGTCTGATCGGGGATGTCGGTCACAGCGTCGTTCGTGACCGTGTGGACGACGACGCTGCCGGTCGCGCCGGGTGCGAACGATCCGGTGAAGGTGACGCGGATGCCGCCGGCCTCGCTGATCGGGTCCGGCGCGACGTCCGTCCAGTCGCCGTCGACGTAGTACTCGGTGGTCGTCGCCGTCGTGCCCTCGGGGGCGACGACGTCGTAGCCGGTCACGTCGAGGTAGCCGTCGAAGTCGCTCGGCGGGTTGAGCGGGTCCTGCACGACGATCGTGTCGACGTTCTGGTTCGAGCCGTTGCCCGGCGTGAGGGTCCAGTCCACCGGCTGCCCCGGCACGGCGGGGATGGTCGTCGTCGGCGTGACCGACTTGACCAGGCTCGGCAGGAGCGTCGTATCGACATCGAGCACGATGTCGGCCATGCCGTTCGCGGGCGGGGCGTTGTCGGCGTCGACGGTCGCGGTGTTGGTCACGGTCTGCCCGTCCCACGTCCCGTCCGCGTCGGGCTTCACGATCGCGTCGACCGTGATCGTCATGCTGTAGCCACCCGGCCACACCACCGGGTCGACCGAGGTGTCGCGGCCGGGGGTGACGGTGAAGCTGTTGGTCGCGGGGTCGACGGCGAGGTCATACTCGCCGATGGGCTGACCGGAAGGAGCGGACAGGGCCACCGTCACCGGGTTCGGATTGCTCGGGTTGAACTCGAGGGGCTCGGGGAGTGGGTCGCTGAGGAGTGTGTTGAAACAGCCGTCGTCGTTCGTCGATGAGCAGTTGACGACGATCTGGTAGGTGACCGGATCGCCGGGCGCGAACGGTCCCTGCTGGACGGTGGTCTTCTGGATCGAGAAGGCGGCCGTGTCTTCGGCGAGCGCCGCCGGCGCCGCTCCGATGAACACGGTCGCTGCCGCCAGGACCACAGCCGTCAGGCCCGCGAGAAGACTGCGCCGCCTCTTCATATCCTTGTACCCCCTGCGCAACTGGTGCCGAGCGACAGCCTAGGGGCAGATCACGCGCCACTTCTAGGCATCGCGTGTGGCGCAAGTGAATGATGTGACCTGGTCGTGACCTTCGACAGTCGGCGAGTGGATGCCGCGGCCCGCGGCATCCACTCCCCCGTCGGTAAGCTGGGGGACTATGTCGAAGGTCCTCCAGTCCCTGCCCGTCGGCGAGCGCGTCGGCATCGCCTTCTCGGGGGGCCTTGACACCTCCGTCGCGGTCGCGTGGATGCGCGACAAGGGCGCCATCCCCTGCACCTACACCGGCGACCTCGGGCAGCCCGACGAGGACGACATCGAGGCGATCCCCAGCCGTGCGCTGCAGTACGGCGCCGAGCTCTCGCGCCTCGTCGACTGCAAGCCGGCCCTCGTCGAGGAGGGCTTCGGCGCTCTGGCGTGCGGCGCGTTCCACATCCGCTCGGGCGGGCGCACCTACTTCAACACGACGCCGATCGGCCGCGCCGTCACCGGCACGCTGCTGGTGCGCGCCATGAAAGAGGACGGCGTCGACATCTGGGGCGACGGCTCCACCTACAAGGGCAACGACATCGAGCGGTTCTACCGTTACGGCCTGCTGGCGAACCCCGCGCTGCGCATCTACAAGCCGTGGCTCGACGCCGACTTCGTGACGCAGCTGGGCGGCCGGCAGGAGATGAGCGAGTGGCTCGTCGAGCACGGCTTCCCGTACCGCGACTCGGCCGAGAAGGCGTACTCGACCGACGCGAACATCTGGGGCGCCACGCACGAGGCCAAGACCCTGGAGCACCTCGACGTCTCGCTCGAGACCGTCGAGCCGATCATGGGCGTGCGCTTCTGGGACCCGTCGGTCCAGATCGAGACCGAGGACGTCACCGTCACCTTCGAGGCGGGTCGCCCGGTCGCCCTGAACGGCACCGAGTTCAGCGACCCCGTCGCTCTCGTCTTCGAGGCGAACCGCATCGGCGGCCGACACGGCCTGGGCATGAGCGACCAGATCGAGAACCGCATCATCGAGGCGAAGTCGCGCGGCATCTACGAGGCACCGGGCATGGCGCTTCTCTTCGTCGCGTACGAGCGCCTGGTCAACAGCATCCTGAATGAAGACACCCTGGCGACGTACCACGAGCAAGGCCGGCGCCTCGGCCGACTCATGTACGAGGGCCGCTGGCTCGAGCCGCAGTCGCTCATGCTGCGCGAGTCGATCCAGAAGTGGGTGGGCTCGACCATCACCGGGTCGGTCACGCTGCGCCTGCGCCGCGGCGAGGACTACACGATCCTCGACACGACGGCGCCGCACATGTCGTACGGCCCCGAGAAGCTGTCGATGGAGCGCGTCGGCGACGCCGCGTTCGGCCCCACCGACCGCATCGGCCAGCTCACGATGCGCAACCTCGACATCGCCGACTCGCGCGCGCGCCTGGAGCACTACGCGGCGGCGGGCATCATCGGCGGCACCACCGGCGAGCTCGTCGGCCATCTGTCGCAGGGCGAGGCCGGCGAGATCACCGAGAGCGCGACGCCGCTCTCTACCGCGGGTGAAGAGCTTGCGGAGGCGACGGATGCCGCCAACGAGGCATCGGCCTTCGACTTGGGCACCGACTGACCCGAGCCGAACGCTTCCGGCAGCTCCCCTCGCGACCGCGAGGGGAGCTGCGTTCGTTCGACGCCTGAGTGGCAAACCATCACCACGTTCGTCAACTAACTTGCACACGGGTGTGCATGTTATGTATTCTGGAGGCATGTCCGACACGACACAGACGCGCCGACCGCGGCGCGACGCGCTCGAGAACCGCGCCGGAATCCTGGCCGCGGCCCACGTCGCCCTCGCCCACGACCCGCGCGCGTCGGTCGATGCGATCGCACGCCAGGCCGGCCTGTCGCGCCGCGCCCTCTATGGACACTTCGACGACCGCGACGCACTCGTGCGCGAGCTCATCGCGCAGGGCGCCGCTCGCTTCAACGCGGTGGCGCACGCGATCGACGACACCGACCCGCGGGTCGCGCTCGCCCGGCTCGCCGCCGCACTGTGGAGCGAAGCCGCGCACGTGCAGGTGCTCGCGGCGATCGCTCTCGACGAGGCGCATCTCGCAGAGACCGCCGACGCGCTCGCGCCCCTGCGCCGCACGGTCGTGCGGATCGTCCGTGAGGGGCAGGATGCCGACCTGCTGCGCACCGACGTCGCCGCCCCGACGCTCGCGCGCCTGATCGAAGAGACCGCGCGCACCGTCATCACGCGCGTCGACGCATCCTCCCCCGAGGCGCGGCTGCTCGCCGTCCGCGCGGTGCTCAGCATCGCTGGGCTGTCGTGGCGCGAGGCCGCCGAACTGCTCGCCGAGCATCCCGAGATCCTGACCGCCCGCGCCGAAGCGTCGGTGGCGAGCGCATGAAGGTCATACTCGACGCGGTCGGCAAGGGCCGCCGCGAACACGCGCTTCCCGTCACCTCGACCGTTTTCGAGTCCGGCCGCGCGACGCTGGTCGTCGCCGAGACCGAGCAGCGACCCACCGTGCTCGGCCTGATCGCCTCGGGACGCATGCGCCCCGACACAGGTCGCGTCGAGATCGACGGTCGAGCGGATGCCGGCCTGTTGCGCCGCCGCGTGGCCTTGGTCGACGCTCCCGATGTCTCCGAGCCCGAGCCGAACGTGACGCTCGCGGGCGTCACGGCGGAAGAGCTCATGTTCGCCGGACGCCGTTCGCACCCCATCGCGGTGCAGAACTGGCTGGCCGACAACGGGCTCGCGGAGGCGGCATCCCTTCCCGTCTCGAACGTCGAGCCGGCCGACCGCGTGCGCGCGCTGTGCGAGCTGGCGGTGCTGCGCAAGGGCGTCGAGGGACTCGTGCTGGTGTCGCCCGACCGGCACGGCGGCGAGCCGCACACCTGGTGGGCGATCGCCGAGGAGTTCGCAGGCCGCGGGTTCGCGGTGCTCGTGATCGCCGGACAGGCGTCGGCGCCGGTCGCCGAGCCTCCGGTCGTTGAGCGAGCGAGGAACGAGCGAGACGAAACGCACCACGACCTGCCACAAGGCTCAGGCGTTTCGTCTTCGGGCGCCAGAGCGCCCTTCGCTCAACGACCGCACCCCCCGCGCCTGCGCAGAATCACCGCGCGCACGAGAGGAGACAGGGCATGAAGGTCCCGCAGATGATCCTCGCCGAGCTGCGGCGACTCACCTCGACGCGCATGTCGCTGATCGCGCTCATCGCGCTGATGGTCGTGCCGATCCTGTACGGCGGGCTGTACCTGTGGGCCAACCGCGACCCGTACGGGCAGCTCGACCAGGTGCCGGTGGCGCTCGTCGTCGCCGACACGGGCGCACAGCTGAACGGGACCGACCGCAACCTGGGCGACGAGGTCGCGCAGGAGCTCATCGAGGACGGCACGTTCGACTGGCACCTGACCACGGCCGACGAGATGACCGCGGGCCTGGACGAGGGCACCTACGACTTCGGGGTCGAGCTGCCGGCCGACTTCACGGCATCCATCGCGTCGATCACGTCGGGCGACCCGCGCCCGGCCGATCTCGTGCTGCACACCAGCGACGCCAACAACTACCTGGCCTCGACGATCGGCACGCAGGCCGTCGAGAAGATCCAGACGACCGTCACCGAGAAGGTGGTGGCCGAGGCCGGGCTCACGATGCTCGACGCGCTCGACACCATCCGCGTGCAGCTGACCGACGCCGCCGGCGGCGCGGGGCAGCTGGTGGACGGCCTGGCTCAGGCGGGCGACGGTGCCACGCAGCTCTCCACCGGCGCGACACAGCTCGCCGACGGCACCGTGCAGCTGCGCGACGGAGCGGCGCAGCTCTCGGCCGGCGCGGCGCAGGTGGCCGACGGCACGGCGCAGCTGGCCGACGTGGCCGATCGGGTCGGGGCCGCGGCATCCACGGCCACCGCTGCACTGCCGCAGGCTCGGGCCGACATCGCGGCGAAGCTTGCCGAGGCGGGGCTCGACCAGGCGCAGATCGACGAGGTGCTGACGACGCTCGACCCGCTCGGCGAGCGCATCACGGCCGTCGACCAGCGGGTGCAGGGCGCGGTGGCGCAGATCGACCAGTTGAACGACGGCGCGCGCCAGGTGTCGGACGGCGCCGCGACCCTCGCGACCGGCACCGCGACCGCCGCCGACGGCGCGGCGCAGCTGCGCGACGGTGCGGCGACCCTCGACAGCGGCATCACGCAACTGGAGGACGGCGCGACTCAGCTGCGTGACGGCCTGAGCGCCGGCGCGGCGCAGCTGCCGTCGTACGACGCCGACACGCGTCAGAAGCAGGCCGACACCCTGGCCACTCCGGTCGATGTCGAGCGTTCGTCGCTCACCCAGGCGCAGAACTACGGCGCCGGACTGGCCCCGTTCTTCGCGGCCCTCGCCGGCTGGATCGGCATCTACGCGCTGTTCCTCATCGTCAAGCCGGTCTCCAAGCGCGCGGTGACGGCGCTGCATTCGCCGATCCGCATCACGTTGGCCGGCTGGGCGACCCCGGCGCTCCTCGGCGGCGTGCAGATGCTCGGATTGTTCGGCGTGCTCGCGCTCGCACTCGGGTTCTCGTTCGCGCATCCGCTGGCGACGCTCGGCATCCTGCTGCTCGCCTCGGCCACCTATGCCGCGATCGTGCTCGCCCTGAATGTCTGGCTGGGCTCGGTGGGCCAGTTCCTCGGCCTCGTCCTCATGGTGCTACAGCTCGTGACGGCGGGCGGAACCTTCCCGTGGCAGACGCTGCCCGCGCCGCTCGCGGCGCTGCACCACGTGCTGCCCATGGGCTACGTCGTCGACGCGATGCGCCAGGTCATGTACGGCGGCAGCGCCGACCGCGTGTGGCTCGACCTCACCGTGCTGGTGGCATGGCTCGTCGGCGCCGGCGTCCTCGCGGCCATCGGGGTGACCCGCATGACCCACTTCCGCACCCTGCGCGACCTGCAGCCGAGCGTGATCGGCTGACACCTCTGTCGAGTGGATGCCGGCGCCCCCGGCATCCACTCGGGCACAGGTGAGTGCGTCATCGTCGGGATGGCTGTCAGCCCCCCGGTAGCTGCGTTGAAGAGAGCAGCCGCAGGAAAGTATGCGATCACGATCAGTGCGCATCCCACTGCCGGCACCCACGCGAGGTCACGGCCCGTGCGATGGCTGACCACGGCGGCGACGATCGTCACGGCGAACGAGAACGCTGCGACCCCGAGGAACAACGCGTTCGCCTGCGCTGCCTGGCCGACGTCACACGAAGCGTCGTCGCAGCGTCCTTCAGCGGCGAAGTGAGTCCAGAGCCATACGACGGCGGTCGCGATGAACACGACGATCTGCAGCATGGCCACTGCGATCACGCCGCCGAGAGAAGACCGCCCTCGCTCAGCCTGAGGTTGTGCCGTCGCCATCGCTGCGTCACTCATTCCGCGTTCGTCACCACGTAGTCGAACCAGTCGTATGCATCCTGCGCCTTCGAAGTGTAGGCCCCGCGTGCAGCGGCGCTCCAGAACCGCACGAAGGGCTGCGGCCCCCGGCATCCACCCTCCCCCCTCTGTGTTGACTTGCCCTATATGTACGCGACACGCCGGCGTGTCGCGTACATATAGGGCAAGTCAACAGATGGGGAGGAGAGAGGCAGGTCGCGGGATGAAAAGCGAGCGCGATTCGGCCCGGGGCGCCGGTCGGGATACGATGCGAAACAGGCCCGTGCGACCCGAACGCACGTGGTACCCCGTCTCGCGGTGCCCGGCACCGCGTCCCCTCGTCTCAGCCTGGAAAGCTCTCAATGTCGAAGCCCCCCGCCTCGCCCTACGCCACCGACGACACCGTGCCGAGCCGTTCCGTCGGGCGCGTCGTCGGCATCACGCTGTTCTCGATCCTCGCCGCCGTGGTCGTGATCGCGCTGGTGGCGGTGGGCTTCGTCACGTACACGGTGCAGCGCTCTTTCCCGCAGCTGAGCGGCGAGATCACCGTGAAGGGGCTCGACGAGCAGGTGACGGTGCAGCGTGACGCGCTCGGCATCCCGACCATCACGGCCGACTCGTCGCACGACTTGTTCTTCGCGCAGGGCTACGTGCAGGCGCAGGACCGCTTCTGGGAGATGGACTTCCGCCGCCATGTCACCAGCGGCCGTCTGTCGGAGCTGTTCGGGGAATCGCAGCTCGGCACCGACAAGTTCCTGCGCACACTCGGCTGGCACGAGATCGCCGAACAGGAGGTCGAGGCCCTCAGTGACACCGAGCGGGACTACTACGACGCGTACGCCGACGGCGTGAACGCCTACCTCGCGGACCACGAGGGCGCCGACGCCTCGTTCGAGTACGCCGTGCTCGGCCTGCAGAACCCGGACTACGAGATCGAGCCGTGGACGCCCGCCGACTCCGTGGCGTGGCTGAAGGCGATGGCCTGGGACCTCCGCAGCAACATCGAGTCCGAGACGGAGCGCGCCGTGCTCGCCGCCGACTTCACCCAGGAAGACATCGACGAGCTGTACCCGCCGTACCCGTTCGACCGCAATCCGGTCATCGTGCCGAAGATCTCGACCGTCCCTGCCCTCGGCACGGCGCCCGATGCGACCGTCGAGGGCGATGCCGAGGGCGAGACGGATGCCGACACGTCGGCGATCGAGTGGACCCAGGTCGACAGCGTGATCGAGGCCGTCGGCGAGCTCGTCGGAGACGCCGGCGAGGGCATCGGCTCGAACTCGTGGGTCGTGTCGGGCGCAGACACCGACACCGGGAAGCCGCTGCTGGCCAACGATCCGCACCTCGGCGCGTCGCTGCCGAGCGTGTGGCACCAGATCCAGCTCAAGTGCTCGGACGTCACCGACGCGTGCCCGTTCGATGTCGCGGGCTTCTCCTTCTCGGGACTGCCGGGCGTGGTCATCGGCCACAACGAGCGCGTCGCGTGGGGCTTCACGAACCTCACGACCGATGTCACCGACCTGTACCTGGAGAAGATCCAGGGCGACTCGTACTGGTACGACGGCGCGCTGGTGCCCCTGGAGACGCACACCGAGACCTTCAAGGTCGCAGGCTCCGACGACGTAGAGCTCGAGGTGCGCTCCACCGCGAACGGTCCGATCGTGTCGGGACTCACCGACGACTTCACCGAGATCGCCGAGCACCCGTACGTGGGCACCGGGGGCACCGTGACCGAGCCGCCCGCCGATGCCCCCGAGGGCGAGTACGCCGTGAGCCTGCGCTGGACCGCCCTGCAGCCCGGGACGACGGCATCCGCGATCTTCGCCCTCAACACGGCCAAGGACTTCGACGACTTCCGCGGCGCGGCCGCCCTGTTCGACGTGCCCGCGCAGAACCTCATCTACGCCGACGTCGACGGCAACATCGGGTACCAGACCCCCGGCAAGCTGCCCATCCGTGGCGCGGCCGACGGCTCGATGCCGCAGCCGGGCTGGAGCTCGGCCTACGCGTGGCAGGGCTACATCCCGTTCGAAGAGCTGCCGGTGTCGTACAACCCCGACGAGGGCTACATCGTCACCGCGAACAACGCGATCGTGGGTCAGGACTACACCTACTTCCTCACCAGCGACTGGGACTACGGCTGGCGCGCCGCGCGCATCAGCGAGCTGATCGAGCGGGCGATCGCGAAGGGCCCGGTGACCGCCGACGACCTGAACGCGATCCAGGCCGACAACTACTCGTTCATCGGCATGCGCCTGACCGCCGCCTACGCCGACATCGAGACCGGCGACAGCCGCACCGACGCCGCGCTGAAGCTGCTGCAGGAATGGGACGCCCAGGCCGGCGCCGACTCCGCCGCCGCGGCCTACGCGAGCGTCCTGTGGGACACCCTCGCGCAGAACGTGTTCGTGAAGGGCCGTGAGAACCCCGCGCCGCTGACCGGTCAGGGGCGCCTGTTCCTTGTGATGGACTCGCTGCTGTCGGACGAGTCGTCGCCGTGGTGGACCAACGAGAAGCTCGACGTCTCGGGCATACGCGAGATGCTCAAGCGCTCGGCCATCGACGCGTACGAGCGGCTCGCCAAGGAGCAGGGCGACAACCAGTCGCGCTGGAACTGGGGTTCGCTGCACGCGCTGCCCCTCAACAGCGGCACGTTCGGCGAGTCCGGCATCGCGCCGATCGAGTGGTTCTTCAACCGCGGTCCGTTCCCCGTCGGCGGCGGCTCATCGGTCGTGAACGCGACGGGCTGGGACCTCGGCTCGGGCGACTTCGCGACGGTCACCGTGCCGTCGATGCGCATGGTGATCGACCTCGACGACTTCGACGCCTCGCGCTGGAACCAGCTCACCGGCGAGAGCGGCCACGCCTTCCACACCAACTACACCGACCAGGTGGAGTCGTGGCAGAAGGCCGAGCTCACCCCCTGGGCCTACTCGCCGAAGGCGGTGGCCGCCGCAACGACTGACACTCTCGTCCTGAAGCCCTGATGTTCCCTGCGAATCCCCGGTCTCGTCGAGACCGGGGATTTCGCATGAAACCGGGGGCGTCGCCCTGGGTTTCGGCGGGAATCCCTCGGTTCGGCGCGCAGATCCCCTGGTTCGGGATGCCGGCGGCCGGGCGGTCGTGCTCAGCCGATGCGCTCGGCGAGCGCGACCGTGATCCCCTCCGGGCCGCGGACGTAGGCCATGAGGAACACGCCCTCGTACTCGCCGATGCCGCCGATCAGCCCGTAGCCCTCGTCGGCCAGGCGGGCGACCTCGGCGCGCAGGTCGTCGACCTGGAACGCCAGGCTGCGCAGCCCGAGCTCGTTCGCCATCGCCTCCGGTGAACCCTCGACCGGGTCGGGGCGGACGAAGCTGCCCAACTCGACACCGGTGCCACCGCCGGGCGGGTGCAGCATCACGATCTCGCTGCGCGAGTCGGGGATGCCGCACACCGTGTCGATGAACTCCCCCTCGATGAAGGTGCGGCCCTCGATCTCGAGGCCCAGCGCGACGAAGAAGTCTGTGGCGGCGTCGAGGTCACGAACGGTGACGCCGACGTGGTCGAAGGTGGTGATCGGCATGGCGCGAGCCTACGTCGCCCCTCCGACAGCGTCGACCCCTACTCGACCAGCTTGCCCGCGACCGACACCTCGCGCATGAGCGCAGCGATCTCGTCCGGGATCGGCGGGATCGTCTCACGCACGACGCCCGTCGCGGGCGACCACACGAGGTTCACCTGGAGCTGCGGATCGAGGTCCGGGTAGTCGCTGCGGTTGTGGCATCCACGGGTCTCACGACGCTCGAGGGCGGCCTCGAGCGTCGCGCGGGCGGCGAGCGCGGCGGACTTCAGGTCGAAGGCGTGCGCCAGGTCGTGGAACCCGGCGATGTCGGGGTGCACGCCGATGTCGGCCATGCGCGCCTCGATCGCGTCGAGTTCGACAAGGCCGGTGCGCAGCCCCTGCTCGTCGCGCACGACCCCGGCGTGCTCGGTCATGACGTCGCGGATCGCACGCTGCAGGGCGCGGACGTTCTCGGTGCCGGATGCCGCCAGCAGGCCGGCGATCTCGGCCCGCGCCGTCTCGACCGCGGCCGCCGAGCGCTGCTGCGCCGGGAGCGCGGCGGAGTACGCGGCCGCCGCCTGCCCGACGATGCGGCCGAAGACGAGCAGCTCGATGAGCGAGTTGCCGCCCAGCCGGTTCGCGCCGTGCAGTCCCGAGGACGCCTCGCCGATCGCGTACAGGCCGGGCACGTCGGTGGAGTGATCCGACGAGCGCACCCACACGCCGCCCATCGAGTAGTGCGCGGTCGGCGCGATCTCGATCGGCTCCTTGGTGATGTCGAGCATCTGCAGCTCGAGCATCGTCTGGTACACCCGCGGCAGGCGGGTCATGATGACCTCGCGCGGCAGGTGCGACACGTCGAGCCACACGCCGCCGTTCGGGGTGCCGCGGCCTTCCTTGATCTCGGTGTAGCAGGCGAGTGCCACGCGGTCGCGCGTCGACAGCTCGAGGCGCTCGGGGTCGTAGGTGTGCATGAAGCGCTCGCCCAGGCCGTTGCGCAGGATGCCGCCCTCACCGCGGGCAGCCTCCGAGATGAGTGTGCCGGCGGCGTTCTCGGGCTCGATGATGCCACTCGGGTGGAACTGCACGAGCTCGGGATCGCGCAGCCGGCCGCCCGCCTCGACGGCGAGACGGAACGAGTCGCCGGTGTTCTCGTCGCGGCGCGACGACGTGCGGCGCCAGATGCGGTTGTGGCCGCCGGCGGCCAGGATGACGGCATCCGCGTGGATCAGATAGCGCGTGCCGTCTTCGAGGTCGAACCCGTACGCGCCGAAGACGGCGCCGTCCTCGTTCACGAGGATGCGCGTGACGTACACGGTGTCGAGGATCGGCACCTGCAGTTGCGCGGCGCGGTTGATGAGCGTGCGCTGGATCTCCAGGCCGGTGTAGTCGCCCGCGAACGCGGTGCGGCGGTAGGTGTGCGCGCCGAAGAAGCGCTGCGAGATGCGCCCGTCGTCCTCGCGGGCGAACGGCATGCCGTAGCGCTCGAGGTCGTCGATCCCCCGGGCGGCGCCCTTCGTGACGACCTCGACGGTCTCGGGGTTGGCGAGCAGGTAGCTCTCTTTGAGCGTGTCGGCGGCGTGCTGCTGCCAGGTGTCCTCTTCGTCCATCGTCGCGAGCGCGGCGTTGATGCCGCCGGCGGCGAGTGAAGTGTGCGCGTCGGACTTGGGCCGCTTGCCGAGTGCGAGCACGTCGACCCCCGCCTCGGCGAGCTCGATGGCCGCCCGCAGGCCGGAGCCTCCGGTGCCGATGACGAGGACGGTGGTGGACAGCTGGCGTTCTGAAGAAGTCACACCACGACGCTAGGCACCGACGTTCGATAACTCCAATGCATATTGCTGGTCACGTTGATGCGGATAGGCTATTGAAATGAATCTGGAGCAGCTCAAGGCGTTCGTCGAAGTGGCCGAGCTGGGCAACTTCACCCGCGCGGCCGAGCGGCTGCACCTGGCCCAGCCGTCGCTGAGTCGGCAGATCACGGCCCTCGAGCAGGACCTCGGCACCGAGCTGCTGCACCGGGCCCGGCGCGGCAGCACGCTCACCGTGGCCGGGGAGTCGCTGCTCCCCCTCGCGCGGCGCATGCTCGCCGACGCGGACTCGGTCAGGAGGGAACTCGCCGAGCTCGCAGGCCTGCAGCGCGGCCGCGTGCGGCTCGGCGCGACGCCCACGCTGTGCGTGAGTCTCGTCGCCGAGGTGCTGACGGCCTTCCACGCCGCCCACCCGGCGATCGAGCTGCACATCTCGGAGCACGGGTCGCGGCACCTGCTCGAGCAGCTCGGCGCGGGCGAGCTCGACCTCGCACTCATCACGACATCGGATTCAGCGACCCCGGAGCGGTTCACCGTGGCACCGCTCCTCATCGAGGAGCTCGTCGTGATCTCGTCGGCCGGCGCACCCCCGGTGAACGGCGGCGACAGCATCGGGCTGGCTGAGGTCGCCACCCTGCCGCAGATCGTGTTCAGCCCGACCTACGACCTGCGCGCCACCACCGACACGGCCTTCCGCTCCGCCGGCGTCACCCCGACGACGGTGGTCGAGGGAGCCGAGATGGATGCCGTCCTGCGATTCGTCGAGCGGGGGCTCGGGGTCGCGATCGTCCCGGCGATGGTGCTCATCGAGCGTCCGGGACTGCGCGCGGTGCGGCTGCGCGAACCGACGCTCACCCGGACCATCAGCATCGCGCGGCCCGCCGACATCGCGCCGACCGCCGCGGTGCGGGTGCTGCAGCGCACCATCGCACGCACCGCCGCCGACCTCGCCGCCGCGGCGTCCGACACGATGCGGCTCGCCGATGTCGATCCGGACGCTCTCCGACCGTCATCCCCGTGAAGGACCCGCCGCCGGACGATACTCGTGGCGGAGGGACCCACGGAGGACACCATGGCTCGCACGACCGGACCGCTCGACATCCGCTTCACCGCCACGCTCGGCAAGGTGCGCGAAGGCGACACCTGGACCTGCGTCCAGCTGGCCGACTCGGCGGCGATCTTCGGCACCCGCGGGCTCGCCAAGGTCGCCGGCACCGTCGACGGCCACCCGTTCGAGGGTGCGTTCATTGCCCTCGGCGATGGCACCCACAAGCTGCCGATCGCGTCCGGCATCCGGCCGAACCCGATCTCACCCCTCGTCCGTCGGTTGCGTCGCCGCGCCAGCCTCAGCGACCCGTCCGGGTCTCTGCCGTTCGCCGAATCGGCGGTCGTACCCTGGTTTCGGACAGTGCCCGGAGCCTGAGCATTCGAGGAGGCATCGATGATCGGAGACACGGCCGGTGCCGATGCGGGCGTCGAGACGCATGGCACGGGGCAGGCCGATCCCGACCCCCGAGCATCAGCACACACGACGTGCGCCATCGCGGGCGGCGGTCCCGCCGGCCTGGTGCTCGGACTCCTGCTCGCCCGGGCGGGAGTCCGGGTCACCGTGCTCGAGAAGCACGCCGACTTCCTCCGCGACTTCCGCGGTGACACGGTGCATCCCACGACGCTCGGCCTGCTCGACGACCTCGGCCTCTTCGACCGGTTCGACGCGCTCCCTCACTCACGGATCAGCCGGGTCGTCCTGCCCGGGCCCGCGGGCCAGGACGTGCAGATGGCCGACTTCTCGCGCCTGCGGGTGCGGCATCCATACGTCGCGATGGTGCCGCAGTGGGACCTGCTCGACCTCATCGCGGATGCCGCGGCCGCCGAGCCGTCGTTCACCCTGCGCACCGAGCACGAGGTGACCGGCATCATCCGCGACGGCGACCGTGTGGCCGGTGTGGAGTACTCGGCGCCGGCGGGCGACGGCCGGCTTCTCGCGGATCTCACGGTCGCGTGCGACGGACGATGGTCGGTGGTCCGCCGCTCCATCGGTCTTCCGGCCCGGCAGTTCGAGGTCGGCTTCGATGTCTGGTGGTACCGCGTGAACACCGCGGAGCCGCTCGGCGAGTCGCTCCTGCCGCGCATCGGCAAGGGGCAGGTCGCCATCGCGATCCCCCGCAAGGGCTACGTCCAGGTCGCGGCTCTCGGACGCAAGGGCACCGACTCCGCCGTGCGCCGGCGGGGCATCGAGGCCTTCCGCGCCGACACCGCGCGGCTGCTCCCCGAGCTCGCCGCCGACGTCGACGGCATCGCGTCGATGGACGACGTCAAGCACCTCGACGTGCGCCTGGATCGCCTGCGCCGCTGGCACGCACCCGGCGTGCTGTGCATCGGCGACGCCGCCCATGCGATGTCGCCGGTCGGCGGGGTGGGCATCAACCTCGCCGTGCAGGATGCCGTCGCCGCAGCCCGCATCCTCGCGAACCCGTTGCGGCGCGGCACGTTCCGAGGCCCGGCGCGCGACAGCGAACGGGTGCTCGCCCGCGTGCAGCGCAGACGGACGATGCCCACGATCCTGATCCAGGCTCTGCAGCGCTTCATCCACGCGCGCCTCATCATGCCGGCGCTCGACGGCAGAGTGGTCGCACCTCCGCGGCGGCTCGTGCGCCTCATCCGTCGCCTGCCCGTGCTGACGGTCATCCCGGCGTTGCTCATCGGCATCGGTCCCCGACCCGAGAAGGCGCCCGCCTGGGCGCGCCGCACGTCTCCACCCGCGCGGGACCCCGAAGGCCGCTCGGGCTGACGCCCGGCTCGCCCGTGACGGCCGCCCTCACCCTCCCGAGGCGGGCGGCGTGCGCTTGGACTCGGCGAGTTCGTCGACGTGCAGCGACGTCTCGTCGATCGTGCCGTTGCGGTACGCCTGGCGCCCCACCATGTGCGCCGACAGCGGCGCCGTCGCCAGCTGGATCAGTACCACCGGCACGAGGAACGCCACGACCGGCCACGAGCGCAGCGACAGCGCGATCGCGAGGCAGATGAGGATCAGGCCGAGCACCTGCGGCTTGGTCGCCGCGTGCAGGCGCGTGGGCACGTCGCGGAACCGCAGCACGCCGATGGCAGCCGTGAGGCACAGCAGGGCCCCGAGGAGGATCAGGATCACGGCGGCGAGGTCCAGTGCGGCATCCATCAGCGTTCCTGGTCCCTTCTCGCGACGAAGCGCGCGATCGAGATCGACCCGAACACGCCGACGGCGGCGATGATGAGCAGCACCGGCAGCGTGCGGGTGTGGTGGTTGATCGCCATCTCGGCGCCCAGCACGCACATCACCTCGGTGAGCAGGACGTCGGATGCCACGGCCCGGTCCAGGATCGACGGCCCGATCACGATCCGCCACAGCGTCAGCAGCGCGGCGACTCCGAAGATCACGTAGATCACGATCAGCAGCACGTTCATCGCGCACCTCCGGTCGCCGAGCTCGACCCTCCGGTCGCTGAGCTCGTCGAAGCGCGCCCGGCGGCGGCCTCCTTGATCGACCGCAGCTGCGCGCGCGAGCCGACGGCGCGGACGATCCGCTCCTCCCAGTGGTGCACGCTGGCGCGCTGCTTCTCGACGTCGGCGGCGTCCCGCACCCCGATGACGTGCAGGTACAGGATGCGGCGGTCGCGATCGGTCTCGACGATGAGCGAGCCCGGGATGAGGGATGCCGTCACGCCGACGTGCGTCATGATCAGATCGTCGTCGGTCACCAGGTGCACCGCGATGATCGCCGTACCGGGCTGCCGGCGGAAGTCGAGCACCTGCCACGCGACCGTGAGCGAGCCGTGCACGACCGCGACGAGGAACTCCGCGACGAACACGAAGCCCCACCACAGGTTGACCCGGCCAGACAGCTCGACCGGCGGCAGCCGGAACACCCGCGTGACGATCACCGCGGCGACGAGGCCGGTGAGGAAGGCGAGCCAGGTGAACTGTCCCCACAGCAGCATCCACAGCGCGATGAGCCACACGAAGAACGGCAGCTGCCGCCACGTGGTCGCGGCCGCGCGGCGCAGGCGGCCCTGGGGCAGATCGGGACTCACGGCGTCTTCTCCGTCCCGGTGGAGTCGTCCTGCAGCTGGGTGAGCGACACCGGGTGCAGCAGGGCCTCTCCGATGCGGTCGCACACGTCGTACAGCGGACCGGCGAACACCGTCAGCGCGACCGTGATGGCCACCATGCCGGTGG
>Ga0160441_100436_pt1 | contig 32980 bp, 32 predicted proteins | sample HID1971K_E1MG_FD_108260 | JGI IMG/M metagenome (GOLD analysis project Ga0160441, IMG submission 108260) | Enriched millipede-associated microbial communities from UW Madison campus, WI, USA - HID1971K_E1 MG | ecosystem: Host-associated > Arthropoda: Insects > Digestive system > Unclassified ... | reverse complement strand
GTGCTCGGCCCGGTCGAGCGCGTGCTCGCCGCCGGATGTCTCGCCGAGACGGGCGCCGACACCGAGAACGCGCTCGCGCTCACCCATGCGGGCGGCGCCGTGTCGTCCCTGGCGGTGTCGTCGCGCGCCGCCGGGCCCAACACGGCGCACGTGATCGGCACAAAGGCCCGCATCGACATCGACAGGGTCTGGTACACGCCGACCTCGTTCCGGCTCACGACCCCCGACGGCACGGTGCTCGAGGAGTACACGTCGACCGTCGAGGGCCGCGGCATGCAGTACCAGGCGCTCTACGCCGAGCGCCTGCTCGCCGAGGGCGCCACCGACAGCGACCTGCTGCCGTTCGACGAGTCGATCGCGATCATGCGCGTGCTCGACGACATCCGCGCCCAGCTGGGCGTCGCATACCCGGCGCAGGGCGCCAGGAGGAACTGACCCATGCCCGACCCGCAGAACCCCCGCGTCGCGGTCTACCTCGACTTCGACAACATCGTCATGAGCTGGTACGACCGCGTGCACGGCCGCAACGCCTACGCCGGCGACCGGCAGAAGATCATCGCGAACCCCGACGAGCCCGAGATCGCCCAGAAGCTCAAGGACGCGACGATCGACGTCGGCGCGATCATCGACTACGCGGCATCCTTCGGCACGCTCGTGCTGACCCGCGCATACGCCGACTGGTCGTCGCCGGTCAACGCGTTCTACCGGTCTCAGCTTGTCGCCCGCGCCGTCGACCTCGTGCAGCTGTTCCCCGCGGCGGCCTACGCGAAGAACGGCGCCGACATCCGCCTCGCCGTCGACACGGTCGAGGACATGTTCCGCCTGCCCGACCTCACGCACGTCGTGATCGTCGCGGGCGACAGCGATTACGTGCCGCTCGCGCAGCGATGCAAGCGCCTCGGGCGCATCGTCGTCGGCGTCGGCGTCGCGGGGTCGACCGCCAAGTCGCTCGCGGCCGCGTGCGACCAGTTCGACGCCTACGACTCGCTGCCGGGTGTGCAGGCGCCCGAGGTGCCCGCGAAGAAGGCGGATGCCGGCGCGGTGCCCGTCACGACCCCCTCGCGTCGACGCAAGAAGGCCGAGGACCCCTCGGCCGAGCTGCTGCGCCGGGCGCTGATCCTCGAGCGCGAGCGCACCGATGAGGAATGGGTGCACCTGTCGGCGGTCAAGAACCTGCTCAAGCGCATGGACCCCTCCTTCAGCGAGAAGGCGCTCGGCCACCGGTCGTTCTCCGACTTCGTGGGCGCGCACCCGACGGTCGCCGACATCGACGAGACGACCAACATCGTGCGCGTGCGTCTGCACACCGCTGACTGACCTTCCGCCGACCTCCCTGTGCGTCGACGCACACGAAGTGTGCGTGCGCGTGCGTTGAACCTGAACCGACTCTCAGGTATCGTCGCTGCCGCGGCATTCCCGTGCCGCGACCGCGCTCTACAAGGAGGTATCAGCGCATGGCATCAACGACCCCCGCCGACGCGACGCAGAAGCAATCAAGTCTTCGTCGCGTCGTCACGGCGTCGATGGCGGGCACCGTCGTCGAGTGGTACGAGTTCTTCCTCTACGCCACCGCCGCGACGCTCGTCTTCGGCCCGATCATGTTCCCGCCGTCCGATGATCCGTACGCCGGAATCATCGCCGCGTTCGTCACCTACGCGGTCGGCTTCATCGCCCGTCCGCTCGGCGGCATCGTGTTCGGCCACTTCGGCGACAAGTACGGCCGCAAGAAGCTGCTGCAGGTCGCGATCATCCTCGTGGGCGTCGCGACGTTCCTGATGGGCTGCCTGCCGACCTTCCAGCAGGTCGGCTACCTCGCGCCCGTGCTGCTCGTGCTGCTCCGCTTCGCGCAGGGCTTCGCGGTCGGCGGCGAATGGGGCGGCGGCGTTCTGCTGGTCGCCGAGCACTCCCCCGACAAGAGCCGCGGGTTCTGGTCATCCTTCCCGCAGGCAGCGGTGCCGATCGGCAACCTCATCGCGACCGTCGTGCTGCTCGTCCTCAGCCGCACGCTGTCGCCCGAGGCCTTCCTGAGCTGGGGATGGCGCGTCGCGTTCTGGCTGTCGGTCGTCATCGTCGCGGTCGGCTACTACGTGCGGACCAAGATCACCGATGCGCCGATCTTCCTCGAGGCGCAGAAAGAGGTCATCGAAGAGGAGCACGTGCGCTACGGCGTGCTCGAGGTCATCAAGCGCTACCCCCGCGGTGTCATCACGGCGATGGGTCTGCGCTTCGCAGAGAACATCATGTACTACCTCGTCGTCACGTTCTCGATCACCTACCTCAAGCTCGCGCTCGAGATGGACACCTCCGAGATCCTCGGCATGATCGCGATCGCGCACGTCGTGCACATGATCGTGATCCCGCTCGTGGGGGGCCTCGCCGACCGCCTGGGCCGCAAGCCCGTCTACGCGATCGGCGCCGTGCTGGCGGCAGGGTGGGGATTCGTCGCCTTCCCGATGTTCAACACGAAGGACCCGGTCACGATCATCCTGGCGATCTGCCTCGGCCTCGTCATCCACTCGTTCATGTACGCTCCGCAGCCGGCCATCATGTCGGAGATGTTCCCGACGCGCATGCGCTACTCGGGCGTCTCGCTCGGCTATCAGGTCACCTCGATCTTCGCGGGCTCGCTCGCGCCGATCATCGCGACGGCGATCCTGTCGCAGACCGGGTCGTGGGAGGGCATCGCGATCTACCTGGCGATCGCAGCCGCCATCACGCTCGTCGCCGTCATCTCGATGCGCGAGACCAAGGGCATCTCGCTGCACGAGATCGACCGCGTCGACCGCGAGCGACTGGTCGCCGAGACCGCGAGCATCAAGGTGCCCGCACAGCGCTGACGCGCCCCGACCGTGAGACCGCAGTGGCGGCGTGAGACAGCATCCCGTAGGTGCAGTCTCACGCCGCCACTGATGTCTCACGGGTGGTGGAGCCCGGTCACGCCGCCAGCGGGATCGCCCCCACGAGCACGCCGACCGCGAGCATCGCGAGCGACACCAGGCACGCCCGCCACAGCACCTTCTTGTGGTGGTCGCCGAGGTTGACGTTCGCGAGCGAGACGAGCAGCAGGATCGCCGGCACGAGCGGGGACTGCAGGTGCACCGGCTGACCCGTGATCGAGGCGCGCGCCATCTCGACCGGCTCGATCCCGAAGTGCGCGGCACTCTCGGCGAGGACGGGCAGGATGCCGAAGTAGAACGCGTCGTTCGACATGAAGAACGTGAACGGGATCGACAGCACACCGGTGATGACGGCGAGGTACGGCCCCATCGCGTCGGGGATCACCGACGTGATCCACGACGCCATCGCCGACACCATGCCGGTGCCGTTGAGGACGCCCACGAGCACTCCGGCCGCGAGCACCATCGACACGACGCCGACGATCGACGGGGCGTGGGCGACGATCTCGTCGGCCTGCGACTTGAGCTTCGGGAAGTTCACCATCAGCGCGACCGCCGCGCCGACCATGAAGACGTAGGGCAGCGGGAACAGGTCGAGGACCAGCAGCACCATGACCGCGAGCGTCAGCGCGAGGTTGAACCAGATGAGCTTGGGTCGCAGCGTGGGGCGGTTCGGGTCGAGCATCGTGTCGGCCATGGCGGTGTCGGCCGCATCGACGAGCTGCGCTGCCGCGACGCCGCCGCGTCCGCCGCGCACGGTCACGATGTTGCCGGTGCGCAGCGCCGCCGTCGCGCCGGGCTTGGCATCCGCGCCGCGGAACAGGCGCGGCCCGGCCAGCACTCCCTCGCGCACGGCGGTCGGCTCGAGCTTCGATGTGTCGACGACGCCCGCGAGGCGGCGGCGCTCGCCGAGCCCCAGGAACCACGAGAACGTGAGCGCGATCGCGAGACCCGCTGCGAGCGACGGCAGCATCGGCACGAAGATGTCGGTGGGTTCGAGGCTGAGCGCCGTCGCGGCGCGCACGGTCGGCCCGCCCCACGGCACGATGTTGAGCGTGCCGTTCATGAGGCCGGCGACGCAGGTGAGCACGACGGGGCTCATGCCGAGGCGCAGGTAGAGCGGCAGCATCGCCGAGGTCGTGATGATGAACGTGGTCGACCCGTCGCCGTCGAGCGAGACGGCACCGGCCAGCACCGCCGTGCCGAGCACGATCTTGGCCGGGTCGTCGCCGAGCAGCCGCGTGATGACGCGGATGAGCGGGTCGAACAGCCCGACGTCGATCATGATGCCGAAGTACATGATCGCGAACATCAGCAACGCCGCGGTCGGCGCCATCGTGCCGATCGCGTCGATGATCATGTCGCCCAGGCCAAGGCCCGCCCCCGCGAACAGGCCGAACACCGTGGGCACCAGGATCAGCGCGACCATCGGCGTCAGACGCCGCGTCATGATGAGCGCCATGAAGGCGAGCACCATCGTGAATCCGAGGACGACGAGCACGCCGTCCGAGGGGGTGAATGCGAGGTCGTAGCCCTCGTCTGCGGCTTCGGCCGCGGTTCTGAGCAGGTCGTGCATGTCGACTCCTTCGTCAGTCCGACCGGTTGCGGCTCGAGCCTCGACGAGCCCCGGCGGATCCCGTGAATCTATGCGGCGGATGCCGATCGCGCGCGCTATCTCGCATTGCGCGACCTTCTGCGCGTAGCGTGGGTTGCGCGCATTGTGCTCACACGCGGAACGGAGGATGCCGTGCGGTTCGCCACTCGAGTCCTGCTGCTGCAGCTCGCGACCGTCGCCGCCGTCGTGGTCGTCAGCTGCGTCGTGTTCCTGCTGCTGGCGATCCAGCAGCTGCGCGCCGAGGCCGAGACCTCTGCCCTGAACATCGCGCGGACGATCGCCGCCGACCCCGAAGTGCGCGAGCGGGTCGCCGCCGTCTCGGCCGACCCGGGCACGCCCGGCGGAGCGGCGCTCGCGAGCGGGCCGCTGCAGGGGTACGCCACAGCGATCACGGCGAGCACCGGCACGCTGTTCGTCGTGATCGCCGACGATCACGGCATCCGCCTCGCGCACCCCGACCCGGCGCTGCTCGGTCAGCAGGTGAGCACCGACTACACCGAGGTCTTGGCGGGGAACGAGGTCGTCACGTGGGAGCGTGGCACGCTCGGAGTCTCGGCGCGCGCGAAGGTGCCGATCTATCCGCCCGACGCGGCGCCCGGCACCGCAGCGGTCGGTGAGGTGAGCGTCGGATTCGAGCCCGCGAGCGTCTTCGACGACCTCCCGGCGCTCGCCGCGGCGATCGGCGCGCTCGCGGCCGGTGCGCTGCTGATCGGCACGCTCGCCACGCTGCTGCTCCGGCGCCGGTGGGAGAGGCTGACCCTCGGGCTGCAACCCGAAGAGCTCGTCGCTCTGCTGCAGAACCAGTCGGCCGTGCTCGACGGCGTCGACGAAGGTGTGCTGGCGACCGATCCGGGCGGGATCGTCCGCGTCTGCAACGCGACCGCCGCGCGGCTGCTGGGGCTGAGCGATCCGATCGGGCGCCCGCTCGCCGACCTCGGTCTGCCCGCGATCGTCGTCGAGGTCGCGCGCGGCGGCACGGCCCGCGACGGCGTCGTCGTGGGCGACCGCGTGCTCTTCGTCGATGCCCGGCCCGTCGCCCGCGACGATCGTCCCATCGGCGATGTGCTGATCGTGCGCGACCGCACCGGCCTCGTCGCCCTCTCGGAGCGGCTCGATTCGGTGCGGGCGATGACCGGGGCGCTGCGCGTGCAGCGGCACGAGTTCGCGAACCGGCTCCACGTGGCCGCAGGGCTGCTCGACGCCGGGCGCCCCGGCGAGGCGCGGGCGTTCCTCGGCGAGCAGCTCGCCCGCGGTCCCGTCGACTACCCGGTCGCCTCGCTCGACCTCGTCGGCGACGCGATGCTGCAGGCGCTCATCGGCGCCAAGGCCATGGAGGCGGGTGAGCGCGGGGTCGCCCTCGCCGTCGCCCCCGATTCGATGCTGTGGCAGCGGGTGACGGATGCCGAAGACGTCGCCGCCGTGCTCGGGAATCTCGTCGACAACGCCATCGGCGCGGCAGTGCGGGGCACCGAGCCCCGCCGCGTCGAGATCGGCTGCTACGGCGACGGCGAGACGCTCGTGCTGTCGGTCTCCGACTCGGGCGCGGGCCTCGACGTCGCCGACCCGTTCGCGCCCCGCCCCGACGAGAGCGCGGCCGACGGCGGCGCGGCCGGGGCGGAGGGTCGCGTCCACGGGTGGGGAATCGGCCTGCGCCTGTCGCGCGACCTCGCCCGTCGTCGCGGCGGCGACGTCTGGGTGATCGACCGCGGCGGCGAGGGCTCGGGTGCCGTCTTCGGCGCGCGGCTGCACGGCGTGCTGCACTCTCAGGAACACACGGAGGAACCCCGATGACCACTCCCCTGCGCGTTCTCGTGATCGACGACGACTTCCGCGTCGGCGGACTCCACCGCGACATCGTCGCCGAGCACCCCGCCCTGACGGCCCTCGAACCCGCTCGCACCCTCCGCGACGCGGCCGAGGCGGTGCGCACGCAGCAGCCCGACCTCATGCTCGTCGACGCGTACCTGCCCGACGGCGACGGCATCGCCTTCCTGCGCGACGCCGACATCGACGGGTTCGTCCTGTCGGCCGCGACCGACGCCCCCACGATTCGTCGCGCGCTGCGCTCCGGCGCTCTCGGCTACCTCGTCAAGCCGTTCGAGAAGCGCGAGCTCGTCGAGCGGCTCGACCGCTACGTGCGCTACCGCAACCTTCTCGCCGGTGAGGGTGCCGTGCGCCAGGATGACGTCGACCGCGCGCTCGCCGTGCTGTCGGGTGCGTCCACGGCATCCGTCTCACGCTCGGCGACAGAGCAGCTGATCCTCACCGCGCTCGCGGGAGACGAGGCGTCGTCGACCGAGATCGCCGACCGTGCGGGCATCTCGCGCGCGACCGCGCAACGGCACCTCTCGGCGCTCGCGGCGCGCGGTCAGATCGAGGTGCGGCTGCGCTACGGCACGACGGGCCGCCCCGAGCACCTGTACACCGCGACCGGCCGCTGACCCGGCCTCCGCCGTTGCGGGGCGCCCGGGTTCGTCAGTCGCGCGTCGACCAGATCGCCCAGCAGACGAGCAGCGGCTGGAAGAACAGCCGGATGATCCGCGCCCGATCACTGTCGAGCCCGAACCCCGGGCGCTTGTCGACGGCTTGGGCGATGTTGCCGGGGAAGACCGCCACGAAGAACGCGGCGAGGATGCTCCCGACCGCCCGGCGGGAGCGCGGCAGCACGACGAGCGCGGCGCCGAGCATCATCTCGACCGCCCCCGACGCGACCACGACGCCGTCCTTGTCGATCGGCAGGACCTCAGTGACGACATCGGGCACCTGCGCCTGGAACTCCTTGCGCGCCCAGAAGAGGTGGCTGAGCCCGGCGAACACCATTCCACCGGCCAGCAGCCAGCGCGAGAACGTCTTCATGGTGCCCATCCTGGTGGCTCGGCGGCGCCGCCGACACCCCCTTGCGTCGGGAGCGCCGGCAGTGGCGGAATGCCCGCCGGGTAGGCTGGGGAGTGTGAACGACGGCGCACGATCTCCCCTCCGCAAGCTGCCGGACGGAACCGTCAAACAGATCGGCCCCCTCACCGGCACGCGCGTGTGGACGGTTCCCGGCCGCGCGAATCGTCCGCTCGACGTCGCGCGGGACGCGACGCGGCCACTCGCCGCCGGCGAGCATGACCGCCTGTGCGCGTTCTGCGCCGAGCGCTATCTCGAGACGACACCCGAGAAGTCGCGCCTGGTCGGGCCGCAGTACTCCGAGCTCCGGCACGTGCCGGCCGCCGAGCTGAACGACACGGTCGCCGAGTTCCGCCGCTTCGGCAATCTCTTCGAGATCGTGTCAGCCGAGTACTGGCGCGAGAATCACGGCTTCCGTCAGCCGGCCGGCGTGGTCGAGTGGGCGCGCGAGTACCTCGCGAGCCCGCAGGGCCGCGCCCACATCGAGTCACTCGCCGCCATCCGCGCCGCCGCGACGGGCACCGAGACCTCACTCGAAGAGGCGGCACTCGACCTGCTCGGCGGCTCGCACGACGTCATCGTGGCGCGCCGTCACGTCGTCGACGGCGCGACGACCGACGGCGAGCTCGCGTCGGCGGGGACGCTCACCCCCGACGAGCACGCCCGCTACTTCGCCTTCACGGTGCAGGCGTTGACCGAGATCCAAGCCGCGCAGCCCAACGCGGCGTACGTGGCCGTCTTCCAGAACTGGCTGCGATCGGCTGGCGCGTCGTTCGAGCATCTGCACAAGCAGCTCGTCGCGATCGACGAGCACGGCCCGCAGGTCGATCACGAGCTGCGTCTGCTGTCGCACGACCGCGGCCTGTACCAGCGCGAGATCGCCGACCTGGCCGTTGCCGAGGGCCTGGTCGTCGCGGCGAACGACGGGGCGGTCGCCTTCGCGGGCGTCGGGCACCGGTACCCCGCGTTCGAGGTGTTCTCGACGTCGGAGGCGAATCTCCCCGGTGAGCATTCGCCGGCCGGCATCCGCGCCGTCTCCGACCTCGTGCACGCCCTGCACGCCGCGACGGGCGTGCACGTCCCGACCAACGAAGAGTGGCATTACCGTCCGCCGGGCGCGCCGTGGCCGATGCCGTGGCGCGTCGTGCTCAAGTGGCGCGTGTCGAATCCCGCAGGGTTCGAGGGCGTCACGAAGGTCTTCGTCAACACGATCGACCCGTGGCAGCTGCGTCGCCGCGCCGTCACGTCGCTGCACGAGCTGCGCGAGAGCGGCGCGATCGCCGCGGACATCCGCATCGGAGACGAATGCGCTGCCGCCGACGCACGGCTGCGCTACGCCGACACGGCGCCCGACGCGTGAGCTTTCCGTTCGAGCGGCTGCGCCGCGCCCCCGACGTCGAAGGGCCGGGTCTGGTCGCGTCGGATGCCGCCGACCGGCTGATCCTCGACGAGTCCCGCACGGTCCGCGCCGGCCTCGGCGCGGGTGACCTGGTGGTGATCGGCGACGCGTACGGCGCGCTGGCGCTGGGCGCAGCAGGCGACGGATGCCGGGGCATCCGCGTTCATCAGGACGCGCTCACCGGTGAACAGGCCCTCGCGGCTAACGCCGCCGCCCTCGGTCTCGCGGATCACGTCTCCTCCCGCGCGGACGTCGACGCCGACCTCGTGCGCGGCGCGCGCGTCGTGCTGCTGCGATTGCCGCGCTCGCTCGACGCACTCCGCGACCTCGCGGGCGTCATCGCGGCGCATGCGCGAGACGACGTCGTCGTGTACGCAGGCGGGCGCATCAAGCACATGACCGTCGCCATGAACGACGTGCTCGCCGAGTTCTTCCACCGCGTCGACGTCACGCACGCGCGGCAGAAGTCACGTGTGCTCGTCGCCCGCGGACCTCACGACGGACGCGATCCGATCCCCGACTCCGCGTCCTTGGACGGGATGGAGGTGCGCGCCTTCGGGGGGACGTTCGGCGGTGCGCGGCTCGATCGGGGCACGCGGCTGCTGCTCGCGCATCTTCCCGCCGACGCGTCCGTCGACCTCGGATCGGCCGGCACCGAGGCCGATCCGGTCCTCGATCTCGCGTGCGGCAACGGCGTCATCGGCGCGTGGCTCGCGCTTCGGCATCCGACTGCCCACGTGTGGTCGTCGGATCAGTCGGCTGCGGCCGTCGCCTCCGCCCGCGCGACGGCCGCGGCGAACGACGTCGCCGATCGGATGACCATCGTGCGCGATGACGGGCTGTCGCAGCGCGCCGCCGCGAGCGCCACGCTGATCACGCTCAACCCGCCGTTCCACTCGGGTGCAGCGGTCACCGACCAGATCGCCCCGCGGCTGTTCACCGACGTGGCCCGGGTGCTGCGCCCGGGCGGCGAGCTGTGGTGCGTGTGGAACTCGCCGCTGCGCTACCGCGGCGCGCTCGAACGGATCGTCGGGCCGACGCGTCAGGTCGCGCGCGACGCGACGTTCACCGTGACGGTGTCGACTCGGCGCTGACGACTCGGATCAGCGCGACCGGGCGGTAGCCCACAGCGCCCAGGCGACGAGCAGCGGCTGCAGGAAGAGGCGCCCGAACCGCTTCGCGTCGGTGTCGAGGCCCGGAGCCGAGGTGCCTCGGCGCCACTGATGGACGTTGCCCGGGAAGACGGCCACGAAGAACGCGGCGACGCCGACTCCGACCCGCGTGCGCTCCTTCGGCAGCGCGAGCAGCGCGGCGGCGAGACCGATCTCGGCGGCGCCCGATACGACGACGATCGTGTCCTTGTCGGTGTGCAGCAGCCGCGTCGCCCACTCCGGGACGGCGATGCGGAATCCGCGCCGCAGGGTCGTGAGGTGCCCGATTCCGGCGGCGGCGAGCAGCGCGGCGAGGGCCCAGCGGGCGACGGCGCGCATCAGACGATGCCCGCGCGGATGCCGTCGAGCGAGGCGGCGACCTTGGGAAGGCGCTGCGCGAGGATGCCATCGAGCTCGGCGAGCCGGTCGCGCGCGTCGTGCAGTACGCGCGCCCCCTTCGGCGTCACGTTGAGGTCGCTCGCCGCACCGGCGTGCGAGGTCGCATCTTCGACGAGTCCGTCGTCGACGAGCGTGCGGACGGCGGTGTGGGCCGACTGCACCGTGATGTGCGAGCGGCGCGCGAGTTCTGAGAACGAGATGCCCGGCTCGGCGTAGATGTGCCCGAGAAGGCCGAACTTGCGGGTCGTGATGCCGAGGTCCTTCAGGATCACCGACAGCTGGCCCTCCCACATCGCCGATACCGCGAGCAGCGCGATGACGGGGCTGAAGCGGGGGGCGTCCTGACTCATGCGCCCATGCTAGCGAGGGGGCGGCGCGGCGGCGGTGCGGCGCCCCGTGAGTACCCGCACGGGGAGGCACGAAAGAGGCCCGGATCCGCAGAATCCCTGCGGTTCCGGGCCTCTCACCAGCCGTTCTACCGGCCGGGCGTCGTAAGACTCCTAGAAGTCCCAGTCGTCGTCTTCGGTGGCGACGGCCTTGCCGATGACGTAGCTGGAGCCCGACCCGCTGAAGAAGTCGTGGTTCTCGTCGGCGTTGGGCGAGAGCGCCGACAGGATCGCGGGGTTCACGTTGGTGACCTGCGCGGGGAACATCGGCTCGTAGCCCAGGTTCATCAGCGCCTTGTTCGCGTTGTAGTGCAGGAACTTCTTGACGTCCTCGGTCAGCCCGATGCCGTCGTACAGATCCTGCGTGTACTGCACCTCGTTGTCGTAGAGCTCGTACAGCAGCGAGAAGGTGTAGTCCTTCAGGTCGTCGCGCTCGGCCTGCGTGAGCTTCTCGAGTCCTTTCTGGAACTTGTAGCCGATGTAGTAGCCGTGCACGGCCTCGTCGCGGATGATGAGGCGGATGATGTCGGCCGTGTTCGTCAGCTTCGCCTTGCTCGACCAGTACAGCGGCAGGTAGAAGCCCGAGTAGAACAGGAACGACTCGAGCAGCGTCGAGGCGACCTTGCGCTTGAGTGGCTCGTCGCCCCGGTAGTAGTCCATGACGATCCGTGCCTTCTTCTGAAGGTTCGGGTTCTCGACCGACCAGCGGAACGCGTCGTCGATCTCGGGCGTCGAGCACAGCGTCGAGAAGATCGACGAGTAGCTTTTCGCGTGCACCGACTCCATGAACGCGATGTTGGTGTACACGGCCTCTTCGTGCGGCGTGATCGCGTCGGGGATGAGCGACACGGCGCCGACGGTGCCCTGGATCGTGTCGAGCAGGGTGAGGCCGGTGAACACCCGCATCGTGGCGGTCTGCTCTTCGGGGCTCAGCGTCGCCCACGACTGGATGTCGTTGGACAGCGGCACCTTCTCGGGCAGCCAGAAGTTGTTCACCAGACGGTTCCAGACCTCGAGGTCCTTGTCGTCCTGGATGCGGTTCCAGTTGATCGCCTGCACGTGGTCGACGAGCTTGAGCGGTTCGTGGGGGGTCATGAGAATTCCTTAGTCAATCCGGTCGTTGAGCGAGCGACGGTCGTTGAGCGGGCGAAGCGTCGAAACGCAGAGCCGAGACGCCGTCGAAGCGTCACAGCATGCAGCTGACGCACTCCGTCATGTCGGTGCCCTCGAGCGCCATCTGCCGCAGGCGGATGTAGTAGATCGTCTTGATGCCCTTGCGCCACGCGTAGATCTGGGCCTTGTTGATGTCGCGCGTGGTGGCGGTGTCCTTGAAGAACAGCGTCAGCGACAGTCCCTGGTCGACGTGCTGCGTCGCGGCGGCGTACGTGTCGATGACCTTCTCGTAGCCGATCTCGTACGCGTCTTCGTAGTACTCGAGGTTGTCGTTCGTCATGAACGGCGCCGGGTAATAGACGCGACCGATCTTGCCTTCCTTGCGGATCTCGATCTTCGACGCGATCGGGTGGATCGAGCTCGTCGAGTTGTTGATGTACGAGATCGATCCGGTCGGCGGCACGGCCTGCAGGTTCTGGTTGTAGATGCCGTGCTGCTGGACGGATGCCTTCAGCGCAGCCCAGTCCTCCTGCGTGGGGATGTGGATGCCGGTGAAGAGCTCCTTGACCTTCTCGGTCTGCGGCTCCCACGCGGCATCCGTGTACTTGTCGAAGAACGCACCCGACGCGTAGGTCGAGTCCTCGAAGCCGTCGAAGGCCGTGCCCCGCTCGATCGCGATCTCGTTCGAGGCGCGCAGCGCGTGGAACAGCACCGTGTAGAAGTAGATGTTCGTGAAGTCGAGCCCCTCTTCCGACCCGTAGCGCACGTGCTCGCGCGCCAGGTAGCCGTGCAGGTTCATCTGACCGAGGCCGATCGCGTGCGAGCGGTCGTTGCCGTCCTCGATCGAGCGGACCGACGCGATGTGGCTCTGCTCGCTGACCGCCGACAGCGCACGGATGGCGGTGCCGACCGTGCCGGCCAGGTCTTTGCCGTCCATCGCGAGCGCGATGTTCATCGATCCGAGGTTGCAGGAGATGTCCTTGCCGATCTCGGCGTAGGAGAGGTCTTCGTTGTACGTCGTCGGCGTGTTCACCTGCAGGATCTCGCTGCACAGGTTCGACATGTTGATGCGGCCCTTGATCGGGTTGGCCTTGTTCACCGTGTCTTCGAACATGATGTACGGGTAGCCCGACTCGAACTGGATCTCGGCGAGGGTCTGGAAGAACTCTCGCGCATTGATCTTCGTCTTCTTGATGCGCGAGTCGTCGACCATCTCGCGGTACTTCTCGGTGACCGAGATATCGCCGAACGGCACGCCGTAGACCTTCTCGACGTCGTACGGGGAGAAGAGGTACATGTCTTCGCCGTTACGGGCGAGTTCGAACGTGATGTCGGGGATGACGACACCGAGCGACAGCGTCTTGATGCGGATCTTCTCGTCGGCGTTCTCACGCTTCGTGTCGAGGAACCGGAGGATGTCGGGGTGGTGCGCCGACAGGTACACGGCGCCCGCGCCCTGGCGCGCGCCGAGCTGGTTGGCGTAGCTGAAGCTGTCTTCGAGCAGCTTCATGACCGGGATGATGCCCGACGACTGGTTCTCGATCTGCTTGATCGGAGCGCCCGCCTCGCGGATGTTCGACAGCAGCAGTGCCACGCCGCCGCCGCGCTTGGACAGCTGCAGGGCGGAGTTGATGCCGCGGGCGATCGACTCCATGTTGTCTTCGATGCGCAGCAGGAAGCAGCTGACGAGTTCGCCGCGCTGCGCCTTGCCGGTGTTGAGGAACGTCGGCGTGGCCGGCTGGAAACGACCCGAGATGATCTCGTCGACGAGCTGCTCGGCGAGGCGCTGGTCGCCGTCGGCGAGACCCAGCGCGGTCATCACGACGCGGTCCTCGAACCGCTCGAGGTAGCGCTTGCCGTCGAAGGTCTTCAGCGTGTAGCTCGTGTAGTACTTGAACGCGCCGAGGAAGGTCTCGAAGCGGAACTTGGCGCCGTAGGCGCGGTCGTTGAGTCGCTGGATGAACTCGAACGGGTACTTCTCGAGCACGGCGCCCTCGTAGTACTCCTTCTCGACGAGGTAGTCGAGCCGCTCGCGGAGCGAATGGAAGAACACCGTGTTCTGGTTGACGTGCTGCAGGAAGTACTCCCGCGCCGCACGCTTGTCGGCATCGAACTGGATCTGCCCGTCCTCGCCGTACAGGTTCAGCATCGCGTTGAGGGCGTGGTAGTCGAGCCCTTCGAAGCGCGCGTCGGTCTTGAAGGTCGTCGTGTTCACTGCAGTCTCCACCAGCGTTCCAATCCATCGCCCACACGGGCGACGTCGTCGGGCGTGCCGAAAAGTTCGAGCCGGTACAAGTGCGGCACGGTGCACTTGCGGCTGATGATGTCGCCGGCGAGACAGTAGTGCTCACCGAAATTCGTGTTCCCCGCGGAGATGACTCCGCGGATCAGGTGTCGATGCTTCTCGACGTTGAGGAAGCGGATCACCTGCTTGGGGACGGCCCCCCGCTCTTCGCCGCGCCCCTGCCCGCCCCCGTAGGTCGGGGTGACGAGCACGAACGGCTCGTCGACCTCGATCGCGGGGTCGGTGGGGGTCAGCGGTATGCGGAGGGCGGGTAGCCCGAGCTTCTCGACGAAGCGCGCCGTGTTGCCCGACACGCTCGAGAAGTAGACGAGCAGCGGTGCGCCCGTCAGGGTAGGCATCAGACCAGACGGCTCGCGAGCTCGTCGATCTTGTCGGGACGGAAGCCCGACCAGTGGTCCTCGTCGGTGACGACGACGGGCGCCTGCAGGTAGCCGAGCGACTTGACGTGCGCGAGCGCCGCCGGGTCTTCGGACAGGTCCAGGACCTCGTAATCGATGCCCTTCGAGTCCAGTGCCCGGTAGGTCGCGTTGCACTGCACGCACGACGGCTTCGTGTAAACCGTGATCGCCATCTCGATCCTTTCTCCCCTCAGTTCCATCCTTGTGTTCCGGCAGAGCCCCGCCGGGAGTCCAATACTACATATGGGTACCGACACCACCTAGCACCACAAGGGGTAGTAGTTACATCAATGTAGTTTTGCACCGCTCTCCCCAGGTACAACACAGTTCATCCACCGTTTCATCCACAACCCCGCACCCTTTCCGAGCGGCCTCGAAGGCCGGAATCCCGCGCCCGGCGCCGCTGACCGGCTCATCCATCCACAGGCAGCACGCTACGAGGGGCCTCCGACATCGGATTCGCTGTGGAGAACGCGTCTCGGCGTGTCGCGGCGTGTCGAGCGCGCGGCCCGGGGCCGAGCGGGACCGACTCCTGCGAGCGAGTACCGTGGATGCGTGGCGGGATATCGTGAGCTCCTGCGCTCCCCCGGGGTGGCGCGCATCATCGCCGCACAGCTGACCGCCCGCTTCCCCAACGGCATGATGAGCCTCGCCATCCTGTTGCACGTCGAGCAGCAGACCGGCTCGTACGGTGCCGCAGGCCTCGTGTTGGCGGCGGCGTCGATCGGTCAAGCTGTCGCCGGTCCCGTGACGAGTCGTTGGATGGGCATCTGGGGCATGCGACGCGTGCTCACGCTCACGACGGCGGTGTGCGCGGCATCCGTCCTGCTCATCGCCGTGCTGCGCCTCGATGTCGCCGGCTACATGCTGCTCGGTGTCGTCGCCGGGCTCTCGACGCCGCCCGTCCAATCGGCCGTCCGCACCATCTACCCCAAGCTCGTCAACTCGCGACAGCTCACCGCACTGTTCTCGCTGGATGCCAGCCTGCAGGAGATCATCTGGATCCTCGCGCCGGTCGTGATCACCCTCGTCGCGACGCAGGTCGGGACGATGCCGGCGCTGCTGCTCATCGTGGCGATCCTCGTCGGGGGCGGCGCGTGGTTCGTGCTCTCGCCCGAAGTGGGCCGCGTGCGCATCCCGCGCAGCCGGCGCGGCTTCGGCCGCGTGCTCGGCAAGCCCGTCGTGCTGCTCGCCACCGTCATCGGGTTCCTGCTGATCGGCGCGTGCGCCGCTGTCGAGGCGGCCGTCGTGGCCACGTTCGGCCACGGCGGGTTCGAAGCGGGGCTCGTGCTCGCGGTGTTCTCGGTCGGCAGCCTCGCGGGCGGTCTCGCGTTCGGGCACGTGCCGATCGGCCGCTGGGCGATGGCGCGGCGGATGACGGTCGTCGCGGTCGGGCTCGTCGCGGCCGTCTTCTTCGTCGGCGAGATCGGCGCGAGCACGCCCTGGTGGGTCGGCGCGTGCCTCATCGTCGCCGGCGTCGGCGTCGCACCGGCGCTCGCCGTGATGTTCACGATGACCTCGGCATCCGTGAAGTTCAGCGAGACGGCCGAGGCCTACGGCTGGATCGGCACCGGCCAGCTGATCGGCGCGGCGCTCGGCTCGGCGATCGCCGGCTTCCTGATCGACGGCGTCGGCCCCGCCGGCGCCTATGGGGCAGCAGCGTCGTTCGCGATCGTCGGCGCCCTCGTGGCCGTCGTCTTCGTGCGGGGCTTCCCCGATCTGCGCGGCCGCGACGTGAGCCCGATCCCCGACACCGAGCCCGTCGAGACCATCACCTGAGAGGCGGCGTCATGCCCACTCCCCTGACCCTTCCCCGTCTGTCGTGGGGTGAGCCTGCCGCACCGCGCCGCGCGCTGCTGATCCACGGCCTGGGCTCGAACGGCGCACTCATGTGGCGATACGGCACGTGGCTCGCGGATGCCGGCTGGCGCGCGACCGCCGTCGACCTGCGCGGCCATGGCACCGCGCCGCGCGCGCTCGACTACACGATCGCCGCCTATGCCGCCGACGTCGTGCGCACGGGCACGCCCGACGACGCCCCGTGGGATCTCGTCATCGGGCATTCGCTCGGCGGCGCCGCGGCGACGTTCGCGAGCGCCGATGCCCCCGCGTGGACGCGCCGCCTCGTGCTGGTCGACCCCGGCATCCACCTCTCCGATCACGACCGGGGCGTCGTGCGTCGCAGTCAGGAGCGCGCCTTCGCCGACACCTCCGAAGCCGCCGTCCGCGCCGAGCATCCGGACTGGCACGAGAACGACGTCGAGCTGAAGGCGCTGTCGGCGCAGCAGGCGAGCCGGTGGGCGGTCGAGCAGACGAGCGTCCAGAACACCCCGTGGGACGTGCGCTCCGCGGCGGCCCGGCTCACCGTCCCGACGCGCATCATCGCGAGCGATCCGAAGGTGTACTCGATCTTCTCCGGCGCGCTGGCCGACGAGGTGCTGCAGAACCCCGTGATCACGATGTCGGTCGTCACCGGCGCCGGTCACTCGCCGCATCGCGACAAGCCCGCCGACACGATGACCCACCTCGCGGCCGCGCTCGGCTGACCCGGGCGCCGCGTCTCAGGCGATCGCCCGCAGCAGATCCAGGACGGCGAGCCCATAGGCATCCGCCGGTTCGGGGTGCTCGAACGCGCGCGGCTCGCCGCGCACCGAGATCTCGACCCGATACGTGTCGGCGAGGCGGCTGAGCGAGCGGAACGCGCCCCGCAGCAGCTCGCGCAGCTGGTCTTCGCGCGGCAGCCACAGCGCGTCTTCGAGGGCGACCGAGTCGAGCGCCCATTCGGTGGTGCCGTTGAACGCGAGGATCGCCCCCGTCGGATACGTCCGCGGCTCGATCGTCATCTCGCTCACCGTGAAGACGTCGGCCTCGAACTCGGGCTCGTCGAGTTGGAACCGGTCACCCGAGGTCGGATGCCACACGAGGCCCGCGCCGCGCAGCGTGAGGGCCAGGTCGGTCGAGATCATGGCATCCATCCTGCCCTGCTGCGGCGTAGGCGGGGGCAGGATGGAACAGTGACCGGATTCGATCCCACCGTCTACCTGCCCGACGACCTTCTCGAGCGCATCCGCGGCCGAGCCGCCGCGATCGACGCCGAGAATCGCTTTCCCGACGAGGATCTCGCCGAGCTGAGGGATGCCGGCTACCTCGCCCTGCTGGTGCCGCGCGACCTCGGCGGCGCGGGGCTCGGTCTTGCACAGGTCGCGGTGCTGCAGCAGCGGTTGGCGGGTGCCGCGCCCGCGACGGCGCTCGCGATCAACATGCACCTCGTCTGGACGGGCGTCGCGACCGTGCTCGCCGACCGCGGCATCCATGATCTGCGCTTCGTGCACGAGGGCGCGGCGGCCGGCGAGGTCTTCGCGTTCGGCATCAGCGAGGCGGGAAACGATCTCGTGCTGTTCGGCAGCGACACCGCCGCCGTGCCGCAGCCGGACGGCTCGTACGCCTTCACGGGCACGAAGATCTTCACCTCGCTCGGCCCCGTGTGGACGCAGCTGGGGCTGCACGGCCTCGACACGACGTCGCCCGGCGGCCCGCAGATGGTCTACGCGTTCGTGCCGCGGACGGATGACGTGGTCACCCGCGACGACTGGGACACGCTCGGCATGCGCGGTACGCAGTCACGCACGACCGAACTCCACGCGGGCGTCGCGCCGGCCGACCGGGTCGTGCGGCGCGTCGCGCCCGGGCCGAATCCCGACGCCATCGTGTTCGGGATCTTCAGCGTGTTCGAGATCCTGCTGGCGTCGGTCTACACCGGCATCGCACGGCGCGCGCTCGACCTCGCGGTGGGCACCGCGAAGGACCGCACCTCGAAGAAGACGGGCCGCGCGTACAGCGACGACCCCGACATCCGGTGGCGCATCGCCGAGATGGCGCTCGCCTACGACGCGCTGCTCCCCCAGATCGATGCACTCGCGGCCGACGTCGACGCGCAGGCCGACCACGGCGCGCTCTGGTTCGCGAAGCTGTCGGGGCTCAAGCACCGCGCCGTCGTCGCGGCGAAGCGGATCGTCGACGAGGCGATGCTCGTCGCGGGCGGCTCGTCGTACTTCACCCGGAACGAGCTGAGCCGGCTCTACCGCGACGTGCTCGCGGGCGTGTTCCACCCGTCCGACCCCGAGTCGGCGCACGCGACGGTCGCAGCAGCGTGGCTCGGGCCGGTCTCACCCGGGTGACGACTGCCACTCGCGGCGCAGAACACCCATGACGACCGAGTCGTAGCGGGTGCCGCGCACCTCGCGCGCGTCGCGGAATCGTGCCTCTTCGGTGAACCCCAGGCGCTGTCCGACCGCGAGCATGCGCGCGTTGCCCGACCACGTCGAGTAGTCGAGGCGCACGACATCGGTCGTCGCGAACAGGTAGTCGGTCCACTGCGCCAGCGCTGCCGTCCCGATCCCCTGCCCTCGCACCGCCGGGTCGTAGACCGTGATCCCCATGCGACGCCAGTCCGACTCCTGCGACTCCCAATGCCACGAGACCGTTCCGAGAACGCGCGCGGCGTCGCCTCGCGTCGCGATCACCGCGCGCTGCACCGGACGCGCTGCGGCATACGACCCGTCGGCCAGCGATGCCCCGAGGCGCGCGCACGCGGCATCCACCTCGGTGGCGGTCATCTTCGTGAAGTACGGACCGTCCCACAGATGCCAGTCCTGGTGGGGCTGCAGCCATTCGCGGTACTGCTCGATGTCGCGCGGCTCGAACAGGCGCAGCCCGATCGACTCGCCGGTGGTGCTCAGCCAACTCATGTGCACCATCGTCGCATCGCGTCGTCCGGGGCCGGCGCGGGGCGAGCGGATGCCGGCGTCAGCGCCCTTCGACGTCGAGGGCCTTCAGAAGCTCGGCGACGGCCTGCTCGCGCTCGGCGCCGCCGTGCTCGAACATGTGCGCGACGTGGGTGCGCAGGTGATTCTCGACGAGCAGCTTGTCGAGCGAGGCGAGCGCCTTCTGGATCGCCCGTGACTGGGCGATGATGTCCATGCAGTAGTCCTCGTTCTCGACGGCCTTCGCCAGCCCGCGCACCTGCCCTTCGACGATCGCGATTCGGTGCAGGGCGCGCTTGCGGATGTCGTCGATCACGCCGCCAGGATACGCGCCCGGCCCACGTGACCGGCTCGGGGTGCCGTGACAGACTGGCCGAATGCCCCGCACGCCGACCGAACTGCTCAGCCCCGCCGATCAGGAGCGTCGCCGGTCGCTGCGCGTGATGAAGGGCGTCGCGCTCGGGGCGTTGATCGCGATGGCGGTCGTCTTCGTCATCGCCTTCGTGCTGCAGGAGCAGTACTCGTGGCTCGCGTACGTGCGCGCCGCCGCCGAGGGCGGCATGGTCGGTGCGCTGGCCGACTGGTTCGCCGTCACGGCGCTGTTCCGGCATCCGCTCGGCATCCCGATCCCGCACACGGCGATCATCCCGAAGCGCAAGGACGAGATCGGCCGCACGCTGGGTGAGTTCATCGAGACGAACTTCCTGGCCGGCGAGGTCGTGCGCTCCAAGCTCGAGTCGACCGCGACCGCCGCGACCGCCGGCGCGTGGCTGCGCGACCCGGAACACGCCGAGACGGTCGCGCGCGAGGCGTCGACGATGGCCACTGGCATCCTCGAGGCGCTCAGCGACGACGAGGTGCAAGACCTGATCAGCGACCTCGCCCGCGAGCATCTGCTGAGCCCGGAATGGGCGCCGACGATCGGCGGCTGGCTCGAGCGGGTGGTGGATGCCGGGGCTCACCACGGCGCCGTCGATCTGGGCATCGACAGCATCTCGACGTGGCTGCACGCGAACCGGCAGTCGTTCACGGGCCTCGTCTCGCGCCGCCTGCCGTCGTGGGTGCCCTCGGTCGCGATGCGTCTGGTCGATGACACCGTCTACAACGAGGCCATCAAGTTCGCGGCCGCGATCCAGGCCGACCCCGAGCACCCCGCGCGACACGCGATCGACCGCTACCTGACCCGGCTCGCCGAGAACCTGCAGCACGACCCGGCGACGATCGATCGCCTCGAAGAGGCCAAGAGCGCCGTGTTCGACAGCCCGCGCGTGCGCGAGCTCGCCGCTGAGGCGTGGAACACGGCGAAGGCCGGCCTGCTCGCGGGGCTCGCCGATCCGCAGAGCGCGCTGCGACGCCGCGTGCGCGCCGCGCTCACCGAGGTCGGCGAGCGTCTGACGACCGACACCGCCCTGCAGGAGCGCGTCGATCACCGCATCGCGGATGCCGCGGTGTTCCTCGTCGACCGCTATCGCCACGACATCGCGTCGATCATCACCGACACGGTCGAGAAGTGGGACCCGGCCGAGACGACCGAGAAGATCGAGCTGATGGTCGGCCGCGACCTGCAGTACATCCGCCTGAACGGCACGATCGTCGGTGCGCTCGCCGGTCTCGCGATCTTCGCGATCGCCCACGCGCTGCTCGTCTGATCCTGGCCCGCGCGCTGCTGGTCGGGCATCGCCCGGCCGGAGTAGCGTGGGGTCATGACGGAGGGTCCGGAGGCGTCAGCGGGGTCGGCTGAGCAGTTGCTGTTCAGCTACGGCACGCTGCAGTACGCCGAGGTGCAGCTCGACACATTCGGGCGTCTCGTCGCCGGCGAGCCCGACGCCCTCCCGGGATACACGATCGACTACGTCCCGATCGCCGACCCGCGCGTCGTCGACGTGTCGGGTCAGTCGGTGCACCCGATCATCCGCGCCACCGGGAACCCGCTCGACAAGGTCGTCGGGAGGGTGCTGCACGTCAGCGCCGCCGAACTCGATGCCGCCGACACCTACGAGGTGCCGCTCTACCGCCGCGTGTCGGTGCCGCTTGCGAGCGGCCGTGACGCGTGGGTGTACGTCGGGTGATGGCGCTCTCTGTCGATCCGTCGTGGCCGCGTGCCGGCGACTGGCCCGCGCCCGGCGACGCTGCGTGGGATGCCGTGATCGTCGGGGTTCCGGCCTCGAAGACCTCGCTTTCACCCACGGGCGCCCACGAGACCCCCGCCGCCGTGCGGGCGGCACTGCGCCGGTACAGCCCGACCCTGATGGGCGCGCGGCAAAGCATCTCCAGCACCGAGGGCGGTGCCGCCACGCCTGGCCCCGTCGATCTCGGCGCCGTGCTGCGCATCGCCGACGCCGGTGACATCGCCGACCCCGACGGCCCCGCCGGTGAGACAGCGGTGTGCGCGCGCACACGCGATCTCGCGGCCCGCAGCGACCTCGTGGTCGCGCTCGGCGGCGACAACTCGATCACGTACGCCGTCGCGCAGGGTGCCGGTGCCAGAGGCCTCATCACGCTCGACGCGCACTTCGACCTGCGCGACGGCATCTCCAACGGTTCGCCCGTGCGGCGCCTCGTCGAGGCCGGCCTGGATCCGACGCGCATCGTCCAGATCGGGATCGCCGACTTCGCGAATTCGGCCGTGTACGCGCAGCGTGCGGCCGACCTCGGGATACGCGTCATCACCCTCGACGAGCTGCGCAGCCGTCCCTTCGCCGACATCGCGGCCGAGGCGATCACGATCGCCGGCGGCGGCGCGCGGGCGGGCGACGCGCGGGCGGACGACGCGCGGGCGGGCGACGCGCGGGGTGGGCGAGCGGGTGCCGGCGCGGGATCCGGCGGCATCCATCTCGACATCGACGTCGACGTCTGCGACCGCGCGGTCGCGCCGGGCTGCCCGGCGTCGGTGCCCGGCGGACTGCAGGCGTGGGAGCTGCGCGCGCTCGTGCGCCTGCTCGCCTCGAACACCGACGTCCGCTCCGCCGACATCGTCGAGGTCGACGCGACCGCAGACGCATCCGACGGACGCACCGTGCGCCTGGCCGCCCTCTGCGTGCTCGAACTGCTCGCCGCCGTCCACCTGAGAGAGGGAGCCGCCGCATGACGACTCTGGTGCTCGTCCGTCACGCCAAGAGCGACTGGGGAAGCCCCTCGCGCGACGATCACGATCGGCCGCTCAACGCCCGCGGACTGCGCGATGCGCCCGCGCTCGCTGCGCGGGTGGCGGAACGCGACCTGCGGCTCGGGGCGATCATCGCCTCGACGGCGGTCCGCGCTCGCACGACCGCGGAGTTCTTCGGTGCGGCGCTGGGGCTGAAGCCCGAGCTCGACGCCGACCTGTACGGCGCCCCGGCGTCGGCGCTGCTGGCCGCGGCGACGAACCGCGGGCTCGATGCGGTGATGGTCGTCGCGCACGATCCGGGGATGACGGTGCTCGCCGAGCGGCTCTCGGGCGGCGAGATCGGCCACATGCCGACGTGCGCGGTGGCGACGTTCCGCTGGACGACCGACGACTGGGATGTCGCGACCGCGACGGATCCCGACGAGTGGGACTTCGACAGCCCCTGACCGATCGGCCGCTCCCCCACCGCACGCCCGCACGACGCCCGGCGACCGGTGTCGACGCGCATCAGACGAGGTCGTCGGGGGTGATCACGCGCATGCCGTGCGACGACAGCAGCAGCTGTGCGCGCACCGGCGTGCCGAGTGCGCGGAACCTTTCGTGCAGCGCTCGTGCCCACTCGCGCACCTCGGTGTCGAGCCGTGCGGTCCCGGGCCGTTCCCAGACGATCACGAGTCGCGCGAGGCCGAGGTCGTCGAGCACGGCGCTGAAGGTCTCGGCGACGAGGTCGCAGGCCGGACGCCACTGCCCCGCCGCCGCGCGCCATCGTCGGCGCGGGTCGGCCGGGAGGTCGTCCGACGGCATCAGCGGCCCGGTCAAGACGTCGTCCTGATCGAGGAACAGCATCCAGACCTGTCGTCGGGCGACCGGTGCGAGGAGCGCCGCGAGGCCCTCCTCGAGCGCGGCGTCGTCGTGGAGCGGGGTGTGGTGCAAGTCGATGGCATCCATGGGCCCGATCGTGCCGGGTTGATGACAGCGGTGGTGGCCGCTGAGCCGATCGGTGGACAGATCTCCCGAGAATCGCCCCTGTGGAGGGTGGAACGCGCGCCCCGGGGTCAGACCAGGGCACCGCCGCAGTAGACCGTGTGCACGAGGGGCACGCCCGGTCGATAGGCCAGATGGGTACGCGACGGCGCGTCGAGGACGACGAGATCGGCGCGGCTGCCGACGCCGAGATGGCCGACATCGGCGCGTTCGAGGGCGCGCGCGCCCCCGGCTGTCGCTGCCCAGATCGCCTCGGCGACCGTCATGCCCATCTCGCGGACGGCGAGGGCGATCATGAGCGGCATCGAGGTGGTGAAGCTCGTGCCCGGATTGCAGTCGCTCGCAAGTGCCACCGTGACGCCCGTGTCGATCAGCCGCCGCGCGTCGGGGTACGGGTGCCGTGTCGAGAACTCGACTCCCGGCAGCAGGGTCGCGACCGTGCCGCCGGCCGCGAGGGCCGCCACGTCGTCGTCGGAGAGGTACGTGCAGTGGTCGACGGATGCCGAACCGAGCGCCACGGCGAGCCCGACACCCGGCCCGGGGCCGAGCTGGTTTCCGTGCAGGCGGGGGCGCAACCCGGCAGCGACGCCGGCCCGCAGGATCCGCTCGCTCTCGGCGGCGGTGAACGCGCCCGTCTCGCAGAACACGTCGATCCAGCGCGCATGCGGGCGGACGGCGGCGAGCATCGCGCCGCACACGAGGTCGACGTACGTCGCGCGGTCGTCCGCGTACTCCGGAGGCACGACGTGCGCACCGAGGAAGGTCACCTCGTCGGTGACCTCGCGGGCGAGTCGGGCGAGCCGCTCCTCGCCCTCGACGGTGAGGTCGTACCCCGTCTTCACCTCGAAGGTCGTCGTGCCCTGCGCGCGCAGCTCGGCGACGAGTCGGGCGAGCCGCGCGCGCAACTCGTCGTCCGTTGCCGCGCGGGTCGCGGCGACCGTGCGGCGGATGCCGCCGGCGGCATACGCCACTCCCGCCATGCGCGCCTCGAACTCGTCGGCCCGATCGCCGCCGAACACGAGGTGCGTGTGGCTGTCGACGAACCCCGGGATGACCGCCCGCCCCCCGGCATCCACCCGCGAGACGGCATCTGCGAGTCGAGATCCCGGCTTCGAGCCCCCGTTTCGACCGTCAGATGCAGTCTCGGCGTCGGCGGGGGCATCGGCCGCGCGCCCGACCCAGGCCACGCGGCCGTCCGCGACGCGCAGGGCGGCGTCGCGGATCAGGCCGGTCGGGTCGGCCGGGTCGTCGCCGGCGCCCATGACATTGGTCGTCAGCTCGCCGATGTTCGTGATCAGCAGATCGCTCACGGCTCGGCATCCAGCATCGGGACGTTCAGACCACGCTCGCGGGCCACGTCGCGGGCGCGCTCGTACCCGGCGTCCACGTGCCGCATGACGCCCGTGCCGGGGTCGTTGGTGAGGACGCGCTCGAGCTTCTCGGCCGCCAGGGGCGTTCCGTCGGCGACCGTCACCTGCCCGGCGTGGATCGAGCGGCCGATGCCGACACCGCCACCATGGTGGATCGACACCCAGGACGCCCCGGACGCCGTGTTCAGCAGGGCGTTCAGCAGCGGCCAGTCGGCGATGGCGTCCGATCCGTCGGCCATCGCCTCGGTCTCCCGGTACGGCGAGGCCACAGATCCCGCGTCGAGGTGGTCGCGGCCGATGACGATCGGCCCGGCGAGCTCACCCGAGGCGACCATCTCGTTGAACTTCAGGCCCGCGAGATGCCTCTCCTTGTACCCGAGCCAGCAGATGCGCGCCGGCAGACCCTCGAAATGCACCTGCTGGCCGGCCTTCTCGAGCCAGCGGCGGAGCGCCGCATCTTCGGGGAAGAGATCCGCGACGGCGCGGTCGGTCTTGGCGATGTCGTCCGGGTCGCCCGACAGCGCGACCCAGCGGAACGGTCCCCGCCCCTCGGCGAACAGCGGTCGGATGTACGCCGGCACGAACCCAGGGAAGGCGAACGCGCGGTCGAACCCGCCGAGCTCGGCCTCGCGGCGGAGCGAGTTGCCGTAGTCGAAGACGGCTGCGCCGGCATCTTGGAACCCCACCATCGCCTCGACATGACGCGCCATCGACGCGCGCGACCGGTCGGTGAACGCGGCGGGGTCGGAGGCCGCGGCACCCTTCCATTCCTCGAGCGACATATCAATCGGCAGGTAGGCGAGCGGGTCGTGCGCGCTGGTCTGGTCGGTGACGATGTCGATGACGACGTCGCCGGCGAGGTGACGGCGTAGGAGTTCGGGGAAGACTTCGGCCGCATTGCCGACGACACCGACCGAGAGCGCCTCACCGGCATCGCGCGCGGCGGATGCCCGCGCGACGGCCTCATCGAGATCGGACGTGTACTCGTCGAGGTAGCCGTGTTCGACGCGGCGTCGCAGCCGCGACTCGTCGACGTCGACGATGAGCACCGCCCCGCCGTTCATCGTGACGGCGAGGGGCTGTGCTCCGCCCATGCCGCCGGCACCGCCCGTGAGCGTGAGCGTGCCCGTCAGGTCGTCGGGCGCGCCGGGCAGAGAGCGGGCGACGGCGGCGAAGGTCTCGTACGTCCCTTGCAGGATTCCCTGCGTGCCGATGTAGATCCACGAGCCGGCGGTCATCTGGCCGTACATCGTCAGGCCCAGCTCTTCGAGCCGGCGGAACTCGGGCCACGTCGCCCAGTCGCCGACCAGGTTGGAGTTGGCGATCAGCACCCGCGGCGCCCACTCGTGGGTCCGGAAGACACCGACGGGCTTGCCGGACTGCACCAGCAGCGTCTCGTCGGGCTCGAGCTCGTCGAGAGTGCGGATGATCGCGTCGTACGCGGCCCACGATCGCGCCGCGCGCCCCGTGCCGCCGTAGACGACGAGATCCTCGGGGTGCTCGGCGACCTCGGGGTCGAGGTTGTTCATGAGCATGCGCTTCGCGGCCTCGGCTCCCCAGCTCTTCGCGGTGCGCTGGGGCCCTCGAGGCGCATGGATGGGTGGGCGCGCTGTCATGTTCGGGGCTCCGGTGCGTTCGGCTTCGGTCGGCGTGTTCATGGGCATCCTCCTGAATCAGGCCCGGATCCCCGGAGCCGTGGACGGCGCAGCCGCGACGCGGGCGATCTCGCCCGCCAGCACGAGCTCGGTGACGGCCTCGATGTCGGGGCTGACGAACCGGTCGGGCCCCGGACCCTCGATTCCGGCGCGGCGCACGAGGTCGCGCACGGCGCCGGTCGCGGGTGCCGGCTGCAACGGTGCGCGCAGGTCGAGGGCGCGGCAGCCCGTGACGACCTCGATCGCGAGCACGCGCGCGAGTCCGTCGACTCCGCGCCGCAGCTTGCGCGCCGCCGCCCAGCCCATCGAGACGTGATCCTCTTGCATCGCCGACGACGGGATCGAGTCGACCGAAGCGGGCACCGCGAGGCGCTTGAGCTCCGACACGATGCCGGCCGCCGCGTACTGGGCGATCATGAGCCCCGAGTCGACGCCGATCTCGTCGGCGAGGAACGGCGGCAGGCCCTGGCTGCGCGTGCGGTCGAGGGCGCGGTCGGTGCGGCGCTCCGAAATGGATGCCGTGTCGGCGACAGCGATCGCGAGGAAGTCGAGGACGTAGGCGACCGGCGCGCCGTGGAAGTTGCCGTTCGACTCGACGCGGCCGTCCGCCGTCACGACGGGGTTGTCGACCGCCGCCGCCAGTTCGCGCGACGCGATCACCGCCGCGTGCGCGACGGTGTCGCGGGCCGCGCCGTGCACCTGCGGCGTGCACCGGAGCGAGTAGGCGTCCTGCACGCGGGTGCAGACCGCCGGATCGCGGTGGCTCGCCATGATGTCGGACCCGGCGAGCAGGGCTCGCAGTCGTGCAGCCGAATCGGCCTGCCCGACCTGCGGTCGCAGGGCCATGAGGTCGGCGGCGAACACGGCATCCGTGCCCAGCTGGCTCTCGATCGACAGGGCCGCGGCGACGTCGGCGGTCTCGAGCAGCACCTCGAGGTCGTGGATCGCCAGCAGCAGCATGCCGAGCATGCCGTCGGTGCCGTTGATGAGGGCGAGCCCTTCCTTCTCTTCGAGCACGAGCGGCGCGATACCCGCCGCGGCGAGCGCCTCCGCGGCATCCATCTCTTCGCCATCGACGGCGCGCACACGGCCCTCGCCGATCGCGGCGAGCGCGACGTGCGAGAGCGGCGCGAGGTCACCCGAGCATCCGAGCGACCCGTACTCGCGCACGATCGGCGTGATCCCCGCGTCGAGCATCGCGGCGTACGTGTCGACGACGACCGGGCGCACGCCCGTGTGACCGGTCGCGAGGGTCTGCAGCCGCAAGAGCATCAGCGCGCGGATGACCTCGCGCTCGACCTCGGCGCCCGTCCCCGCGGCGTGCGAACGGATGAGGGATGCCTGCAGCTGGCGCCGCCGCTCGGGCGCGATGAACGTCGTCGCGAGCGCGCCGAACCCGGTCGAGATGCCGTAGTGCGGCTCGGGATCGTCGGCCAGCCGCTCGATCAGCGCGCGCGTCGCGGCGACGCGGGTGCGCGCCGCGGGGGCCACATCGACAGGGGCTCCGTGCCGAGCGACGGCGACGACCTCGGCCGGGGTCAGCGGGCGCGCACCGACGACGATCGTGTCGGGGGCGGTCGGCGCGATGGGGACGGTGCGGGTCATGGTCCGATTCCACTCTGCGCACGCGCCGGCGGCCAGGCATGTCTGGCATCCTTTGTCTGTGATCCCAGACAACGAGGCGGCGGCTCAGCCGCAGGTTCCTGCGGCCGACCAGACATTGCGGGTGCTCTCCTATCTGGCGAGACAACGCGGGCCGGTCGCCGCGAGCACGATCGCGCAGCAGCTCGGCATCCCTCGCTCCACCGTGTACCACCTGCTGGCGGCGATGGCACAGCACGGATTCGTCGTGCATCTGACGGCGGAGCGGCGATGGGGGCTCGGGACGGCGGCCTTCGAGCTCGCCGGCGGCTACGCGAGGCAGCAGCCGCTCGCCCGCCTCGGTCGTCCGCTCGTCGCCGACCTCGCCGACCGCACCGGTGAGAGCGCGCACCTCGCGGTCATGTCGGGCGGCGACGTGCTGTACATCGTCGAAGAACGCGCACCGCATCGTGCGACTCTCGTCACCGACGTGGGCGTGCGCCTGCCCGCCCATCTGACCGCCACGGGCCGGGCGATGCTCGCCGCCCTCCCCCGCGAACAGGTGCGCGCGCTCTACCCGGATGCTGCGGCGTTCGCCCACCGCACGGGCCGCGGCCCCCGCCGGCCCGGCGAGTTGCGCGAGCTGCTGCGCTCGGTGCGTGCCGACGGCTTCGCACGAGAGGACGGCGAGGTGACGCTGGGGTTCCGCTCGGTCGCCGCTGCGGTGCGCGACCACGCCGGCTGGCCGGTCGCTGCGATCGCCGTGACGTGGGAAGCGGCCCGGCCCGGGCCCGCCCCGACGCTCGCTGCGCAGGCGTGCGTCGCCGCAGCCGCGGAGCTCGCGCGCCGCATCCGCTGACGGGTCAGTCGACCTGCGCGACCCGGCCCTCAGTGAGACGCACGAGCTCGACGAAGGTGAGGGGAAACACCGTGTGCGGGGTGCCGCCTGCCGCCCAGATCTCGTCGAAGGCGGCCAGCGCCTCGTCGACGACGGTGGTCAGCGTCGTGGGATGGCCCGTCGGCGCGACGCCGCCGGTCGCCTGGCCGGTCGCCGCGCGCACGTGCTCGGGCGTCGCCCGGACGATCGAGGTCCGACCGAGCCGTGTCGCCAGGGCCGCGGTATCGACACGGTGCGCGCCACTCGTCATGACCAGCAGCGGCTCACCGTCCGACCAGAAGACGAGCGAGTTCGCGATCGCGCCCACCTCGACGCCGAGCGCGGCCGCCGCCAGCGGCGCGGTCGATGCCGCGTCGGGCAGCACGACGATCTCTCCCGAGATCCCGGCCGCCCGCAGGGCGTCGTGCACGAGTCGGCTGCGCGGCGACAGATCATCCGGAGACATGATCCGAGCCTATCGAGACGCTCCACCGTGACAGGTGCAGGCCGGATCGCGACGGTAGGCCTCTCAGAGCACCCGCGACGCGTGTTCAGCCTGCAACTGCAACCGATCCGATCCGTGCCCGCTGCCCCACGAGTCCACGCAAGGCCGCCAACACGACGTCAGGTCGCCACATGATGTCCTCCGCGACGAAGCGGATCGTGGTGTACCCGAGCTTCGCGGCCGCGAGGTCGCGACGTCGGTCCTCTTTCTGCGAGGCCCAGTCGGAATGGAACTCCCTGCTGTCGCATTCCACGATCAACCAGCCGTCGACCACGATGTCGACCCGGCCGGTTCCCACGATCGAGACCTGCAGGTCGAACGAGCATCCGAGGCTTCGCAGCATCAGCCGGACCAGCGTCTCCGGTCCCGACTCGGAACGCGAGTCGAGCAGTCCGCGCAACCGCCGATAGCGCCGCGGCAGAGCGCCGAAGAACTCGTCGAGTTCATCGGTTCGCAGCAGCCCCCGATGGAGCGCCGAGTCGAGCGTGGCGACCGCCGCCCGAGGGTCTTGGCAGCGCACCGCGTCGAGAAGCGCGTCGAAGACGTCGACGCTCATCGCCCGCGGATCGGGGGTACGGGCGAGCGTTCGCCGGTGGACGCGCCATCCTCGCGGCACCGGGGGGAGGCGTGCGCTCGTCCGCTCGATGTGGACGTGGTGATCATGCTTGTCACGCACGAACACACCGCGTCGCCGCAGCTCGGACACGCACGTGAGACGCCCGCGCACGCGGACGGCGTCGGCGCACGCCGTGGCACAGTCGGCTCGGACGAACACTCCTTCCCGGAGCCGGATCAGACTCCCCGCCCCGACCTCGGCGCGGATCTGTCGCGCCGACAGGCCGCTGTCGATGAGGTCAGCCGTCCGCAGGTACCTCGTTTCCCCTTCGGGTACGTCATCCATGCCGCCAGCATCGGCAACGCGCGCGCTCGATGGGGGCGGGATGGCCGATCCGTGGACGGATCCGGCGCCGACGCCCCCTGGGGAGGGCGCAATGCAGGTCCGGTGGTGACAGTCGCAGGCTGGATCGACGCCGATGACGGCCTGCAGCCGATCGCGTGCCATTCCAGCCTGCAACTCGCACGCCGGGGCGCCCCACCGCGGGCCGGGGCGTGGTGGCACAATGGCAGATGGACGCCGCAACGCCGCGGAGTCCAAAGCGCACAGCCCACAAGGCCAGCCGAAAGAGGACGCGATGACGCACACCCTGCCCCTGCCAGACTTCACCCACGAACGCGTGGAGGTGAGCACCGGCCGGCGCAGCGGCCTCGTGATCACCGTCGCGTTGCACTCCTCCGCGCTGGGTTCCGCCCTCGGCGGCGCCCGCCTGTGGACCTACCCGCACTGGAGCGACGCGGTCGGCGATGCCCTGCGGCTCTCGGCGGCGATGACCCTCAAAAATGCCGCGGCGGGGTTGGATGCCGGCGGCGGCAAGTCCGTGATCTGCCTGCCTCCCGGCGTGACCCTCGACGCTGAGCGCCGTCGCGCCGCGTTCCTCGACCTCGGCGATGCCGTGGAGCGCCTCGACGGGTTGTACCGCACGGCCGAAGACGTGGGCTCGACCACCGACGACATGCTCACGGTCAGCGAACGCACCGACCACGTCGTGGGCCTCCCCGATTCGGCGGGCGGCTCAGGCGAGCCCGCGGGTCCGACGAGCCTCGGCGTCTACGAGGCCCTCCGCGCGACGCTCGAGCGGGTCACCGGCAGCCCCGACCCGGCGGGGCGCAGCATCACGATCTCTGGCCTCGGCCAGGTCGGTGGGCGCCTCGCGGTGCGTCTCGCCGCGGAAGGCGCCGACCTCACCGTCACCGACGTGAACCCCTCCCGGCGAGCACTCGCCGCCGACCTCGGCGCGCGGTGGACCGAACCCGGCACCGAGCACCTCGTGCCCGCCGACGTGTTCGTGCCCGCCGGCATCGGCGGCATCCTCGACGACGAGGTGATCGACAGCCTCGCCGCCCGCGCCGTCTGCGGGCCTGCGAACAATCCCCTCGCACAGCGCTCCGGCGCCGATCGGCTCGCCACCCGCGGCATCCTGTACGCCCCCGACTTCGTCGTCAACGCGGGCGGCGTCGTCTACCTCGACCTCGAGGCGAAGCATCTCGGCACGCGCGCCGAGATCATGGATCGCGTCGCCGGCATCGGCGACACCGTCCGCGCGGTGTTCGACGAGGCCGCCGAACGCGGCATCACACCGCTGGATGCCGCGGAGCAGCGCGCCGCGGATCGCCTGCGCACCGCGGCGCCCGCCGCACTCGCCGTCTGACGCCGGCCGAACCGAATAATCCGCCGCACAAAGGGACCCGGCCGAAACCGAAGCCGCCCGCGACCCGGTTCCACAGACAGTGGAACCGGGTCTGCCGGGGTGCGAGGATGGACGCACCCGGCACCGTCGCCGGGCCCGCGCCGTCGAAGGAGACCGCCCGTGTTCACCAGCCCGTTCGCCGACATCGAGATCCCCGAGCTCAGCATCTACGACGATCTGTTCGGCGACCTGACGCCCGCCGACGCGGCCCTCACGGCGCTGATCGATCCCGCAACGGGGGCCGAGACGACCTACGGCGCCCTCAAGGCTCAGATCGACGCGTTCGCCGGGGCGCTCGCCGCGCGCGGGGTCGGGATCGGCACGGTGCTCGGCCTGCTCTGCCCGAACGTGCCGGCGTTCGCGACCGTCTTCCACGGCATCCTGCGCGCGGGCGCGACCGTGACGACGATCAACTCCCTCTACACGGCGGGCGAGATCGAGAAGCAGCTGCGGGATGCCGGGGCGACCTGGCTCATCACGGTGAGCCCCCTGCTGCCCCAGGCACAGACCGCGGCCGAGGCGGTCGGCATCGGGGCCGATCACCTGATCGTCCTGGACGGCACCCCCGAGACGGCCCCCGGGCACCCCGACCTGCGCGGGCTGCTGACCGAGGGCAGCCCCGCGCCCAGCGTCAGTTTCGACCCCGCCACCCACGTCGCCGTGCTCCCGTACTCGTCCGGCACGACCGGCATCCCCAAGGGCGTCATGCTGAGCCACCGCAACCTCGTCGCCAACGTCGCGCAGTGCCGCGTCAACATCGACCTGAAGCGCGACGACCGCGTACTCGCGGTGCTGCCCTTCTTCCACATCTACGGCATGACGGTGCTGCTCAACCTCGCACTCAAACAGCGTGCGGCACTGGTGACGATGCCGCGGTTCGACCTCGTGCAGTTTCTCGAGACGATCCAGAACCATCGCTGCACGTACCTCTACATCGCTCCGCCGATCGCCGTCGCGCTGGCTAAGCACCCGATCGTCGACCAGTACGACATCTCGACGGTGCACACGATCTTCTCGGGCGCCGCGCCACTCGACGGTGAGACGGCCGAGATCGCCGGCAAGCGCCTCGGGGCGCGCATGATGCAGGGCTACGGGATGAGCGAGCTCAGCCCCGTGTCGCACGCCATGCCCTACCAGCGCGACGACATCCCGGTCTCGTCCGTCGGGGTCATGCTGCCGAACACGCTCAACAAGCTCATCGACACCGAGACCGGCGACGAGATCACCGCGCTCGAGGACGACGGCCAGACCCGACCGGGCGAGCTGTGGGTGAAGGGC
>Ga0160441_100432_pt1 | contig 33693 bp, 31 predicted proteins | sample HID1971K_E1MG_FD_108260 | JGI IMG/M metagenome (GOLD analysis project Ga0160441, IMG submission 108260) | Enriched millipede-associated microbial communities from UW Madison campus, WI, USA - HID1971K_E1 MG | ecosystem: Host-associated > Arthropoda: Insects > Digestive system > Unclassified ... | reverse complement strand
GACGGGCTGCGCAGGATCGCGACCGAGGTCACGACGAAGGCGCACGTCCTGCGTGACTGGATCGTGGATGCCGGCGGTGACGTGCTCCACGGCGGCTCGAACGGCGGCGACTTCTTCGACACGATCGTGGTGTCGACGCCCGGCCGGGCGGCGGAGATCGTCGACGCGGCCCGCGAGCGCGGGTTCCAGCTGTGGTTCCGGAGCGTCGACTCGGTCGGCATCTCGGTCGACGAGACCACGACCCCGGGAGAACTCGCCGCGCTCGCGCGGGTGTTCGGCGCGACCGACACGCTGCGCAGCGTGACCGGCGCGGGCGCGTCGTTCGGGTGGGCGGCCGCGCATCCGCTGTTCGAGGCCGGCGTGGAGGCATCCGACCTCCTGCCGGCGAACCTGCGGCGCGAGGACGAGTTCCTGACGCACCCGGTGTTCCACGTGCACCACTCCGAGACGGCGATGATGCGCTACCTCAAGCAGCTCGCCGACCGCGACTATGCGCTCGACCGCGGCATGATCCCGCTCGGCTCGTGCACCATGAAGCTCAACGCGGCGACCGAGATGGCGGCGGTGTCGTGGCCCGAGTTCTCGCGCGTGCACCCCTTCGCCCCGGCAGAGGACGTCGCGGGGTACCTCGTGCTGATCGAGCAGCTCGAGTCGTGGCTCGCCGAGATCACCGGCTATGACGCCGTGTCGCTGCAGCCGAATGCCGGCTCGCAGGGCGAGCTCGCCGGCCTGCTGGCGATCCGCGGGTACCACCACTCGCGCGGCGATCTCGCGCGCGACGTCTGCCTGATCCCTTCGTCGGCGCACGGCACCAACGCGGCATCGGCGGTGCTCGCGGGGATGCGGGTCGTCGTCGTGGCGTGTGATGAGGCCGGCAACGTCGACCTGGGCGACCTGCGCGCGAAGATCGACGCGCACGCGTCGGCGCTGGCGGCGCTGATGATCACGTATCCGTCGACGCACGGTGTGTACGAGCACGACGTCGTCGAGGTGTGCGCGGCCGTGCACGCCGCGGGCGGACAGGTGTACGTCGACGGGGCGAACATGAACGCGCTCGTCGGATTCGCGCGGTTCGGCGACCTCGGCGGCGACGTCTCGCACCTCAACCTGCACAAGACGTTCGCGATCCCGCACGGCGGCGGTGGGCCCGGCGTCGGCCCGGTCGCGGCGAAAGCGCACCTCGCGCCGTACCTGCCGTCGCACCCGCTCGCGCAGCGCGCCGAGCATGCGGGCGGCTTCGTCTTCGACGGCGGCCCGATCTCGGCGGCGCCGTACGGCTCGGCATCCATCCTGCCGATCTCGTGGGCCTACATCCGCATGATGGGGGCGCCGGGGCTGCGTGCGGCGACCGGCGCTGCGGTGCTGGCGGCCAACTACGTCGCGACGCGGCTGCGCGAGCACTATCCCGTGCTGTACGCGGGCGAGGGCGGACTGGTCGCGCACGAGTGCATCCTCGACCTGCGGCCGCTGCGCGACGCGACCGGAGTCACGGTCGACGACGTCGCCAAGCGGCTGATCGACTACGGCTTCCACGCGCCGACGATGTCGTTCCCCGTCGCGGGGACGCTCATGGTCGAGCCGACCGAGTCGGAGGACCTCGGCGAGATCGAGCGCTTCATCGAGGCGATGATCGCGATCCGCGCCGAGGCGGCGGCCGTGCAGGCGGGGGAGTGGCCGGCATCCGACAACCCTCTCGTGAATGCCCCGCACACCGCCGAGGCGGTGGCGACGGATGCCTGGGAGCACCCGTACCCGCGCGAGTTGGCCGTGTACCCCGTGCACACACTGGTGCGCACCAAGTACTGGCCGCCCGTGCGCCGCATCGACAACGCCTACGGCGACCGCAACCTCGTGTGCGCCTGCCCCCCGATCGAGGCCTTCGCCTAGCCCCCCCCCGCCCCCCCCGCCGCGCCCCCCCGCGCGCCCGCGCGCGCCCGCGCGGGCGCGCATCGGCGAGACTGCATCTGCGAGTCGAGACACTGGCTTCTACCCACGATCTCGCCCGGGAGATGCATTCTCGCCGTCGCCCGCTCGGTGCGGGGGAAGGGGCGAGACGGCGCGGCGCAACGAGAAGAGCTGGGCCGAGTCCTCGGGACCGGTGGCGACAAGGCCGAGGCTGCGCAGCGCGCTGCGCAGCGGCGCAATGGTAGTGACCTCGTACCAGCCGACGTGCACGAGTCTGCTCAGATGCTGCCGCAGTCGTCCGTCGCGCACGCGCTGCCGATGCAGGACCGTGGATGCCGTGCCGTACCGCCCGTCGTACTTGAGGTCGCCGTCGGCTTCGAGTCCGACGCGCTCCCGTCGCCACCCGAAGTCGAGGCGGTCTCGGAAGTCGCCCGTCACGAACGTGACCTGAAGATCCGGCGCTTCGAAGCCCAGCCACTCGATCGCCGCGAGTCCGACCGACTCGAGCACGCTTTCAGGAACTCCGGTGGCGCGAGTGAGCGGCCAGCGCGCGATCGCGCGGCCCCGCGAGCTCGCCCGCCCCTCGTTCAGCGCGGCGAGTTCGCCAGGCGTGAGTGCGGCATCGATCCGCAGCGCGGCATCGGCGATCGCGAGGCCGACCGCGTTGTGGCGGACACGCGCGATGTCGACGACGGTCTCGGCCAGGCTCGTCATCAGCAGACCGCCGCGCTCGACGAGAGTGCGCTGATTACCGCCAGTGTGTACGCGGATGCCGCCGCGCAGACGCGCCGTTCCCGTTCCGGTCGCCAAGATGTCGACAACGACCGGATCGCCGAAGATCGGCAGACCGAGCAGTGCGCACGCCGCCTCGAGGCAGAACACCGCATCGGGCGCCACGGTGGCAACAGCATGGACCCGCGCGAGGAATCGTTCCCACGGCGCGAGTTCGTTCCACTCCTGCGCGTCGGCGAACACGCCCGCACGGACGCGGACCAAGCGGCCCGCGGCGACCGCCCGCCCGGGGTGGGAGATGTCGCTGCCGCGCACGAGACCGATGGGGCATGGCACGACGGCTTCCGCGAGCAAGGGCATCATTCCTCGATGCTGGCCCGCGCCGAACGGCGCCGGCGCTCCGATCCGCCCATCTGTGGACGATCCGCGGATCCACCCGACTGGGGAGGGGACTCCGCCGGCATCCGACTGTTCGCCCGTCCGGCCCCGCCGAGACTGCATCTGCGGGTCGAGATCACGGCTGAAAGCCAGGGTTTCGACCGTCAGATGCAGTCTCGCGGTCGGGTCGGGTCGGGTCGGGTCGGGTGGGGTCAGACGGGGGCGAAGAGGGAGGGCCACCAGCCGGCGGCGAGGGGGTAGCCGATGAACGCGACGACGTCGATCAGCACGTGCGCGACGACGAGCGGCATGACCCGGCCCCAGCGGTGGTACACCCAGCCGAACACGACCCCCATCGCGACGTTGCCGGCGATCGGGCCGAAACCCTGATAGGCGTGGTAGGCGCCGCGCAGGGCGGCGGTCGACACGATGATCGTCCACGTGCCCCAGCCGAGTCGCCGCAGCCGGTCGAACAGGTATCCGATGAAGATGACCTCTTCGGTGAGGCCCGCCCGCAGCGCCGCGAGGAGCAGCAGGGGGATCGTCCACCACGAGCCGTCCAGCGGCGCGGCATCCACCTGCACGGTGATCCCGAGGGCACGCCCCGCCGCGTACAGGGCGAGACCGGGGATGCCGATGACGAGCAGCAACAGCGCGCCCGCCCCGAGGTCGCGTCCGAACCGCCGGAAGTCGAGGCCGATCCGGCGGAACGCGGAGACCCCCGGTTCCCACAGCAGGTAGATGGCGAGGGCGATCGGCGCGAACGAGAAGAACTGCCCCAGGAACTGGTACAGCACATCCCAGAACTGCTGCGCGTTCGCCCCCGGGTTGAGCGAGGTGGACTGGTCGCCGAGCGCCTGCTCACGCGTGAGCGCCTGCACGAGCGAGAGCACCGAGTACGTCGCCGAGCGCCCCACCGACAGCGCCAGGACGATGGCGATCTCCCACCACAGGCGCGCGCGAGAACGCGTGAAGGGAGTGGGTTCGTTGAGCGAATTCGCGCCTTGTGTGTCGGCCACGTTGTCAGATTGTCACAGGCGTGTGGATTTCAGTAAAGGATCTGTAACGGTTTCGCGGGTCGGTTTGCCGCACCCACAGTGTCTGCTTATCGTTTTCCCATCCGTGCCCAGGGCGTGTGTCCGGGGTGCATCACCCTTTCACCAGGAGGAACAGTGTCTGAAAAGACTTGGCGCACGCGCGCCCTTGCGGGAGGTGCGGGCCTGGTCATCACGGCCTTCGCACTCGCGGCCTGCTCGGCGCCCGGCGGCAGTGGCGAGTCCACTGACGCACCGGCTGCCGACGCGACCGTCACGGTTGCGGAGACCAACGAGTTCACGAGCACCAACTCGGCGAGCGCGACCGGAAACCTCGACATCAACGGCAAGGTCAACTACCTGACCCGCGGTGGCTTCTACTACGTCAGCGACAGCTACGAGGTCGTCCCCGACACGTCGTTCGGCACCTACGAGGTCACGAGCGAAGACCCGCTCGAGGTCACCTACACGCTCAACGACGGCCTCAAGTGGTCGGATGGCGAGGCCATCACGACCGACGACCTGATCTTCGGCTGGGCCGCGACGTCGGGTGTCTTCGACGACGCCACGCTCGACGAAGAGGGCAACGTCACCTCGGGCACGCAGTACTTCCAGTACGCGGGCTCGACCGAGGGCGTCAACACCTCCACGATCAAGGACGTCGCCGACGACAAGCTGTCGCTCACGCTTGCGTACGACACTCCCTTCGTCGACTGGAACATCGTCGGTCTGATCGACCAGCCCGTGCACGTCGTCGCCGAGAAGGCGGGCGTCGACCAGGCCGAGCTCATCGACGCGATCCTGAACACCCCGCGCGGTGACGCCGCCAACCCGGTCGCCGCCAACGAGACCATCAAGGCCGCGGCGGACTTCTGGAACACCGGCTTCGACATGACGTCGCTGCCGTCCGACGACCCCTCGCTGTACCTGTCGAGCGGCCCGTGGATCATCGACTCGTGGGAGCCCACGCAGTCCATGACCCTCAAGACGAACCCGGAGTACACGGGTGACCTCAAGCCGCAGTTCGACACGATGGTGATCCGCTTCATCGGCGACCCGCAGGCGCAGGTGACGGCCCTCCAGAACGGCGAGGTCGACCTGATCGTCCCGCAGGCGTCCGGTGACACGCTCGAGGCGCTCAACGCGATCGACGGCATCGAGGTCCTCGAGGGCAGCCAGCTCTCGTACGACCACCTCGACCTCACGTTCGCCGGCGTCTTCGCCGACCAGAACGTGCGCGAGGCCTTCCTCAAGACGATTCCCCGTCAGCAGCTCATCGACACGCTGATCAAGCCTGTCGTTGCGGATGCCGAGGTGCTGAACTCGCAGCTGTTCATCCCCGCGCAGGCCTCGTACGAGGACGCTGTCGCGGCCAACGGCTCCGACGCGTACGGCGACGTCGACATCGAGGGTGCCAAGGCTCTCCTCGCCGGCGCGACCCCGACCGTCCGTCTGATGTACAACATCAACAACCCGAACCGCGTCGCGGCGTTCGAGGCCATCCAGGCTTCGGCTGCTCAGGCCGGCTTCACGGTCGAGGACGTGGGTCGTGAGGACTGGGGCTCGCAGCTGGGCACCGACATCTACGACGCCGTGATCTTCGGCTGGATCAGCCCCGGTGTCGGCAACGGCACCATCCCGCAGATCTTCGCGTCGTTCGGCGGCTCGAACTTCAACCAGTACGCGAACGCGACCGTCGACGAGATCGCTCAGACGATCCCGGTCACGCTCGACCTGGACGAGATCGACAAGCTGACGATCGAGGCCGACACCGAGCTGTTCAAGGACGCGTACGGTCTGCCGCTCTTCCAGGGCCCCGGCCTCGAGGCGCACACCGACCGCCTCCAGGGCATCACGTTCATGGGCAACCAGACCGGACCGCTCTGGAACTTCTGGGAGTGGACCGTCTCGGAGTAATCTCGAGACCGACACACAACACGCTGGGGGCGACGGGCCCGAAGCCCGTCGCCCCCAGCCGTGTCACCTCTCGACACCCGAGTCGACCACCGAGTCGGCGAGAACCGCCACCGAGGCCCTGCCGCGCGGCCCACCCCTTCTCCGGGCGGCTGGTACCTTATCCTCAACTCTCCGAAGGGGGCAGCGCTCCTTGCTTTCGTATGTCCTTCGGCGCATCGGCGTATCAATCCTGATCCTGATCGCCGCGTCGTTCATCATGTACATCCTCGTCGCGTGGGCACGCGACCCGCTGAGCGACCTCTACGCGTCGAACAGCCCCAACCGCGACGCTCTCATCGCACAGCGCATCGACTGGCTCGATCTGAACCAGCCCGTCGTCGTCCGCTGGTTCAACTGGCTCATCGGTGCCGCGCAGTGCGTCGTGCCGTTCGGCGGCTGCAACCTGGGCGTGAACATCCAGAACCAGCCGGTCGCCATCCTGCTCGGCCGGGCGATGGGCGCCACCTTGCAGCTCGTCACCGCGTCGACGATCTTCGCGATCGTCCTCGGCATCCTCGTCGGAATCGTCTCGGCGCTGCGTCAGTACAGCGCGGTCGACTACACCTTCACCTTCGCCAGCTTCTTCTTCTACTCGCTGCCCTCGTTCGTCATGGGTGTGCTGTTGAAGGTCTTCGTCGCCCTCGGGTTCAACGACTGGCTGCAAGACCCCGTCTTCTCGTGGGCGAGCATCATCATCTTCTCGCTGGTCTCGGGCCTGCTCTGGCAGGCGATCATCGGCGGCCCACGGAACCGGCGCCTCATCGTCGCGGTCGCCTCGATCGTGACCACTGGCGCGATGCTGTACTACATGTCGGTCACCGACTGGTTCCGTGACCCCGCGCTCGGGCCGGTCATCGCACCTCTCCTGATCGCCGCCTTCGGCGCCGCGATGGTCCTCATGACCGCCGGGCCTCGTGCCCGGTTCGCGTGGCGGACCGCCGGTGCGACGGCGATCGTGCTGATCGTCTCGTACTTCGTTCTGCAGCCCCTGCTGCCCGCGATGAACGGGTGGGGGATCGTTCTGCTGGTCCTGCTCGCGATCGGCGTCGGCGTGCTCGCGGGCTGGCTGCTCGGCGAGCACGACAAGGGCCAGGCGATGCGCATCGGCGGTCTCACCGGGCTGCTCGGAATGGGCGTGATCATCCTCGACCAGTTCATGCAGCGCTGGAACGACTACCTGACCAACCCGCGCGTCGGCGGACGTCCGATCGCGACCGTCGGCTCGCAGACACCGAACCTGCAGGGCGACTTCTGGATCCAGGGGATCGACACCTTCACCCACCTGCTGCTGCCGACGATCAGCCTCATGCTGATCTCGTTCGCCGGCTACACGCGCTACGCGCGCGGTGGCATGCTCGAGACGCTCAACCAGGACTACATCCGCACCGCGCGCGCCAAGGGTCTGCCCGAGCGCACCGTCGTGGGGCGGCACGCGTTCCGCAACTCGCTCATCCCCATCACGACGATCGTCGCGGCCGACGTGGGCGGCCTGATCGGTGGAGCGATCATCACCGAGCGCATCTTCGCGTTCTCGGGCATGGGCTCCCTGTTCATCTCGGGGCTCAATGCGGGCGACCCGAACCCCGTCATGGCGTACTTCGTCGTCGTGGCTGTCTTCGCGATCACGTTCAACTTCCTCGCCGACCTCAGTTACTCGGTGCTTGACCCGAGAGTGAGGTCCAAGTGATGACCACCCCCATCGATCCCGCACAGGAGCCCAGCGGCGCACCGCACGCGCAGGGTCCCACCGTCCTCGCCGGCGATGAGAAGGGGCTCAGCCAGGGCCGCCTGATCTTCCGGAGGTTCGTCTCCAACAAGATCGCCGTCATCAGCGTCTTCATCTTCCTGATCGTCATCGGCTTCGCGGCGTCCGCCAGCGGCGTCTTCGGCATCCCCGGATGGTGGAAGCACGACTACACGACCCTGTACCCGCCGGTCGACGGCGGTCGCCCGACGCTCACGCTGTGGCCGTTCTCGCTCGGCGACCACCCGTTCGGTCAGAACAACGTCGGCAAGGACTACTTCGCGATGACGATGCGCGGCATCGTCAACTCGTCGTACGTGATGTTCATCATCGGCCTGACGGGCGCCTTCATCGGCGTCGTCGTCGGTGCGATCGCGGGCTACTACCGCGGGTGGGTGGATGCCGTGCTGATGCGCATCACCGACATCGTGATCGTCATCCCGGTGATCGTCATCGGTGCCGTCGTCGGTACCGCCGTCGGCGGCCTCGGGCCGGTCGCGCTGGCGCTCTTCCTCGGGTTCGTCGTGTGGACGGGCATCGCGCGACTCGTGCGTGCCGAGTTCCTCAGCCTGCGCGAGCGGGAGTTCGTCGAGGCCGCGCGCGTCGCGGGCGCGTCCGACCTGCGGATCATCTTCAAGCACATCCTCCCGAACGCCGTCGGCGTCATCATCGTCTCGACGACGCTGCTCATCGCGGCGGCGATCATCCTCGAGACGGCGCTGTCGTTCCTGGGCTTCGGCATCCGCTCACCCGAGGTTTCGCTCGGTCTGCTGATCAGCGCGAACGAGTCGGCGTTCCAGACCCGGCCGTGGCTGTTCTGGTGGCCGGCCGCCTTCATCGTGCTGCTGTCCCTGCTCGTCAACTTCGTCGGCGATGGTCTGCGCGACGCGTTCGACCCCCGGCAGAAGCGCGTGATCTTCCGTCGGGTGAAGGACCTGCCCGCGGATGCCGCGATCGTCGACAGCCAGGGCGTCGTGACGGACGTCCCCGTGGGCCCGCTCACCACTGCGGGCGGCGACACCACCGGCGAAGGACTCTCGGGCGAGGAGAGGCGGAACCCGTGATGCGGGCCGCGTCACGTCGTCGCGGCGAGCGTCCCGACGGTCGCAAGGGTCAGGATCACGAGGCCGCCGAGCACCGGCAGGTCCCAGCGCCGCGCGACCTGCACGGTGTCGGCGACGCCCGTGACGACCGCGCCGGCATCCAGTCGCCGCCGCCACCGCTCGCGCACGATCAGCGCGGCATCACCCGACTCGGTTCCGATCAGGTCGCCCGCGCGCAGGGCTTCGCCCGACGCGCGGGCCTCGCGGTCGCCGTGTCGACGTCGCGCCGTGAGCGATCCGACGAGTCCCGGCGCGGGCGCCGCCCACGCCGTGAACTTGCCTGTGGCGGTGTGCAGGGTCAGCGCGTAGCGGGTGTCGACGTGGATGAGCGCCTCCCACGGCACGACGACCTCGTGCGTGACGTTGCGCAGCGTCACCCCGGCGTCGCCGACGCGCACGCACGGACGCCACAGACCCGCCCACCCCAGCAGCGCGAGCAGCGCCGCGAACGGGTACAGCCCGGCGGCGCGGGGGTCAGCCCCCTGCGTCACCGCCGCCCAGATCATGAGGGCGCTGAGCGCCCAGACGACGAGCGCCGCGAAACGATTGAACCGCGAGTGCAGCGTGATGTCGTCGTCCATCCCGCCATTGTGTCAAGTCAGGAAGTCAGCCGATGAACCAGCCGCGTGCACGCCACGGGATCACGGGCCCGCTCCTCGAAGTCGACGGACTCTCGGTCGACTTCGCGGTCGACAACTACTGGGTCCCCGCAGCCAAGAAGCTCGACTACTCGGTCTCGGCCGGCAAGTGCCTCGCGATCGTCGGCGAGTCGGGCTCGGGAAAGAGCGCGAGCTCGATGTCGATGCTGGGCCTCCTGCCGAGCAACGCGCGGGTCACCGGCAGCGTCCGGCTCGCGGGCCGCGAGATCCTCGGCCTGAAGGGCGAAGAGCAGCAGCGCGTGCGCGGCAGTGAGATCGCGGTGATCTTCCAAGAGCCGATGACGGCACTGAACCCGGTCTTCACGGTCGGTTTCCAGATCATCGAGACCCTGCGCATCCACACCGGCATGACGCCGAGCCAGGCGAAGGAGCGCGCCCTCGAACTGCTCGACCTCGTCGAGCTGCCCGACCCGCTGAAGGCGTTCAACTCGTACCCGCACCAGCTGTCGGGCGGTCAGCGTCAGCGTGCCATGATCGCGCAGTCGATCTCGTGCGACCCGTGGCTGCTCATCGCCGACGAGCCGACGACGGCGCTCGACGTGACGGTGCAGGCCGAGATCCTCGACCTGATGCGCGACCTGCGCCACCGTCTCGACTCGGCGATCCTGCTGATCACGCACGACATGGGCGTCGTCGCCGACCTCGCCGACGACATCGTCGTCATGCGCAACGGCGTCATCGTCGAGCGCGGCTCGGTCGAGGAGGTCTTCGCGAACCCGCAGCACCCGTACACCCAGCAGCTGCTGGCCGCCGTTCCCCGGATCGGCGATGTGGGCGACGACGCGATCGACACGACGGCGGCCCTCGCCGGCGACACATCGGCGATCGAGCTCGCCGCGGTCGCCGCGGCGGCCGACGCCGAGCGCCGCGCCGGGCTCGGTGCCCCGGTGCTGTCGTTCGACAAGGTCGCGATCGAGTACCCCAAGAAGGGACGCGTGCCCGCCTTCCGCGCGGTCGACGACGCGACGTTCCAGATCTACCCCGGTGAGGTCACGGGCCTCGTGGGGGAGTCGGGGTCGGGCAAGACGACCGTCGGCCGTGCCGCGATCGGCCTGCTGCCGATCGCGGACGGAACGGCGACCGTCGTCGGGCATGACATCTCGCAGGCGAACCGCCGGCTGCTGCACCAGGTGCACAAGGACGTCGGCATCGTCTTCCAGGATCCCTCGTCGTCGCTGAACCCGCGTCTGCCGGTCGGTCAGTCGATCGGCGAGCCGCTGCTGCTCGCGGGCGAGGCCAAGGGGTCGGCGCTCACGAAGCGTGTGAAGGACCTGTTGGATGCCGTCGAACTGCCCCGTGCGTACGCGTCGCGCTACCCGCACGAGCTCTCCGGCGGTCAGAAGCAGCGCATCGGCATCGCGCGGGCCCTCGCCCTGCAGCCCAAGCTGCTGATCGCCGACGAGCCGACGTCGGCGCTCGATGTCTCGGTGCAGGCGACGGTGCTCGAGCTGCTCAAGCGACTGCAGGCAGACCTCGGCTTCGCCTGCCTGTTCATCAGCCACGACCTCGCCGTCGTCGACACGCTCGCCGACCGCATCATCGTGATGCACCACGGCAAGATCGTCGAGCAGGGCGCGACGGGTCAGATCCTGCGCGCACCGAAAGAGGCGTACACGCAGCGCCTCATCGCGGCCGTGCCCGTGCCCGATCCCGCCGAGCAGCGCCTGCGCCGTGAAGCGCGCGCCGCGATCCTCGAGGCCGAGCGCGACGCGTCGTGACCCGGCTCGGTGGGTGCTGAACCCGACCGTTCAGGAACCGTGGCCGTCAGGCCGGTAGAATGGGATGCCCCCTCTTCTGGGGGCATCCCATTCTTCTTTCGCAAGGACCCCTCCATGGCGCACGCCCTCCGTCCGGATCTCCGCAACGTCGCGATCGTCGCGCACGTCGACCACGGCAAGACCACGCTCGTGGATGCCATGCTCCGCCAGACCGGCTCGTTCGGCTCGCACGAGCACATGGAAGAGCGCGCGATGGACTCGAACGATCTCGAGCGTGAGAAGGGCATCACGATCCTCGCCAAGAACACGGCGATCACCTACAACGGCATCCACACCGAGGTGCCCGTGACGATCAACGTGATCGACACCCCCGGCCACGCCGACTTCGGCGGCGAGGTCGAGCGCGGTCTGTCGATGGTCGACGGCGTCGTCCTGCTCGTGGACGCCTCGGAGGGCCCGCTGCCGCAGACGCGCTTCGTGCTGCGCAAGGCGCTCGAGGCGAAGCTGCCCGTCATCCTGCTGGTGAACAAGACCGACCGACCCGATGCGCGCATCGCCGAGGTCGAGGAAGAGGCGCACGACCTGCTGCTGGGCCTCGCCGGCGACCTCGTCGACGACGTGCCCGACCTCGACGTCGACGCGCTCCTGGATGTGCCCGTGGTCTACGCGTCGGGTCGCAACGGCGCCGCGTCGCGCACGCGCCCGGCCAACGGCGAGCTGCCCGACAACGACGACCTCGAGCCGCTGTTCGAGGCGATCCTCGAGCACGTCCCCGCCCCCGCCTACGACGACGAGGCGCCGCTGCAGGCGTGGGTCACGAACCTCGACTCGTCGCCCTTCCTCGGCCGTCTCGCCCTGCTGCGCGTCTTCAACGGCACGCTCAAGAAGGGCCAGACGGTCGCGTGGGTGCGCCACGACGGCACGCACTCGAATGCCCGCATCACCGAGCTGCTGAAGACGCGCGCGCTCGAGCGCTACCCGGCCGAGTCGGCCGGCCCCGGCGACATCGTCGCGATCGCAGGCATCGAAGACATCACCATCGGCGAGACGATCGCCGACCCCGAAGACGTGCGCCCGCTGCCGGCCATCACGGTCGACGACCCCGCCATCTCGATGACGATCGGCACGAACACGTCGCCGCTCATGGGCAAGGTCAAGGGACACAAGCTCACGGCGCGCATGGTCAAGGACCGCCTCGACCGCGAGCTCATCGGCAACGTGTCGCTCAAGGTCGTCGACATCGGGCGCCCGGATGCCTGGGAGGTGCAGGGCCGCGGCGAGCTGGCCCTCGCGATCCTCGTCGAGAACATGCGCCGCGAGGGCTTCGAGCTCACCGTCGGCAAGCCGCAGGTCGTCACCCGCAAGGGGCCGGACGGCAAGGTGCAGGAGCCCTTCGAGCACCTGACGATCGACGCCCCTGAAGAGCACCTCGGCGCGATCACGCAGCTGATGGCGGCGCGCAAGGGCCGCATGGACACGATGACCAACCACGGCACCGGCTGGGTGCGGATGGAGTTCGTCGTCCCCTCGCGCGGCCTGATCGGGTTCCGCAGCGAGTTCCTCACGATCACGCGCGGCACCGGCATCGCGAACGCGATCTCGCACGGCTACGACGACTGGGCGGGCTCGATCACGACGCGTCAGAACGGTTCGATCGTCGCCGACCGCACCGGCGTCGTCACGCCGTTCGCGATGATCGCGCTGCAGGAGCGCATGAGCTTCTTCGTGCAGCCCACCGAAGAGGTCTACGAGGGCATGGTCATCGGTGAGAACTCGCGCGCCGACGACATGGACGTCAACATCACGAAGGAGAAGAAGCTGACGAACATGCGCTCGTCGACGTCGGACTCCTTCGAGTCGATGACGCCGCCGCGCCTGCTGACCCTCGAAGAATCGCTCGAGTTCGCCCGCGACGACGAATGCGTCGAGGTCACGCCCGAGAAGGTGCGCATCCGCAAGGTCGTGCTCGACGCGACCGAGCGCGGCCGCGCCGCCTCGCGCGCAAAGCGTCAGGACGCCTGACCCTCCGGCATCCGTCCCGCCGCCCTCCCGCCCCGCGGAAGGGCGGCAGGGGACGAGGTCAGCCGCGCAGGATCTTCTCCATGGACTTGCCCTTGGCGACCTCGTCGACGAGCTTGTCGAGGTAGCGGATCTGCTGCATCAGCGGATCGGTGATGTCCTGCACCTTGATGCCGCAGATCACGCCGGTGATCAGGGTGGCGTTCGGATTAAGGTGCGCGTCTGCGAAGAAGTCGCGGAAGGTCGTGCCGGCGGCGACGTGTGCGTCGATCTCGTCTTGCGAGAAGCCGGTGAGCCAGCGCGTGACGTCGTCGACCTCGGCCTTCGAGCGCCCCTTGCGCTCGACCTTCTTGATGTACAGCGGGTAGACCGACGCGAAGGGCATGCCGTAGATCCGTTCCATGCCCGCCAGGCTACCCCCGCCCACTAGGCTCGGGCGGGTGACCACGGATGCCGCCGCCCGCCGCGCGTGGCGGGAGGGGCTCGGGGTCGCCCTCGCGACGAGCGCGTACGGCATCTCGTTCGGAGCGCTGGCCGTGGCATCCGGCCTCGACGTCTGGCAGGCGTGCGTGCTGAGCCTCGTCATGTTCACCGGGGGATCGCAGTTCGCGTTCATCGGCGTGATCGGGGCCGGTGGCATGGCCGCCGCGCCCGCCGCGATCGCCTCGGCGGGTCTGCTGGGCGTGCGCAACGTCGCCTACGGTCTGCGGATGGCGCCGATCGTCGGCACATCGCGCTGGCGCCGCCTCGTCGCCCCGCACTTCACGATCGACGAATCGACGGCGGTCGCCCTCTCGCACGCCGAGCCGCGGGCACGCCGTCTCGGCTTCTGGGTGACCGGCATCGGCATCTACCTCGGCTGGAACCTCACGACGCTGCTCGGCGCGCTGCTGGGCGACGTGCTCGGCGACCCCCGCGCGTACGGGCTGGATGCAGCCGCCGCCGCGGCCTTCCTCGCGCTGCTGTGGCCCCGACTGAAGCAGCGTCAGGCGATCGCGGTCGGTGTCGCCGCCGCCGTCGTCGCGACGGTGCTGACCCCGGCGCTCATGCCCGGGATCCCGGTGCTCGTCGCCGCTCTGGTCGCCGTCGTCGTGGGGTGGACGAACTGGCTCGGAACGCCTGGCGGCCCGGCGCCGGAGCCGGAGGACGTGCCGGAGCTGGGGGGTCTGCCGTGAGCCTGTGGACCGCCATCGCGCTGGCATCCGTCATCTGCCTCGCCCTCAAGGCGATCGGCTACCTCATCCCGCCGCGGTGGTTCGAGGCGCCCGCCCCGTCGCGCATCGTCGACCTGCTCACCGTCGCCCTCCTCTCCGCGCTCGTCGCCGTGCAGACCCTCGGCGCGGGCCAGGACATCGTCGTCGACGCCCGCGTCCCCGCGGTGCTCGTCGCCGCGGGGCTGCTCGCGCTGCGCGCACCGTTCCTCGTCGTCGTGGTCGCCGCGGCGGCGGTCGCCGCGTTGCTGCGGCTGTGGGGGCTCGCGGCCTGACCGCCGCAGATCGCCACAGGGCGCCGCAGGGAGCCCAGGCGCCACAGGTCGGCACAGGGCACCGCGACCGTAGACTCGGTCTGTGGGATTCTCTTGGGCACGCGTGGGCACATGGGTCATCGCCGGCGTCGTCGGCCTCGTCTACGGCGTGGCGGGGACGATCGGCCAGGCCGCGATGTGGGGTCCGATCCCGCTGGGGCTCGTCATCGCGATCATCGGCACGGGCGCGCTGCTGGTGGCGGTGCGGCTGCTCACCGCCGACCGCTGGGCGGCGCTCGCCTGCGGCATGGGGGCGATGGTCGCGACACTCGTCTTCTCGGGCCGCGGCCCGGGCGGGTCGGTCGTCGTGCCGGCGCCCGCCGACGGGCAGATCTCGACGGGCATCATCTGGACGATCGCTGTGCCGCTGCTGACCGCGATCATCGTGGGCTGGCCGTCGACACGGCTCGCCCACGACCCGGCACCGGACCCGACCGCGCAGACCACGAACTAGACTCGGGGGCGTGACGTATGTGATCGCCCTGCCGTGCGTGGATGTGAAGGACCGTGCCTGCATCGACGAATGTCCCGTCGACTGCATCTACGAAGGTGAGCGCTCGCTCTACATCCACCCCGACGAATGCGTCGACTGCGGTGCCTGCGAGCCGGTCTGCCCCGTCGAGGCGATCTACTACGAAGACGACCTGCCGAGCGAATGGCAGGACTACTACACCGCCAACGTCGAGTTCTTCGAGGACATCGGCTCGCCCGGCGGCGCCGCCAAGGTGGGCGTGATCCCCAAGGACCACCCGATCATCGCCGCGCTCCCGCCCCAGTCGCACTGATGGCGGTCCGCGACCTCGACGACTATCCGTGGGATGCCGTCGCGCCGTACGCTCAGCGCGCAAAGCAGCACCCCGGCGGACTCGTCGACCTGTCGATCGGTTCGCCGGTCGACGCGACGCCCGACATCGTCGCCGACGCCCTGCGGGCTGCGACCGATGCGCACGCGTATCCGCAGACGGTCGGCACCCCTGCCCTGCGGGATGCCATCGCGGGCTGGTACGCGCGGCGCCGCGGGGTGCCCGGGCTGACGACCGCCGGAGTCCTGCCTACCGTCGGCTCGAAAGAGCTGGTCGCGCTGCTACCACTGCTGCTCGACCTGGGCGCCGGCGACGTCGTCGTGCACCCGCGCGCGGCGTACCCGACCTACGCCGTCGGCGCGAAGCTCGTCGGCGCGACGCCGCTCGCCGCGGACGACCCGGCGCAGTGGCCCGTCGGCACGCGGCTCGTGTGGCTGAACTCGCCGGGCAACCCGGACGGTCGCGTGCTCGGCCTCGACGAACTGCGTGCGGCCGTCGCCCGCGCCCGTGAGCTGGGCGCCGTCGTCGCCTCGGACGAGTGCTACGCCGAACTCGGCTGGGACGGGCCGTGGGCGGATGCCGGCGGCGAGAGCACCGTCCCGAGCATCCTCGACCCGCGCGTCGTGGGGGAGGACCGCACCGGCATCCTCTCGGTGTACTCGCTCAGCAAGCAGTCGAACCTCGCCGGGTATCGCGCGGCGTTCCTGGCGGGCGACGCCGCGCTGATCGCCCGCCTCACGACGGCGCGCAAGCACCTCGGACTCATGCTGCCGGCGCCCGTGCAGGCCGCGATGACCGTCGCGTTGGGCGACGACGCGCACGTCGCAGCGCAGCGCGAGCGCTACCGTGCGCGGCGCGCCGTGCTGCGACCCGCGCTCGAGGCCGCCGGCTTCCGCATCGACCACTCCGAGGGCGGGCTCTACCTGTGGGCGACGGAGGGCCGGGGCGCGTGGGAGACCATGGAGCGCCTGGCCGGTCTCGGCATCCTCGCCGGGCCCGGAGTCTTCTATGGCGACCACTTCCCGCAGCACGTGCGGTTCTCGCTGACGGCGACCGACGAGCGCATCGCGGCCGCGGCGGAGCGGCTGAGCACCGCGTCGGCGCCTACGCCGTAGGTTTCCTCCGACGGAACGGTCGATCCTTTGGCGGCGATCGGAGTAGGACTCACGGCCCAGTAGGCTGTATGAGACCCCGATCACCGCAAGGAGGCTTCGTGAGCGAAGCGGGACACCCCCAGACCGCCACCGTCACCGTCGGAGACAAGACGGCCGAGCTGCCGCTGCTGTCCGGCACGGAGGGCACTCCGAGCGTCGACTTCTCGACCTTCACGAAGCAGACCGGCTACACGTCGCTCGACTACGGCTTCGTGAACACGGCCGCCACGAAGTCGGCGATCACGTTCATCGACGGCGACAAGGGGATCCTGCGCTACCGCGGCTACCCGATCGAGCAGCTCGCGCAGAACAGCACGTACCTCGAGGTCGCGTGGCTGCTGCTGTACGGCGAGCTGCCGACGACCGACGAGCTCGCGACCTGGGACGACGAGATCCGGCACCACACGCTGCTGCATGAAGACCTGAAGCGCTTCTTCTCGTCGCTGCCGCACACGGCGCATCCGATGTCGGTGCTGTCGGCGGCGACCGCGGCACTGTCGACCTATTACGAGGGTCAGTCCGACCCCGACAATCCCGAGCACGTGAAGCTCAACACGATCCGCCTGCTCGCGAAACTGCCCGTCATCGCGGCGTACGCGCACAAGAAGAGCATCGGTCAGGCGTTCCTGTACCCCGACAACACGCTGAACTTCGTCGACAACTTCCTGAAGCTCAACTTCGGCAACCTCGCCGAGATCTACGAGGTCAACCCCGTCACGTCGCGGGCGCTCGAGCGCCTGCTGATCCTGCACGAGGACCACGAGCAGAACGCGTCGACCTCGACCGTGCGGCTTGTCGGCTCGACCGGGGCGAACCAGTTCTCGTCGATCTCTGCGGGCATCAACGCGCTGTACGGCCCGCTGCACGGCGGGGCCAACGAGGCGGTACTCGACATGCTCGCGCGCATCCGCGATTCGGGCGAGAGCGTCGAGCGGTTCGTCGAGCGGGTCAAGAACAAGGAAGACGGCGTCAAGCTCATGGGCTTCGGGCACCGCGTCTACAAGAACTACGACCCGCGCGCCAAGCTCGTGAAGGAGTCGGCCGACGAGGTGCTCGCCGAGCTCGGCGTGCACGACCCGCTGCTCGATCTCGCGAAGGAACTCGAAGAGATCGCGCTCAGCGACGATTACTTCAAAGAGCGTCGCCTGTACCCGAACGTCGACTTCTACACCGGCGTGATCTACAAGGCGATGGGCTTCCCGACGCGCATGTTCACTCCGCTGTTCGCGATCGGCCGGCTGCCCGGCTGGCTCGCGCACTGGACCGAGATGCAGCAGGATCCGCAGACCAAGATCGGCCGCCCGCAGCAGCTCTACATCGGCTCGGCCGAGCGCACCTACCCCGGGCTCTGACCCCGCCCCCTGGCGCCGCGTCGCCCGATGTCGTTGCGCCACCGGAATCGGATCGAGTGAACAGAATCGGATGTCGCGGCGCGCGGCATCCGATTCTGTTGCGAATCTCCGATTCCGCGGGGCGGCGGCCACCCGATCAGCTCAGGTTGGCGGCGTAGTCGGGCACGTAGTTCTGCATCTCGCGCGGCGGGCGCTCGTATCCGCCGGACGGCGGGCGGGGCGGGATATCGATCGGATCGCGCTCGATCAGCGTGTAGGGAACCTGCGAGAGCAGGTGGTGGATCATGTTGATGCGACCGCGCCGCTTGTCCTCGTTGTCGACCTCGTGCCACGGCGACTCGGGGATGTCGGTGTGCACGAACATGGTGTCCTTCGCGCGCGAGTAGTCCTCCCACTTCGTGATCGACAGCACGTCGTTGGGCGAGAGCTTCCACCGCCGCATCGGGTCGTCGTTGCGGGAGCGGAACCGCTTCTCCTGCTCGACGTCCGAGACGCTGAACCAGTACTTCAGCAGGATGATGCCGTCTTCGACCAGCATCCGCTCGAAGATGGGCGCCTGGTGGAGGAACCGGTGGTACTCGGTGTTGGTGCAGTAGCCCATGACGTGCTCGACGCCCGCCCGGTTGTACCAGGACCGGTCCATCAGCACGATCTCACCCGCGGCCGGCAGATGCTCGATGTAGCGCTGGAAGTACCACTGCGTCTTCTCGCGCTCCGTCGGGGTCGGCAGCGCCACGACGCGCGCGACACGCGAGTTCAGATACTGCGAGACGCGGCTGATCGTCGAGCCCTTGCCCGCGGCATCCCGCCCCTCGAACAGCACGACGACGCGCGCTCCGGTCGACTGCACCCACGCCTGCATGTCGACCAGCTGGGCCTGCAGCGCCTTCAGCTCGCGCTCGTACAGCTTCTTCGGCATCCGCTTGCTCATGCACCGAGCGTAGTGGGCGGCGGCGCGTGCGCGACGGTCAGGCGTGCAGCGCCTCGTTGAGGGTGACTCCGGCGCCCTCGCGGCGCACGGCCTCGACCGCACCGGTGACGGAGTTGCGGCGGAACAGGATGCCGTTCTGGCCCGACAGCTGCGCCCCCTTGACGACCGGGCGCGACCCGTCGTGCAGGGGCGGTTCGTTCGGGAGGACGATCTTCGACCCGGCCGTCACGTACAGGCCCGCCTCGACGATGCAGTCGTCGCCGAGCGAGATGCCGATGCCGGCATTGGCGCCGAGCAGCGTGCGCGCGCCGATCGACACACGGTGGCTGCCGCCGCCCGAGAGGGTGCCCATGATCGATGCGCCGCCGCCGATGTCGCTGCCGTCGCCGACGGTGACCCCCTGCGAGATGCGCCCTTCGACCATCGAGGCGCCGAGCGTGCCGGCGTTGAAGTTCACGAAGCCCTCGTGCATGACGGTGGTGCCCGGTGCCAGGTACGCGCCGAGACGGACGCGCGACGCGTCGGCGATCCGCACCCCCGCGGGAACCACGTAGTCGGTCAGTCGCGGGAACTTGTCGAGGCCCTGCAGCTGGATGCCGGCGCGCTGCAGCTGCGGGCGGCGGCGCGCGAAGGCATCCGGGTGCATCGGGCCGGCGCTCGTCCAGGCGACGTTCGGCAGGTGGCCGAAGACACCGGTCAGGTTGAGTTCGTTCGGTGCCACGAGCAGGTGCGACAGCGCGTGCAGGCGCAGGTAGGCGTCGCTCGTGGCCTGCGGCGGAGCGTCGAGGTCGATCTCGACGATCACGACCTCGACGGTGACGTCGCGACGCTCGTCGGGGCCGGCGGACCCATCGAGGTCGGCGGTCTCGACCGTCTCGGGCGCGCGCCCCAGCTCGGGCGACGGGTACCACGTGTCGAGCACGGTGCCGTCGGCGGCGATCGTGGCCAGCCCGGCACCCCAGGCCCATCGTTGCTGCAGGGAAGACGCGTCGCTCATCCCTCCAGGCTACTGGGCGCGGGTGCCTCGATAGACTCGTCGCCATGCCCCGTCTCGATCTGACCGCCGGCGCCGTCGACCTGACCCGCGCGATCTGCGACATCCCGAGCGTCTCGGGCGACGAGGCGATGCTCGCCGACGCGATCTTCGAGGCGATCGACGGCTGCGCCCACCTCGAGGTCTACCGCGACGGCGACACGATCGTCGCGCGGACGAACCTCGGCCGCGCGCAGCGGGTCGTCATAGCCGGCCACATCGACACGGTGCCGATCAACGCGAACCTCCCGGTGCGCGAGGTCGACCAGGACGGCGAGCCCTACCTGTGGGGTCGCGGAACCGTCGACATGAAGGGCGGCACGGCGGTGCAGCTGAAGCTCGCCGCAGAGCTGGCCGACCCCCGCGTGGACGTCACGTGGATGTGGTACGACAACGAAGAGGTGGATGCCGAGCGCAACGGCCTCACTCGGCTCGCGCGCACGCGGCCCGATCTGTTCGCGGCCAACTTCGCGATCCTCGGTGAGCCCTCGAACGGGCAGGTCGAGGGCGGCTGCAACGGCACGATGCGCATCGTCGCGCGCACGCACGGGGTCCGCTCGCACAGCGCGCGGGCGTGGATGGGGGAGAACGCGATCCACGCCGCGGCGCCGATCCTGCAGCGACTCGCCGAGTACCGGCCGCGCGAGATCGAGGTCGAGGGGCTCGTCTACCGCGAGGGCCTGAACGCCGTGGGCATCTCGGGCGGCGTCGCGGGGAACGTCATCCCCGATCTGTGCGAGGTCTCCATCAACTACCGGTTCGCGCCGAGTCGCAGCCTCGACGAGGCCGAAGCTCACGTCCGCGGGGTGCTCGACGGGTTCGAGCTCGAGATCGTCGACCGCGCCGCCGGGGCCCGGCCCGGGCTGGACGCCGCTCTCGCGCAGGAGTTCATCGCCGCCGTCGGCGCGCAGCCGCGCCCCAAGTACGGCTGGACCGACGTCGCACGCTTCTCGGCGCTGGGGGTGCCCGCGGTCAACTACGGCCCCGGCGACCCGAGCCTGGCGCACCACGACCACGAGCGCGTCTCGTACCGCCAGATCGAAGACGTCGAGCGGGGACTGCGCGCCTGGCTGACCGCGCCGTGACGGGCGACGCCGCCGTCGTCGCCGAGCCGCGCGCGCGCCGGCATCCGCTGCGCCCCGCACTCGCGGTCGGCGTCGTCTACCTGCTGGCGCGGCTCGTCACCACGACGTTCCTGCTCGTGGGCGCCGCTCTCGCCGACAGTCGGTTCGGCAACGGGGCGACGATCGGCTCGCTGTCGATGCGGTGGGACGGCCAGTGGTACTGGGTCGTCGCGACGATGGGCTACCCGGCCGAGCTGCCGCTCGACGATGCGGGCGACGTCGCGCAGAACGCCTGGGCGTTCATGCCCGTGTACCCCTGGATCTCGCGGGGGCTCTCGTTCGTCCTGGGCGGTCAGTATCCACTCGCGGCGATCGTGGTCTCGGTCGTCGCGGGCTACCTCGCGTGCCTCGTGCTGTTCCACGTGCTCACCGAGCGCATCGACCGCACGGCGGCGGTGTGGGCGGTCGCGCTGTTCGCCGCGGGCCCCCTGGCGGCGCTGTTCCAGATGGGCTACGCGGAGAGCCTGTTCCTGCTGTGGCTGCTGCTCGCGCTGCTTCTGCTCGTCAGGCGACGGTTCGGCTGGCTCTACCTGCTCATTCCGCTCATGGGATACACCCGCCCCGGGGTGCTCGCGTTCGCGCTGCTGCTCGCGCTGTACGGCATCCACCGCGCTCTGCGGCGACGCGACGACCCGCTGCCGACGACGCAGATCGCGCACATCATCACGCTCGGGCTGCTCGCGGCGGCGGTCGGGTTCTCGTGGCAGGTGATCGCCGGGGTCGTCACCGGGGATCCATCGGCCTACCTCGACACCGAGCTGTCGTGGCGACGGGGCTGGACGGGCGACGGCGAGGGGCGCTTCGTCCCGTTCGAGGGCTTCGCGCAGGCATCCGCCATCTGGTTCCGCCTGTGGGGACTGCCCGAGGCGGCCGGCTACATCGCGCCGGGCCTGCTCGTCGCTGCGATCGCGGCGCTGCTGCTGTGGGAGCGTCACGTCAGGGCGCTGGGCGTCGAGATCAGGCTGTGGTCGGCGAGCTACGTCGTGTACCTGTTGCTGGTGTTCTTCCCGCAGTCGAGCATCTTCCGCCTGCTGCTGCCTCTCGCCCCGCTCTACGGTGCGCTCGCCCTGCCCCGCAGCACCGTGTGGCGGGTCTCGATGCTTTCCCTGGGACTGCTGGGCCAGTGGTGGTGGATCCACGAGATGCTCGTCGACGGCACGTCGTTCACGCAGATCCCGTGAGTCGCGCGCGCTCGATGGCGGGGCGTGAGCGCGCGCGACCCGGCATACCGATAAACTTGCCGTGTAGTCCGAACACGAAAGGGAGCCGCAATGGCAGCCATGAAGCCGCGTACCGGAGACGGACCTATGGAGGCCGTGAAGGAGGGGCGCCTGATCATCGTGCGCGTTCCCCTCGAGGGCGGTGGCCGTCTGGTCGTATCCGTCAACGATGACGAAGCGAAGGAACTGCACGGCGTTCTCGGTGAGGTCGTCGGCGCAGCCTGACCCACGCGAACAGCACGAACGGCCGGTCTTCGGACGGGCCGTTCGTGCGTTACGCTCGCGGATGCGAGCGTAGTGCGGAGCTACTGCTCGGCGGGGACGGTCGTCAGCTGCAGCAGGCCCTCGCCCGCGATCGACAGCGCGCCGAGCACGGCGGGCGAACCCTGAGTCTCTTGGATGAGCGAGCGGTACGCGCTCGTGATCGGATCGCGGCGCACCGGGTCGGCGACCGCGCCGCCGGCCAGCACCCGAGGGACGAGCACCGTCCCGCCGGCGCGCACGAGCCGCAGGCCGTGTTCGACGTATTCGATGACGCCGGCGGCGTCGGCGTCGACCAGGACGATGTCGTACGAGGCCTCGTTCATGCGGGGGAGCACGTCACCCGCGCGGCCCGTGATGAAGCGGGCGCGGGCCGGGGCGATGCCCGCGTCGGCGAACGCTCCGCGCGCGGCCGCGAGATGTTCGGGCTCGTTGTCGATCGTCGTGAGCGTCGCGCGCGGCGATCCGCGCAGCAGCCACAGACCCGAGACGCCCGCTCCGGTGCCGATCTCGACGATGTTGAGGGCGCCCGACGCCGCGCTGAGCACGGCGATCTGCGCGCCGACGGCGGCGCTGATGGGGTCGGCGCCCAACTCGACCGCGCGAGCGCGTGCACGCTCGATCGCCTCGGGCTCGACGGTGGCCTCGTCGACGTACCGGCGGATCGCATCTGATTCGGCCATGAACACTCCCTTTCCCGACAGCGTACGGTGCGCGGCGCGCGGGAGGCGTGAGGCGCACGGGTAACCTGGAGGCATGTTCTTCGGCTACGACATGGAGAAGTTCCTGCTGCTCCTGGTCGTCGCCGCGCTCTTGATCGGGCCCGAGCGTCTTCCCGGCTACGCCGAGTCGCTCGCGCGGTTCACGAAGCGCGCGCGGGAGTGGCTCGCCGGTGCGCGCACCCGTGTCAAGGAGGAGATGGGCGACGACTTCGACGACGTCGAATGGCGCAAGCTCGACCCCCGTCAGTACGACCCGCGTCGGATCATCCGCGACGCCCTGCTCGACGACGCCCCCGTCCCCGCGGTGCAGGCTGCGGCCGTCGGCGCGGCTGCCGCGGCGGCGTCGCCGCGCCCGCTGGCATCCGGCTTCGACCCCGACGCCGCCGTGCCCTTCGACTCCGAAGCGACCTGACCCGCCGGTGCCGCTCCGGTCGCGGGGGATCAGCGTGGCGTGAGGGGGAGCGACCGTCCGACGAGGCCGCGGCGGGCGGTGAATGCCAGCGCCTCCGCGACGGCATCGATCGCCTGCGCGGCAGGGTCGTCCGCGGCGCCGACGACGACCGGCACGCCCGCATCGCCACCGCGCCGCAGCGCGACGCTCAGCGGCACCGATCCCAGCAACGGCACGGCAGCGGCGCCCGGGTCGGCCTCCCGCGCGCGGCCGGTCAGCGCGGCGGCGACGACCTCGCCGCCGCCCGTGCCGAACAGGTCGAGAGCGGTGCCGTCGGGCAGGGTCATGGTCGCCATGTTCTCGACGACGCCGATCACGCGCTGCCCGGTCTGGCCGGCGACGAGGCCGCTGCGGACGGCGACGTCGGACGCCGCCGTCTGAGGTGTCGTGACGACGATGACCTCGGCGTGCGGCAGCAGCTGGCCCACCGAGATCGCGATGTCACCCGTGCCGGGCGGCATGTCGAGCAGCAGCACGTCGAGGTCGCCGAAGAAGACATCGGTGAGGAACTGCTGCACCGTGCGATGCAGCATCGGCCCGCGCCACGCCACGGCGGCCGCCGGCTCGCCGCGCGGCAGGAACATGCCGATCGAGATCGTCTTCACGCCGTACGCCACCGGCGGCAGCATCAGATCATCGATGCGCGTCGGCTGCGGGGGCAGCCCGTCGGCATCCACCAGCCCCAGCAGCCCGGGGATCGAGAACCCGTGCACGTCGGCGTCGACGAGCCCGACCGCGAGTCCGCGCCGGGCGAGGGCGACGGCCAGGTTCGCCGTGACGGTCGATTTGCCGACGCCGCCCTTGCCGCTGGTGACCGCGATGACCCGCGTGAGCGAGTCAGGACCGAACGGCATGACGCGGGCGCGCCCGCCGCGCAGCCGCTCGGTGAGCGCGGCACGCTCGGTCGGTGTCATGACGCCGACGACGAGGTCGACGTCGACGACCCCGGCGACGGATGCCGCCGCGCTCCGCACGTCGCGCGCGATGCGGTCGGCCGCGGGGCATCCCACGATCGTCAACGCGATCTCGACGTGCGCCGTACCGCCCTGCACCGTCACGGATCGCACCATGTCGAGTTCGCTCAGGGGACGTCGCAGCTCGGGGTCGGTGACCGCACCGACCGCGGCCTGCACGACCGTCGCGTCGACCGTGCTCACGGTGACTCAGATGCCGGCGCGCGCGTGTCGAGCTGGTCGAGCATCGCCTTCAGCTCCTGACGCAGCATGTCGCGCGTCACGAGCTGATCGGTGACATCCGAGACGGCCATCCGCAGGGCGACGATCTCGCGGGCGAGGTACTCGGTGTCGGCGAGGTTGCGCTCGGATCGCTGCCGGTCCTGCTCGATCTGCACGCGGTCGCGGTCGTCCTGACGGTTCTGCGCGAGCAGGATGAGCGGCGCGGCGTACGACGCCTGCAGCGACAGGACGAGCGTCAGGACGGTGAAGCCGTACACCTGCGAGTCGAAGCGCAGCTCCTGCGGCGCGAGTGTGTTCCACAGGATCCAGCCGACGCAGAACAGGCTCAGGATGAGCAGGAACGTGGGCGTGCCCATCGCCCGGGCGACCCATTCGGTGAACCGCCCGAACCGGTCGCGCGAGGGCTGCGGAGCGCGCGGCGTGCGCGTCAGCACTCCCGACCGGCCGAGGGGCGCCTCGAGCGTCGCCTTGGACGACTTGGACGCGCGGGCCATCATCGCGCCGCTCCGTCCACGACGATCTTCTGCTCATCGCCGTCGTGCGAGCGCCAGTCCTCGGGCAGCAGGTAGTCGAGCACGTCGTCGACGCTGACCGCACCGACGAGCCGCTGGGCGCCATCGACGACAGGGAGGGAGACGAGGTTGTAGCTGGCGAGCATGCGCGCGACCTCCGCCGCCGAGGCCGTCGCCGGAACGGCATCCACCGTGTCGTCGATGATCGCGCCCAGGCGCTCGTGCGGTGGGTAGCGCAGCATGCGCTGGAAGTGCACGGTGCCGAGCAGGCGGCCCGTCGGCGTCTCGTACGGCGGCAGCGTGACGAAGACGGCGGCCGCAAGCGCGGGGTGCAGCTCGTGACGTCGGATGAGCGCGAGGGCCTCGGCGACGGTGGCGTCGGCCGACAGGACGATGGGTTCGGGGGTCATGAGACCGCCGGCGGTGTCCGGGCTGTACTTCAAGAGGGCGCGGACGTCTTCCGCCTCTTCGGGCTCCATGAGCTCGAGGAGCTCTTCGCGCTGATCCTCGGGCAGCTGCGCGAGCACGTCGGCGGCGTCGTCGGGCTCCATCTGGTCGAGGATGTCGGCCGCGCGCTCGTCGCCGAGCGCTTCGAGGATGTGCACCTGGTCGTCTTCGGGCATCTCTTCGAGGGCGTCGGCGAGTCGGTCGTCGCTCAGCTCCTCGGCGACTTCGAGCAGGCGCTCGTCGGGAAGGTCGAGCAGAGTGTTGGCGAGGTCGGCCGGCTTCAGCTCGGAGTACGTCGCGACGAGCTGCTCGGCAGACTGCGCCTCACCCGGCGCGAGGCTCTCCCGCACGTCGTGCCAGTCGGCGAAGGTCGTCGGGCCCTTCGCGAACGGCGAAGCCCCCGTCTTGGGCTTGCGCAGGAAGAGCTGCCCGATGTCCCACATGCCGAGTCGGTCGCGCTCGATCGCGACGTCTTCGATGACGGCCTGCCCGCTGCCGTCGGTGAAGAACACCTTGCGCCCGAGCATCTCGGCCATGACGCGCACCTCGCCGCCGCGCTGCTGGAAGCGGCGCACGTTGATGAGCCCCGTCGTGATCACCTGCCCGGTCTGGATCGAGGTGACGCGGCCGATCGAGAGGAACACGTGGCGGCGTCCGGGGATCTCGACCACGAGACCGACGACGCGGGGCGGGTCGTCTTTTCGGTAGATGACGACGACGTCACGGACCTTGCCGAGCCGGTCGCCCGCGGGGTCGAAGACGGTGCAGCCGACCAGGCGTGCCACGAAAACCCTCTGCGTACTCACTCGACCAGCGTAGTCGCCAGGGGGTCGCGCTCGGGCTCGCGCCCCCGGTCGGCGCGGGTTCTGCGCCAGGTCTGCGCCAAGTCTGCACCGGCTGCGCACAGGACCGACGTGAGAGGATGGACCGATGAGCATGATCGGCGGCACCCCGCAGGAGCACGGCGAGAAGATCGCCGACTACGCGAAGTACGCGGCCGCGCAGCAGGCCGTGTCGAAGCTCATCCAGGCCGACATCCCCGCGCGCGACATCGCCATCGTCGGCCACGGTCTGCGGTCGGTCGAGACGGTCACCGGTCGGCTCGGCTACGCGACCGCGGCGCGCACCGGCGCGATCAACGGCGTGCTGCTCGGCCTGCTGTTCTCGGCGATCTTCGTCCTGGGCACGCCCGGCGCGGCGATCCAGATGTTCGCGGGCGTCATGCTCCTCGGTGTCGCGATCGGCATGCTGCTGAGCCTCATCACCTTCGCGCTGCTGCGTCGGCGCCGCGACTACACCTCGGTGACACAGGTGATCGCCGACCGCTACGAGATCACGGTGCTGCCCCGCAGCATCCACCGCGCCCGCGAGATCGTCGGCCACACGGTCGCCGCTGCGCGCCCTGTCGAGCCCGTCGACCTGTCGATCCCGCCCCGTTACGGTGAGCGGATCGACACGGCCCCCGGCGGCGGGAGCACCCCCGCGGCCGGCGAGGCGCCGACCGAGCGGCCGTCGACGCCCGCCGCACCGTGAGCGTCGTCGAGGTCGACCTCGGCGCGACGCGTGCGTCGATCCCGTTCGATCTCGAGCGCCCCGCGGGCGACACCCCGGTGCGCGGCGCGATCGCCGTCGCCCACGGTGCCGGGTCGGGTCGTGAGCAGCCGCTGCTGGTCGCGTTCGCGCAGACGCTGCGCGAGGCCGGCCTGGTGACGCTGCGCTTCGATTTCGCCTACCGTGCGGCGGGGCGACGGATGCCGGGGCCGGCAGCGCACGCGATCGTCGCCTGGTCGGCGGTGCTCCGTGAGCTGCGTGGCGCCGCACCCGGCGTGCCGATCGTCGCCGCGGGCAAGTCGTACGGCGGTCGCATGGCCTCGATGGCGGCGGCGGAAGGCGCCATCGATCCCGACGCGCTCGTCTACCTCGGTTACCCGCTGCATCCACCCGGCAAGCCCGAGTCGCCGCGCATCGCGCACCTGCCCGGGATCTCCGCACCGCAGCTGTTCCTCGCCGGCACGAAAGACCCGTTCCTGCAGCCGCTGGAACAGTTCGAGCAGGCAGTAGCGAGCTGTCAGCGCGCCGAGATCGTCTGGACCGACGGTGGCGGTCACTCGTTCGAGGTGGCCGGGGCGAAGCGCAGCCCCGATCAGATCGGGCGCGACCTCGCGGCAGCGGTCGCCGACCGGCTGGTGGCCGCGGGGGTCATGCCGCCGGCATCCTGACCTGCCCTCACGTCGCGAGGCGCGCGATCCAGGCTTCGACCTCGTCGGCTGTGCGGGGGATGCCGGCCGACAGGTTCTCGACTCCGTCCGTCGTGACGAGCACGTCGTCTTCGATGCGCACGCCGATTCCGCGGTACTCCTCGGGCACCGTCAGGTCGTCGATCTGGAAGTAGAGCCCCGGCTCGATCGTGAAGACCATGCCCTCTTCGAGCAGGCCGTCGTAATACATCTCGCGCCGCGCCTGCGCGCAGTCGTGCACGTCGATGCCCAGGTGGTGCGACGTCCCGTGCACCATGTAGCGACGGTGCTGGCCGCCGTTGTCCGCATCCAGCGCCTCCTGCGCCGTCACCGGGAGGAGACCCCACTCGGCGGTGCGCGCGGCGATCACCGCCATCGCGGCCTCGTGCACGGCGCGGAAGCGCACGCCCGGCTTCGCGACGGCGAAGGCAGCGTCGGCCGCCTCGCGCACCGTCTCGTAGACCTTGCGCTGAACGTCGCTGAAGGTTCCCGACACGGGCAGCGTGCGGGTGATGTCGGCGGTGTACAGACTGTCGACCTCGACGCCCGCGTCGATCAGGATCAGATCGCCCGGCACGACGGCGCCGTCATTGCGGGTCCAATGCAGATAGCAGGCATGCGGGCCGGATGCCGCGATGGTGTCGTACCCCTCGCCGTTGCCGTCGATGCGTGCGCGGTGGTGGAAGACGCCTTCGACCGCCCGCTCGCCGCGGGGCGTCGCGATGATGCGCGGCAGGTCGCGGACGATGTCGTCGAACCCGCGCGCGGTGACCTCGACGGCGAGACGCATCTGGTCGATCTCGTACGCGTCCTTGACGAGACGCAGCTCCGACACGACGCGCGTGAGTTCGGGGTCGTCGCCCACGACCAGGTCGCCGTCACGCTCGGTGAACGCGTCGATGTGCGCTGTCGCGAGACCGAGGTCGGACGCCACGCCGGCGAGCGCGGGCCGTGGACCGATCCAGAACTCGCCGATGGTCGCGTCGCCGTAGAACTCCGCCGTCGTGCGGTCGGCTCGCTCGCGCAGATACAGGGTGATGTCGTGGCCGACCTCGCCGGTCGGCTCGAAGACGAGCACCGAGTCGGGGACGCTGTCGCTCGCCCATCCGGTGAGGTGCGAGAACGCGGAGTGCGCGCGGAACGGGTAGTCGGTGTCGTTGGAGCGCTGCTTGTACGCGCCCGCCGGCAGGACGAGCCGGCGCCCGGGGAAGACTGCCGAGAGCGCGTCGCGCCGGGCCGCCGCGAACGGCGCCTGCTCGCGCTGCGGGGGAGTGAGGTCGGGGCGCTCGGCCCATCCGGTCGAGATCGTCTCGAGGAAACCACGCGGGAACGGCTGCTTGCGGTTCGTGTTCTCGACGGGCGCGTCCGCAGCGGCGGCGCCCTCGGGGGCGATCGTGTCGGTCTCGTTCGTGCTCATGGCATCCAGTCTCGCACCCTCGCGCCGCACGCGCCCGGTCAGTCGGTGCGTTCCAGCTGGACGACCAGGGGGCGGTGGTCGCTGCCGCTCGCGTCGAGCGAGCCGAGGACGACGGCGCCGGTCGCCTCCCACGCCGTGGTCGTGAGCACGTGGTCGATCGGCGTTCCGAGCAGGGCGGGCCACGCCGTCGACCACGTGCCGACCGCGCCGATGCCCGCCGCGACCGCGGCGTCGTGGCAGTGGCCGAGGTCGGCGCCGTCGACGCCGAGACGGTCCATGTTGTCGATCGTCGCGTTGAAGTCGCCCGCCATGATGACGTCGTCGCTCGCGCACTGGTCGCCGAGCCACGTGAGGCTCTCGCGCCAGTGCTCCATGTCGTCCTGGCGCGGCGCGACGGCGTGCGCGGCGACGATCGTCGGGCCCGTGCCGCTGACCGGCATGGCGACGACCGTCGGCACCGTGGGCGTGTTGCTCGTGCCGCCCGACGTCGACTCGATGACGGCGTAGTCGCCGAGCGCCGGCGAGATCAGCAGCGTCGTCGAGTTCGCCGCCCACCCGGCGTAGGCCTCGTGATGCGCCCACATCGGCGAACCCATCTCACGCATCGCGATCGCGACCGCCTCACCCGTCTCGATCGTCGTCTCGGGCAGGGCGACGACATCGGCTTGCATGGCGACGGCCGTCTGGGCGATCAGATGCGCGTCGGTCGCCGCGCCGGCGGTGTTCCATGTCATGACGCGCACGGCGGCCTCCGTCTTCGCGGGCAGCTCGCCTCCGCCGATCCCGCGCACGAACAGGATGCCGGCGTTCGCGCCGCCGGCCAGCAGCGCGATGACGGCGATCGACGCGGCAAAGCCGCGCAGCGGCCGCGCCAGGCACGCCACGAGCGCGAGGACGAGCACGACCGCGAAGGCGAGCACGACGGCGCCCCGCAGCGACACGATCTGAGCGAACGGGAACGTGCGCTCGAGGCGGAAGAACTGCGGCCACGTGACGACGGCCGCGGCGATCGCCGCGAGCACCGTCACGAGGAGTCCGAACACGCGCAGCACGTCGGCGAGCCTACGTGGCGCGCCTGGGAAAACCTCGCATCCCCCGGCCCGGGCGTGGGCGTCCGCTGCGGCGGATACGCTCGGAGGATGGCGCATCGCGGGACGTTCCACGGTCCGAGTGACCTGCATCTGCACTCTGACCACTCCGACGGCACCGAGCCGCCCGCGCAGGTCATGGCCGCCGCCCACCGGGCGGGGCTGCGGACGGCCGCACTGACCGATCACGACACCACGTCGGGCTGGACGGAAGCGGCCGAGGCGGCGGGCTCGCTCGGCATGACGTTCCTGCCGGGGATGGAACTGTCGGCACGCCACGAGTGGCGCAGCGTGCACGTGCTGGGCTACCTGTTCGATCCCGACGACGCCGCCCTGCGCGCGATGACCGACCGCATCCGCACGTCGCGGCTGTCGCGCGCACGTGAGATGGCCGAGCGGATCGGCCGTGACTACGACCTGACCTGGGACGATATCGTCGCCCAGACCGCGGTCGGCGCCTCGGTCGGGCGCCCGCATTTGGCCGATGCGCTCATCGCGCGCGGCCACGTGCGCGATCGCGGCGAGGCGTTCGCCGGCATCCTGCACCCGGCCAGCGACTACTACGTCGACCTGTATGCGCCGGGGCCCGTGGCGGCGGTGGCCGCGATCGCGGATGCCGGTGGGGTGCCGATCATCGCCCACCCCGCCGCGCGGGCGGGGCTGCTGCCCGACCGGGTCGTGCAGCAGATGCTCGAGGCGGGGCTCGCGGGGTACGAGCTCGACCACCGCGAGAACCGCGAGCCGGGGCTGTCGACGCTGCGCGCGTTCGCGGACCGGCACGACCTCATCGTCACCGGGTCGAGCGACTATCACGGACTCGGCAAGCCGAACCAGCCCGGCGAGCACACGACCGACGACGGCATGGTCGCCCGCATCATCGCCCGCGCAACGGGCAGCGCCCCCGTCTTCGCGTGAGCGAAGCGGGGGCGCTGTCGTGCGATGCGCGGAAGGTCAGGCGAGCGCCTTGGACTTCAGCGCCTCGAACTCGGCCTGCGTGATCGCACCCGAGTCGAGCAGCGACTTGGCCTGGGCGATCTGGTCGGCCGCGCCGGCGCCCGATCCGGCGACCGACTTGATGTACTCGTCCTGCGCAGCCTTGTACTGCTGTGCGGTCGCGATCTGACGCTCGCCCATGCCGCGGCCACGCGCGATCAGGTAGACGAGCGCCGTGACGATCGGGAAGAAGATCAGGAAGAAGATCCAGACGGCCTTCCACCACCCCGACAGCTTGTGGTCACGGAACAGGTCGCTGATGATGCTGAACAGCGCCATCAGGTAGGCGAAGAAGATGAATGCCCACAGGAACCACCAGATGAGGTCCCAGAAGGAGCCCCAGAAACCCTGGTACTCCACCGCGGCGGGAATGATGCGCATGATTGTCCTTCGAAATGAGTGCGGCGGCGTGTGCCGCCCGCACTCACTTTAGGGGCCCGCCGCGACCGCGCTCGACACGTGACGTCGTGTTCCCGGTCGAGCGCGGGTGCGCGTCGACCGGGGCCGGGATTCTCGCCGGTCAGGCGGTCGGTGCCGCGGGCGCGCCGGCACCCGAGCCGCCGCGCCGGCGGCGGCGACGCGACGGCGCGGGCCGCCCGTCGTGGTGCTCCTTGCCGGCCCCGTCGTGGGTGCCCGCGCCGTCGGCGCCGCGGTCTGCGGACGTCGAGGGCCCTGCGGCGGATGCCGCGGCATCCGTGCCCTCGGTGAACGTCGAGCCGACCGTCTCGGCGCCCGAGCGGCGGCGGCGACGCCGGCGCGTTCCGCCCGTCGTCGTGTCGCCGGCGGCCGCGTCGGCGGCGTGCGCGGGCTGGGTGCGGACGGTGCCGGTCTTGGGGGCCTTGGTGATGCGTCCCTTGGTTCCGGCGGGGATGTCGAGGTCTTCGTACAGGTGCGGGCTCGACGAGTACGTCTCGACCGGTTCGGGCTGCCCGAAGTCGAGGGCGCGGTTGATCAGCGCCCACTTGTGCAGGTCGTCCCAGTCGACGAACGTCACGGCGATGCCGGTCTTGCCGGCGCGACCGGTGCGGCCGGCGCGGTGCAGGTAGGTCTTCTCGTCGTCGGGGATCGTGTGGTTGATCACGTGGGTGACATCGTCGACGTCGATGCCGCGGGCGGCCACGTCGGTCGCGATGAGCACGTCCTTCTTGCCGGCCTTGAAGCCCGCCATCGAGCGCTCGCGCGCCTCCTGGCTCATGTCGCCGTGGACGGCCCCGGCGTTGAAGCCGCGATCGTTGAGCTCGTCGACGAGTCGCTGGGCGGCGCGCTTGGTGCGGGTGAAGATCACCGACTTGCCGCGGCCGTCCGCCTGCAGGATGCGGGCGATGACCTCGTCCTTGTCGAGCGAGTGCGCCCGGTAGACGAGATGCTTGATGTTCGCCTGCGTGAGGCCCTCGTCGGGATCGGTCGCGCGGATGTGGATGGGGTTCGACATGAATCGCCGCGCAAGCGCCACGATCGGGCCCGGCATCGTCGCCGAGAACAGCTGCGTGTGACGGACGGCCGGAACCTTCGAGAAGATCTTCTCGATGTCGGGGAGGAACCCGAGGTCGAGCATCTTGTCGGCCTCGTCGAGCACGACCTCGGTCGCGTTCGAGAGGTCGAGAAGCCGCTGGTTGTTGAGGTCGATGAGGCGACCGGGCGTGCCCACGACGATCTGCGCGCCCGCCTTCAGCTGGTCGATCTGGCCCTCGTACGCCTTGCCGCCGTAGATGGCGACGACGCTCGTCGAGCGGTTCGAGGTGAGCATGTCCATGTCTTCGTAGACCTGGACGCACAGCTCGCGGGTCGGGACCACGATGAGCGCCTTGACGCCGGGCGCCGGGTCGGCGCCGAGGCGCTGCACGACGGGGATGCCGAATCCGAACGTCTTGCCGGTTCCGGTCTTCGCCTGGCCGATGATGTCCTGACCGGGAAGTCCGAGCGGGATCGTCTGCTCCTGGATGGGGAATGCGTCGACGATGCCCTTTGCAGAGAGCGCG
>Ga0160441_100429_pt1 | contig 33924 bp, 29 predicted proteins | sample HID1971K_E1MG_FD_108260 | JGI IMG/M metagenome (GOLD analysis project Ga0160441, IMG submission 108260) | Enriched millipede-associated microbial communities from UW Madison campus, WI, USA - HID1971K_E1 MG | ecosystem: Host-associated > Arthropoda: Insects > Digestive system > Unclassified ... | reverse complement strand
CGCGTCGTCGTCGACGGACGCAACGGACTGGATGCCGCATCCTGGCGCGCCGCCGGCTGGACCTACTACGGCATGGGGCGGCCGTAGCTCGGGCCCGAATGGCGCGATGCCCCCCGCGAAGAGCGGCGCGCGACGAAGAGTCGCACATCTTCGGCACAAGGTTCACTCAAGGTCGCCGTCGCGGGCCGACGACTACGTAATCGCGCTGACATGATCTCGATGACGGCGCCACCCCGGAGCGTCGTCATCGCCAGCGCGCATGTGGGATGCGCGCCGAGCCTGGGGAGGCTCTGTGTCGTCGACGCCCATGAACCGCCGTACCGTTTTGAAGGGCGCCGCGTGGGCGACCCCCGTGATCCTGCACGCGATCGCCGCTCCGGCCGTCGTGGCGAGTGCGGTGCCGGCACCCTATGCGGGCGGGGCGATCATGGCGATCAACGTCGGCAGCGGCGCGAAGAAGGACATCAAGATCTACCAGCCGGGGCCGGGGCCGATCCGCGGCATCGGCGACCTCGCGCCCGGCGTGCGATTCGGCTGGATCGGCGCGTCGCCGCAGACGCAGAGCGCCTTCCTGACCTTCACGCCGACGGTGGCCCCGGCTGCCGGAACGACAGGGCCATCGGCATCCACCCTCTTCCAGCGGTTCGGGGGCATGACCATTTCCGAGACGCCGACGCGCGTCGGCAGCGCATTCCGGTACACGATCGCGGTGGCGAAGACCTCGACCGACCCGCGCGTCTCATACGCGGGCGCCTCGTCGTTCACCGTGAGGGTGGCAGACGCCGCATTCGGCACGTATCGGGTCGACGGCGCGAGCGGGCGCATCGCCGAGTTCCGGGTGACCGCGCTCACCGGAGAGGCAGCCACGAACCTCGTGCAGCAGCCGACGTACTGAGCGTCGGCTGCGCGTTCAAGCCGCACTCGGAATGACATCCGCGACTCCCCCGCCTCTCCGTCGCCGTGCGTCTGCACGACCTCCGAGCGGCGCGTCGTCGTCGACGGGCACAATGGGGCGGCCCTGGCCCGCGCGTCGCGCTCAGCCGCCGGCGACGAGGATCGCGGCGTCGCAGACGGCCTCGGGGTCGCGTTCGTCGATGCACGTCAGCGCCGAGCCGGCCCGCAGGTGCACCTGACCGAGTTCGACGAGCGCGGGCGCGGCGAGCGCGTCGATCCCCTCGACGGCGACTTCCACATCGGTCGTGCGCCCTGCATCGACGACGGTCGCAGTCAGAGCGCCGTCGTAGCCGACCGCCGACCCGACGCGCAGCACGACAAGACCGGTCTCGCCGGGCGCGAGATTCCACGTGACCGGCAGGTCGGGCAGACCCTCCTGCTGGATCCCGTACGCCTCGGCAGAGAACACGGCGACCGAACTGCCCGACGAGGCATCGAGCATCGCGGCCTCGAGCGGCTGCGGCGGCGTGGTCGCGGGGTCGCACACCACCAGCACCGTCGTCTCGCCGTGCGGATACCGCTCGCCCTCGATGCGCACGTCCGACACCGATAGCATAGGCCCACTGTCGGCGACGTTTCGCATGTCGATCAGCAGCGACCGATGGATCTGCGTCGCGTTGGCCTCGAGCCACTGCTGGCGATCCTCCGTGCATCCCTCGGCGCCCGCGCCGGGATACGTCGTGAGATCGGAACCGACGGGCAGAGCCCACTCGGTCGCGGTCTCGGGGTATGGGGTGGCCGTGAGGCGCAGGTCGTCGAGGCCCGACGCGTTCGCTGTGATGATCGGCCAGATGCTGATCACGCCCGTGATGGCGCCGACGATGCCGATCACGGCTCCGATAACTGCCCATGCTCGCCCGAGCATCCGGCCGCGGCGCTGCCGGGGCGGGCCCGCTGGCGGGCGAGCCGGTGCGGATGCGGACGGCTCAGTACTCAACGGCGAGGCCCCCGACCCAGTTCTCGAGCTCGCCCGGGGCACAGGGGGCGCCGTCGTTCGGCGCGTAGTACTGGGGCATCGTGGAGTACGGTCCGCCACCCCAGGATGACTCCTCGAAGAGCGGATCGCTGACGGGCAGTCCCACGCAACGCAGCACGCCGTCATCCATGCTGATGTTCAGGACTCCGCTGCGGACGGCCGGCGCCGAGCGCCAGAGCACGCCCTCCTGCACCGTGACGGTCGCCTCTTCCGTTCCCGCCACGACGTCGGCGACGATCCGCCCCTCGAAGTCCTGCTGCGGGTCGAGCGTCGCGATCGTCATGATGATCTGACCGACTTCGCCCGGTGCGAGGTCACGGGTGAAGAGGGAGCCCGCCGGCAGCACCGAGCTCGCGATCACCGTGGCCGGTGCGTCGGCCCCGAGTACCACTTCGATCACGGTGTAGTCATTGCCCTCTCCGTACCCCGGTCCCTCGCAATCGACCTGGATGCGCGCCGGAGTCTGTGGCGCGAACGCGCCCTCGGCGCGAATGGAGCGGATGGCGAGTGCGCCGCCGTCGGTCGCCGCGTTGACGAAGTCGAACAGGCCGCCGCTGGTCGCCTCCGATACCGCGTGCGCGACGAGCCAGTCGTACTGCGCCTGGCTGCACCCGTACGACCCGCTGCTCTGCGGCTGCGCCCACCCGTCATCCGGAAAACTCGCCCAGGGCGCGTCGACGGGAACCCAGAAGGTCATGTTGGCGCCGGCGCCGCCCGAGGTGGGGTTCGTGTTGACCTCTGAGAAGTCGAGGCCGACATCCACCGCGGCGGCCACCGGCGCCGACGTGGGCAGCGGCGCCGCCTCGGGCTCGTTCGTCGGATTCAGCACGAGCGTGTCGGTCGAGGTGGTCCGTCGTTGCGCGTCGGCGATCAGCGGCACGGCGATGCTCGCCGCGCCGATCAGCGTTGCGGCGATGCCGGCGGCGGTCCAGACGATCGCCTTCGTCCGGCGACGCCGCGACGCGGGTGCGCCGGCATCGGTGGGCTCGCGTACATCATTGTTCTCGGCGGCGGCGTGCTCGGGCACGGAGTCGTCGTTCGTCATGCGGTGTTCCCCAGTTCCACGGGCGCTCCCCAGCGCCGCACCGCCGACTATAGTGCGACGCCCGCCGAAGCCGCCACGGTGAATTCCGCCGTGCGGCCGGCAGAGATCGGCGTCGGCCGGGGCGAGGAGGTGCCACCTCGCGGTGTCGTCGCCTGTGTCGGCCTGTGGATAACTTCGCGCGAGTGTCGTACATATGTTCTACTCTTTGAGTATGACAGATCACCAGCTCGACCCGATCGCCGCGGCGCTGCATGCGCTCGCGGCGGCGGGCGGCGACCGCGCCCCCGAAGCGCTGACGCCGGGCGAGCTCGTCGCGGTGAATCAGGCGCTGGGGGCTCTCAAGCGACATGTCGATGCCGTGCACGCCGCCGTCGCAGCAGAGATCGCCCGGCAGTCGCGGGTCGAACTGGGCAAAGACTCTCTCGCAAAGAAGCAGGGCTTCCGCTCGCCCGTCGCGCTCATCCGGGCGACGACCGGGTCGAGCGTCGGCGACGCGGTCAAGCTGGTGCAGGTCGGCGAAGCGAGCGCGCCACGAGCAACGATGACCGGTGAGCGGCTGCCGGCCAAGCACCCTCACGTCGCCGCCGCACTCAGCGCGGGCACATTGAGCGTGTCGTCGGCATCGGCGATTGTGAGCCTGCTCGACCGCGTCGCTCCACGGGTCAGCAATGAGAGGTTGGATGCCGCCGAGCGCGAGCTCGTCAGCCTCGCGCCAGGCCTGCGCGCCGACGAACTCGGGCGCCTGATCGTCCGCGCCGAATCGCAGCTCGATCCCGACGACGTCGAGCCGAGGCACGAGCAGGCGCGCGCCGAACGATCGCTCGAGATCCGCGAGCGCGACGGTCGGCTGCGGCTGGTCGCAGAGCTCGACGTCGAGACGGGCGCCCCCATCAAGGCCGTGATAGACGGCATCGTCAGCCGGAATCTCCGCGCCAACCACGAGGCCGACGACGCGACGCGTGATCAGCGATCGGTCCGGCAGATGCGCGCGGATGCCCTCGCCGCGGTCTGCCGTCATGCGCTCGGGTGCGAAGAGTTGCCGACCGGGCCCACAACGACGGTGATCGTGCGGATGACTCTCGGCGAGCTCCAGACCGGCATCGGTGCGGCCACGATCGACGGTATCGATCAGCCCCTCCCCGCCGCGGCCGTGCGACGGCTCGCGTGCGACCTTCAAGCGATCCCGTGGATCATGGGCAGCGACAGCGAGATCCTCGACTGGGGCCGCGACAAGCGCGGCTTCACCCGCGCGCAGAAGCTCGCGATCGCCGAGCGCGACGGTGGCTGCGCGTGCTGCGGCGCTCCCGTCTCATGGACCGAAGTGCACCACATCGAATGGTGGGCGAACGGCGGGCGCACCGACCTCTCCAACGGTGTGCTTCTCTGCACGGCGTGCCACCATAGGCTGCATGACGACGGCTGGGAGGTGCGGATCGACGGAATCGGCGTCGACGCGCACGTCTGGTTCATCCCGCCACCCTGGATAGACCGAAGTCAGACCCCACGCCCCGGCGGACGGCGCCGCTACACCCTCACCGCCTGAGCCGGTACTCCCGGCCGGCGCGGTGGCAAGGGCACGACGTCCCGTTCAGAATGGAAGTGTGACGTTTCCGCCGCGCGCTTCACCCAGCGCAAGCCAGCATCACGCTGCCGCTGAGCCGCCGCGACGCACCGCCCTCGGGCGCTGATCGATTGGAGTACCCAGTGTCCACTCACCCTGCATCGTCCGCGAACACCGAAGGCTCGACGGGCACCGGTCTCAGCCGCCGCACGCTGATCGCTGCCGGCGTCTGGAGCGCACCCGTCATCGCCCTCGCCACCGCCGCCCCTGCCTCCGCGGTGTCTTTCGCGACCGCTACGGTCGCCAACAATGGATACATCTCCGCGCGCGAGTTCGACGGAGCCTTCTGGGCGGAAGGTAACGCGTTTGACCAGCAGATACCCGCCAATTCCGTGCAGGCGACGTTCGTCTCCGCGGATGGCCTCAACCCGCAACTCACTGTTGCCAATGGCTGGTCGGTGGTCACCAGCAGCTCCACCACACTCGTCGTCACCTACCCTCTGACCGGGAACTACACGAACACAGGTGCTCTCAAGGTGACGCTCGACGCGGCGGCGCAGAGCGGGCGTTTCAGCGTAGACGCGACCATCACCGGCGTGGCTCAGGTCACGAAGATCCGTCTGCCGATGGTGTGGCTTGCTGAGCAGCAGTAAGCCGCGCCCCCGCAGCGCGGCTTATTGCGACACGACGAGCGCGTCGATACGCGCGCGCAGCTCGCGGGGGCGGAACGGCTTGGTCAGGTACTCATCGGCACCCGCCGCGCGCGCCCGCGCGATGTCGGCGGCATCCGACCGCGCCGAGAGCATCACGATCGTCGTGTCGGCGAAGTCTGCGTTCGCCCGCAGCTCCGCACACACCTCGAGGCCGTTCTTCACCGGCATCATCCAGTCGAGCACGATCAGGTCGGGGTGACGCTCGCGCGCCGATCTCAACCCGGCGCCGCCGTCGACCGCAACGGCGACATCGTGCCCCCCGGCGACCAGCGTGTGCTGCAGCAGCTGCGCCACGTCGGGGTCGTCTTCCACGACCAGGATGACGGCCATGCGCCCCTCCTTCCGCGGCTGACTCAGGCTACTGCCGATATCCACCCGGCGTCTCGCCCCCATGGCGGGTAAGTTCTGCGATATGCCTCCGTCCTCGGCCAGCGCGGTGCGGCCGTCCCGCACCGCCCGGTCACCCGACCTCCCCGAACGCCGCGACCTGCCGTGGTGGGGATGGCTGGGTGCGGCGGTCGTGCTCTACGGGCTCTCGCTCGCAGGCTTCTCGCTGTCCGCCATCGGCGAGGTGGTCGCCCCGTGGTGGCCGGCCGCGGGCGCCTCACTGCTGCTGGCGCTGTTAACCCCACCCCGTAGACTCCCGCTCGCCCTGACCATCGTGCTCGCCGTCACGCTCGCCGCGAACCTCACCGTCGGTCGCGCCCTCTGGCTGTCGGCGGGTCTCGCGTTCGCGAACGCGATCGAGATCGCGGTGGTCGCGCTGATCCTCGGCATCCAGCGCCGGCGCTTCGCACTTGCCTCTGTGCGCCACGCCGGCCGCCTCATCCTCGCGAGCGCTGCCGGCGCGTCGCTGCTCGGTGCCATCGCCGGAATGATGTCGTGGCTGACGACGTCGCACACCTTCCTCGAAGCCGGAGCCACGGCCGCAGCCTCGCACATGGCCGCGATGTTGCTGATCGCCCCGTTCGGTGCTCTGCCGCCGCGCACGCCCGACAGCACCGGCGCCGCCATCGGGGCGTTCGAGGCGATCGCGCAGAGCGTGACCCTCGCGGCGGCCGTCGTCTTCGCGTTCCGTCCTGCAGCGAGCCTTCCGGTCAGCTTCATCGTCTTCACGTTCATCGCCTGGGGCGCTCTGCGCCAGCCGATCATCGTCGCCTATCTGCAGGCGCTGATCGTCGCGGTCGTCGCGTTCTCGTTCGAGCGCGCGGTGCTGCGCAGCTTCGCCGGGTACGAGATGACACCAGAGCTCGCGGCGCTCGCGACCGTCGTCTTCATGTGCACGATCGCGATCTTCACGCTGCTGCTCGTGACGGCCCGGTACGAGGCGGTCACCGCCATGACCGCCCGACTCGACCTCGCACAGGCGCAGGTCGCGGCCGAGCGGGAGCGCTCCGCAGCCCTCTCGGAACGACTCGAGCTCGAGCGCCAGCGCGAAGACTTCGTCGCGACGACGAGCCACGAGCTGCGCACGCCGGTCACCAGCATCGCCGGTTATGCGGAGCTGCTCGCCGACGCCGACCTCCCTCCGCGCGAACGCGCCTGGGTCGAAGTCATCGAGCGCAACACTCTGCGCCTCACCAAGCTCGTCGAGGACCTTCTGATCCTCGGCCGCACGGGCGCCCACGCCGACGCGTCCGGCGCCAGGGTGAGCGCGCCGGCGGAGGCCACGGCTCCGGCACCCGCGGGCACGGCAACCGGGGCGCTCGTCGCCGACGTGCTCGCCACGCTGCACCCGGCGGCCCGCGCGCGCGACATCGACGTGCAGGCCGACATCGCCGAACTCACGCTGCGCGTCGACCGCATCGCAGCCCGGCGCGTGATGCTCAGCCTCGTCGGCAACGCCGTCAAGTTCACCCCGCCGGGCGGCGTCGTCGACATCCGCGTCGAGCGCGATGGCGACGACGCCGTCGTGAACGTGACCGACACCGGCACCGGCATGTCCGACGAGACACGCGCCCACGCGTTCGAGCGGTTCTATCGGGGCGAGGATGCCGAGCGGCTCAATACCCCCGGCATCGGCGTCGGCCTGTCGATCGTCCGCGAACTCGTCGAGGGCGCCGGCGGACGCGTCTGGCTCGAGAACACTCCGACCGGCGGCCTGCGCGCGGGATGCACACTGCCGCTGGAGTGAGGGCGGGCCGCTACTCGGAGGTCAGCCGGTAGCCGACGCCGCGCACCGTCTCGATGTAGCGCGCGTTCGCGGGGTCATCGCCCAGCTTGCGTCGCAGGTTCGTCATGTGCGCCTCGATCGCGCGCTTGTCGGCATCGCCCACGAAGTACGTCGTGACGTACGACTCGCCACGCAGCAGCAGCGCCAGGTCGGCCTTGCTGCGCACGCGCCGCTTCGACTCGAGCAGGGCGGCGAGCAGGTCGAACTCGGTGCGCGTCAGATCGATCTCGCGACCGGCGAGCACGGCGATCCGCGAGTCGGGATCGAGTCGCAGGTCGCGGTGCACGAGCCACGACTCGCCGCCGGGGGCGGTGCCCGGTGTCGAGCCGGGCGCGCCGGCATCCACTTCGGTCAGCACGATCGTGCCGTCGTCGAGGTCGGCGGGCCGCGTGAGGGGAACGGGCGCGGATGCCTGCTGCGTCGGGATCGACCGCGTCGGGAACGACGGGCCGACCTTGTCCTGCGCGGGCGCCGCGACGGCGGCCTGCTGGCGCGGGCGGCGCAGCAGCGCCTCGATGCGGGCGCGCAGCTCGCGCGGGCGGAACGGCTTCGTGATGAACTCGTCGGCGCCGGCGGCGAGGCCGAGCACGACATCCGCTTCCTCACCGAGCCCCGTCATCATGACGATGTACGTGTCGCTGCGGGCACGGATGCGTCGCGCCGCCTCGAAGCCGTCGATGCCCGGCAGGTTGACGTCGAGCGTCGTGATGAGCGGCTGATACGTCTCGACCGCGCGGATGCCGTCGATGCCGTTGCCGACGGAGATCGTCGAGAACCCGGCCGCCTCGAGCACCTCGGCGAGCATGTGGCGCACCTCGGTGTCATCTTCGATGACCACCGCGGTCTTCGCCGCCGCCTCGAGCTCACTCATCACTGACTCCTGTCCTCCGGCGCCATGCTACACACCTCGCGGGGGCCGCCCGCCCCTCAGCCGCGCACGTCGCGTGTCAGGTCGACCGCACCGGCGGGCCACCACTGACCGGCATCCGGGCCCCCGTTGCACGGGCCGTCGCTCTCACCGGGCGGCTTGATCCACAGGTTCGTGTCGACGACCTCATCGCCGAACGTGCCGGCGATCTCGCCGACCGTGCGCCCCGGGGGGTTGCACCACTCGCCGTTCGACCCCGAGCCGCTCCGCGACGTGTCGATGAGCGCGTGCGGGTCAGACCCCGGCACGCTGCGTCGCAGCTCGGCGGCCACGCTGTGCGCGTAATCGAACTCATCCGCGGCGGAGTTGAAGTTCGACACGTTGAGCGCGAACCCGCGCACCCCGTCGATGCCGACCGCCTGCAGCAGCCCGGCCTGCTCGGCCGCGGGGTGCCAGTTCGAGTGCCCGCCGTCGAGGTAGACCCAGACACCTGGCAGCTGCAGCTTGGCGATCACCGAGCGCAGCTGCGCCACCCGATCATCGAGGTTGCCGCACTCGTCGGCGAGCGCCAGGGAATCGGGCTCGAGCACGACGACACGCATGAGTTCGGGGTATGCGGCGAGGGCCGTCGCGATCTCGGTCGTCCAGGTGTCGTAGTCGGGATCGTCGAGGCCGCCGGCCGAGTGGTTGCCGCAGTCACGCTCGGGCAGGCCGTAGACGACGACCGCGAGCGCGGCATCCTGCGTCTGCGCCTGCGCCGCGAGGTCGTCGATGCGCGCGGTCACCTGGCCGATCGGGTCGCGCTCGGGTGTGAGCCACCACGCGGTGGGCTGATCGGCGAGGTAGGCAGCCGCCTCCTGCTCGGGCGTGCCGGGCTCTTCGTCGGCCGCGGCGAGCGCGGCGCCCGTGCCGCTCGCGACGGTGAAGACGGTGCCCGCACCCGGCGGCTGGGGATCGTGCGGCTGCGTCACCACGACCACCACGATCGCCGTGACGACGGCGGCGACCAGGATGCCGGCCGCCACGAGCACCTGCATGCGCGTGCGGCGGCGCTTTCGCTGTCGCGGCTGTCGCGCGCCCGTTCTCGCCACGTCTGTCACCCTTCCGATCGTACGGCTCGCGCCCTGTGATCCCGTCTCATCGCCCCACCGTCGCCGAACCCTCACCCACCCGGCCGCCCCACCGGCGCCGAACCCTCACCCGCCAGCCGAACCCTCACGCCCCAACCGAACCCTCACGCCCGAGACGTCCTCGGGGTGAGGGTTGGGTTCGGAGGTGAGGGTTCGGCACTCTGACCGAAAGGGCCGCGGTGCCGCAGAGCGCCCTCCCCATGGACCGATATCCGCGGATCGTCCCCAGAACGACTGTTCCGAGGCCCGCGCGCGCGTGATCGCGTCCATCGTGACGACATGAAGATCACCGATGCACGCGCCGCGATTCGCAGCCACCGTGAACTCATGGCGGGCGGATGGTCGAACCGAGACGTCGCCGGCGCCGTGCGGCGCGGGGTGCTCGTCCGGCTCTCGCGCGGCCTGTACGTCGACGCCGCGCTGTGGCAGCGGTCGCACCCCGAAGATCGTGAACTGATCCGCGCGGTCGCCGCCCACCGACGGCTTCGGGGTGGCGGCGTGACATTCGTGCTCACCTCCGCCGGCGCTCTGCACGGGCTGCCGCTTGTACGCACGCGCGCATCACGCCCTCACGTCGCGGGGCGGCAGGTCAACGGTCAGGTGAGGGCAAGCGCCCCATTCGTCGCCCGACACGAGTGGTCGCTGAGTGAGGATGACGTCGTCGAGGTCGATGGCATCCGGTGCACCTCGCTCAGCCGCACGGTGGCCGACCTGCTGCGATGCCTGTGCCCCGAAGCCGCGATCTCGGTCGTCGATGCAGCTCTGCGGCAGCGCGCATGGCACGAAGGTCGCGGGCAGTACGACATCGACGAGGCGGAACGGTTCCGCGGCGAGGTCGCCGCCCACCTGGCGCCCGGTTCGCGCGGCGTCGTACAGGCGCGTGAGCTTCTCGCCCTGGCCGATGGCCGAGCGGACGGACCGGGCGAGAGCATCAGCCGACTGTACCTGCACCGTCTCGGCTTCGCGCCGCGCATCCAGGTGGCGATCGCCGGGCCCAAGGGCCGCGACTACCACATCGACTTCGACATCGACGAGGCCGACGTGTGGGGCGAGTTCGACGGCGCGGTGAAGTACACGGATGCCGCGATGCGCGGCGGCGATGAAGATGCCGCTGCCGTCGTGCTGCGCGAGAAGGCGCGCGAGGACTGGATACGCGGAACGACGGGCCGACGGATGATCCGGTGGGGATGGGAGCACCTCGCCGACCTCGAGACCTTCGCCGCCCGCCTGGCCGCCTTTGGCGTGTCCCTACCCCGCTCGCGCACCGAACCCTCATCCCCGGCCCCAACCCTCATCTCGTAGACGTCCTGAGAGTGAGGGTTGGGCCCGCGGGTAAGGGTTCGAGCGAAACGCCCGCCCGCGAAGCGGGCTCGCGCGAACGAAGGGCACCCCCGGCGCGGCGTGGCCGAGGGTGCCCTGTGTCACCCGGGATGATCCCGGGGGCTGACGTCTCCCCAGAACGTCAGACCTTGTATCCGTGCTGGCGACGGATGAGCTTGAAGAACATCGACAGGGTCTGGACCACGGTGATGACACCGACGATCGGCCAGCCGATCCACAGGACGGTCGACTGCACCATGATCGGCAGCATCATCCAGATCGCGACCATGGCCGTGACGATCGCGACGGCGAAGATCAGCGGGGTCCAGTGGCCGAAGCCGCCGCCGCGCTCGGCCTTGGCCTGCATCGCCCAGTTGTCGACCTTCTTGCGCGAGAGGAAGCGCGTCCACGAGCGCACGAAGTGGCTGCAGCGGATCCACATGTAGATCTCGGCGGGCACGAGCGTCAGTCCGAACAGGATGTCGCGCGAGGTGCGGTTCTGCATCGTCATCGCCATGCGCGTGTTCAGTGCGATCGCGATGACCGGCGGGATCAGCCACAGCGGCGAGAAGACGAACGCGCTGATCGAGAGGGATGCCGCGAGCAGCGTCACGAACGCGATGCGCACGAACATGTTCATGAGCATGTCGAAGTGCTCGAGCCACCGCACCCGCAGGTTCGGGTGGAACGGCTGGCCCTTCGTGTCGCCGCGCTGGCCGGGCCACATGAGCTCGATCGCGCCGTACGTCCACTTGACCTGCTGGGCATCCAGCGCCCGCAGCGTCGTCATGCCGCCGACGTCGGCCCGCGCGAAGGGGCTGATCTTGGTGAGGTAGCCGGCGCTCTTGATCTGCAGCGACAGCAGCGAGTCCTCGACCTCGGAATCCTTGACCCACGGCGTCATCTGGCGGTTCTCGCGCATCACATCGCGCAGCGCCTGCGTCGAGAAGATCGAGAACTGCCCGCCGAGCACGGCCATGTTGCGCCCGCGCAGCAGGTTGTGCAGGTTGAAGGCGGCGAACTGGGAGCGCTGCCCCGTCGTGAGGAACTTCGCGAGGAACCCCTTGATCGGCTTCTCGTCGATCGAGTAGATCGCCGAGATGCCGCCGATGCGGGTGTCCGACACGGCCTCCGACTCGAGGTACTCGACGGCGCGCGGGTCGGCGACGGTGTCGCCGTCGACGCCCAGCAGGTAGTCGTAGCCCTCGACGAGCGTGTAGCCGTAGTTGAGCGCGCCGACCTTCTTGTCGGGGTTCTTGCCGATGTCGTGCACGAACACCTCGGTGAACTGCTCGCCGAGGTCGGTCGTCAGCTCGTGGGGGCCGGCGAAGGTCGACGCGATCTTGACCGTGGCATCCGTCGTGTTGTTGACGACGACGTGGATGACGTCGGGCACGCGGGTCTGGGCGAGCAGCCCTTCGAGCACCGAGGCGATCGACTCTTCCTCGTTGTATGCGGGGATGACGCACCCGATCGTCGAGCGGTGGGTCGACGCGTCGTCGAGCACCGACTCGAAGTCGTCGGGGAAGTGATGGTCGGCGGCGCGCACCAGGTCGTTCCCCGGGTGGGCTGCCGTGAGGGGCGAGGTGTGCTGCAGATCGGTCATGGATGCCATGGTTGTCGACCCACCGCAACGAACTCCCGACGCGGCGATGACGGAACCGCAAGATTTCCGCAAGATAAGCTCGCCTCATGGCTGGGGAGACCGCTGCGGCGCGGATGCATCGCGGAAACGACGCCACCCCCGGGCCCGGTCCGCGCTCCCGATCGATCTGGCTGTGGCAGCTGTCGCTGTCGGCGGTCGTCGTCGTGCTCGTGCTCGCGGTGCTGGTGCTGTCGCCCGAGGTGCTCGCCTCGGTGGTGACCGCGTCGGGGGTCGTGCTGATCCTCGCGCTGACGGTCGTCACGCTCGTCGCGCCGTGGGACCGTGCGGGCGAGGTCGCGGCCGGGCTGCTGCCCCTCGCCGACATCCTCGCGATCGGACTCATCGCGTACGGCGGCGATCTGCGCTTCGGCTTCCTCTGGGTGTTCCCGATGGCGTGGCTCGCGAGCCAGTACCGCGTGACGTGGATGATCGCGGGGCTCGGACTCATCGCCGCCGTGATCGTGGTCGACGCGCTCACCCACGCGCCGAGCGCGTTCAGCACGCTGCGGTTCCTCGTGGTGCTGCTCTCGCTCACCTTCATCTCGATCACGATCTTCAACAGCGCACGCAAGACGCGCGCGTTCACCCGCCTGCTGCACCGGCAGAGCGAGCGACTCGAAGTGACGCTCGAGCGCGTGCGCGCGCAGGAGCGTCGCGTCGTCCAGATGCTCAACGGCCTCGACTCGGCAGTCGCCCGGGTCGATCGCGACGGCCGGCTGCTGGGCATCAACGACGCGTTCATCACCCTCTACGGCATCGACCGGCGCGACACGTCGCGACCCGGCACGACCGTCGAGTACGACGAGCGCGGCGGCACGGCGCTGCGCGAGCACGACCGCACCGTCGCCCGCGCCGCACGCGGCGAGCTGTTCTCCGACGAGCGGCTGTGGCTGTTCGACGCGGACGGCGACTGGCACGTGGTCGCCGCCTCGACGCGCGAGCTCGTGCACGGCCCCGCCGAACCCGAGACGACACTGCTCGTCATCCGCGACGTCACCGAGGCGGTCGAGGCCGAGAACGCCCGCCGCACCCTCGCCACCGTTGTCACCCACGAGCTCGCCAACCCGCTCACCGCGATCGTCGGCTACACCGACCTGCTGCTCGAAGACGACCTGCCTCGTCCCGCCCACGACCGCCTCGAGCTGATCGAGGCGGCCGGCGAGCGCATGCAGCGCCTCATCTCGGAGGTGCTGCGGGCCGGCGGGCGCGAACCGGTGGATGCCGACCCGAGACGGCCCCTCGACGCCCGGGCGCTCGCCGAGGCATCCGTCGAGTCGTTCGCGCCGGCGGCAGCAGCGGGCGACGTCTCGCTGGCCCTCGATCCGGGAGCCGCCGTGAGGATGGTCGCCGATGCGTTCCGGCTGCGCCAGGTACTCGACAACATCATCAGCAACGCCGTGAAGTACACGCCTCGGGCGGGGTCGATCGTCGTGCGGGTCACGGAAGACGGCGCGGATGCCGTCATCACGGTGGCCGACACCGGCATCGGGATCGGCGCCGACGACCTCTCGCGGATCTTCACCGACTACTTCCGCGCCGAGACGGCGCGCGACGCGGGACTGCCGGGCACGGGACTCGGCATGGGCATCTCGCGCGGGATCGTCGAGCAGCACGGCGGCACACTCGAGGTCGACAGCACGCCCGGGGTCGGGACGACGGTCACGATCCGGCTGCCCCGCGGCGACGTGGATGCCCCGCCGGCATCCGACTCGCAGCCAGCGGCTGCCGCGCACACGCGGGGGGTGCGATGAACCTGCCCGCCCTCGAGCTCGCCCAGGTCGTCGTCGCGACCGTCGCGACCATCTGCATGATCGGGCTCGGCTTCCTGCACCGGCCCGGTCGGGCGACGGCGGCGTGGTCGCTGGCCTTCGTCATCGTGATGGCCACCGCCTACGCCACGATGGTCGCCACGGCGACCGGCGACGAGTCGCTGCGCGTCGCGTCGATGGGCGTGCTGATGTGCGCGCCCGCACTGATGTGGTCGGGGTTGCGCCTCGACCGCGGCGCGAGCGCGCACGTCTGGCTGCCGATCGTCATCGCCGTGTTGAGCCCGGCGGCACTGCTGCTGACGGCGTCGACGGATGCCTTCAGCTGGGCCTTCCGCCTCGTGTTCGCCGTCGTCGGCGTCGTCGCGAGTCTCACGATCGTCGAACTCGTGCGCCGCCCCGGGCGCGGCGGGGGCACGTCGTTCCCGTTGACGGTGTTCTCGCTCGCCGTCGCGGCCGCCGCGGCGACGAGCCTCGCGGCGGGCCTGCTGTCGCCCGACGGCGGCAGCGACCTCTCCTTCCTGCGGACGGTCAACTCGCTCGGCATGCTCGCCTACCTGGTGTGCGCCCTCGTGACGCTGCTGTTCCTCGCCCGGCGCGGCGAGCACGAGCCGGCGCGGTCGGTCTTCGAAGACGTCGCCGTCGAGCGACTGCGCCGCGCTCAGGCCTCGGGCGAGCGCTCGTGGGCGCTGCTGTACGTGCGGCTCGACGACGCCGACGACCTCGAAGCGGTCGTCGGCACGGCGGCGTTCGCCGACCTCGTCTCGCGGCTGCGCGACGACATCTGCGAGATCTTCCCGACCGAGGCCGACCTCGGCCGCGTCGGCCCGGCGGACTTCGCGGTGCTGACGGCGCAGCCGGCGACGGTGCTGCGCGATCGCGTGCGCACGCTCGTGCGATCCGTCGCCGCGGGCCACGAGGTCACCCGCGATGCTCTCGAGGTCGGCAGCTCGGCATCCGTCGGCTGGGCGGGCGTCTCCGAGTTCGGTTACGACCTCGACACGCTCGTCACTGCCGCGCGGGCCGCCGCCGACCGCTCCGCCGCCGCCGGTGGAGACCGGTGGGAGCGCGCCACGGCCTGAGCCTCGGGCGCCCGGCGGGTCAGCCGGCGGCGATCGCGACGGTGAGCGTGTCGGTGGCGGTCTGCTTCGCGTACTCGTTCGACGTCGGAGTCGTCTGCACCAGGAAGTCGTACGTGAACTCGAGGGTCACGAAGGTCGCCTCGGCGGGCACCGGGCCCACCGTGAACTGCTGCGAGTAGCTGTACGGGTCGAGCACGAGGTAGCCGGGCGCCGTCGTCGCCTGGTCGGTCTGCGGCGCGAGCGCGTCGAGCGCTCCCCCAGCGTTGCCCGGCACGGCGGTCATCGTCGCCTTCTGCAGGTAGACCTTCTGGCCGTCCGAGGGCGTGATCGTGGTCATGAGCGACAGCTTCACCGGCTTGAGCGCCGAGGCCGTCCACTTGTCCATCGACAGCTCGGACCAGTAGTCGACCGACGCGTTGACGGCCCCCGCCGTGAGGGTGCGCTGCGTCGACCCGGTCGACAGGTCGTTCGGTACGGGGGTCGGGATCGCGGTCGAGGTGGCCGACGTCGACGGGGTCGGGTCGTCCCAGGGCGCCGAACCGCACCCCGTGAGCCCGACCAGACCCAGTACGAGCACCGCCGCCACACCCACCAGCCGTTCCATGGCCGTCAGTCTAGGCGTCGGTAGCCTGAACCCGTGTCCACGACCGAACCGGCCGCGTCCCCCGCGTCGGCGCAGCTGCGCCTCGACGAGGCGAACGAGCTGCTCGCGGCGTGGGCCTGCATGCGCGCCGACGTCGCCGGCATCCGCGTGCTCGTGATCAAGGGCCGTCCGCTCGCCGACGACGGGCTGCGCGCGCCCCGCGTCTCGGCCGACGTCGACCTGCTCGTCGATCCCGACCGCTTCGACGACTACTGCGCCACGGTGACGGATGCCGGGTGGACCGAGTTCCCGTCGACGTTCGCGAGCTCGCATTTCACGCTGCACTCGCGTTCGTTCCGGAAGGACGGGTGGCCCAACTCGTTCGACGTGCACAGCGAGTATCCCGGCTTCCTGCAGTCGCCCGCCGTCGCGTTCGACGCCCTCTGGAGTAGCCGCCGCACCGCCGTGTTCGCGCACCGCGACTGCCCCGTGCCGAGCCGTGCCGGCGGTGCGCTCATGCTCGCGCTGCACAGTCTGCGCGGGACCCACAAGCAGCCCCGGCACCACGACGAGCTCACCCAGCTCGCCCGGGTCGCCTGGACGGATGCCGAGCGCGCCGACCTCGCCGACCTCGCCCTCGCGACCGGCTGCGCCGGACCGCTCCGCGCCGTCCTCACGGAGTGGGGAGTGACGGTCTCCCCCGATCCCACCCTCGACGCCACGCCGGCAGCGATCGAGTGGCACCGGAAGGTCGCCGAGGCGCAGGGCGCGGCCGCATCGTGGCTCGCGCTGCTCGCACGCGCGCCGTGGCGACAGAAGCCGGCCGTCGTGGCCCGTGCGCTGTGGCCGAGCCGCGCCGACTTCGCGATCGACCATCCCGAGATCGAAGACCGGGCCTGGCCACAGGTGCGGGCGCGTATCGCACGATGGGGTCGCGGTATCCGCCGCGCACCCGCCGCGATCGTCGCGCTGCGCCGGCGAACGTAGCGCCCTCGAGACCCCGCCGAGCGACGGGCTGAGGTTGCGCTCAGCCCGCACTGTGGCAATGCTGAGCGAAGGCGGCGACAGACCGCCGCTCGGGCGGGTTCCGCGGCATCCGGGCGCCGTGCGGTCTGACACAATCGGACCAGTCCTCTTGAAGAGAAAGGCGCGTCCCGATGGAAGAGACCGCTTCGGCGAGCACCGCGGTCGTCATCGACGACGACCCGGACGTCCGCGATCTGCTCGTGCAGGTGCTCTCCAGCGCGGGGTTCGAGGTCGTCGCCGTCGACAACGGGTTCGACGGTGTGGATGCCGTCTTCGCGCACGATCCCGACATCACGACCCTCGACGTCAACATGCCCGGCATCGACGGCTACGAGACGGCGCGGCGCATCCGCGAGCGCAGCGACACCTACATCGTGCTGATCACGGCGCTCACCGACGAGGCCGACGCGGTGCTCGGCTTCAGCGTCGGCGCCGACGATGTCGTCACCAAGCCGTTCCGCGCGCGGGAGCTGCGCGCGCGGGTTCTCGCCGCGCAGCGGCGACGGCAGCCGGCGGCCGAGGCGGCCGCGACCCCCGTGGTCGTCGCCGCCTCGTCGAATGGCGTCCTCGTCGGCAACGACGGCCTGGCGCTGCACCGCAGCACCCACTCGGTCATGCTGGACGGCCGCCCCCTCACCCTCACCCGCACCGAGTTCGAGCTGCTCGCGACGTTGCTCGAGGCCGCGCCCGAAGTGCGCAGCAAAGCCGATCTCGTCAGCGCCCTGCGCGACGAGCCGGGTCGCTCGACGCTCGTGACGGATGCCGACGAGCGCGCCATCGAGACCCACATGACGAATCTGCGCCGCAAGCTCGGCGACAGCGCGGCCGAGCCGCGGTTCATCGAGACCCTCCGCGCGGTCGGGTACCGCGCCATCGTCCCGGCGCACTCCTCGGAGGGATGAGGAGCACCGCCCGCCACTGGGGCGACGTCCGCACGCGCTCCATCTGGCGATGGCAGCTGATCCTCGCGGCGACGACCGTCACGGTGCTCGGGACCATCGCCCTGCTCGACCCCGCACTGTTCACCGCGCCCACCTTCGCGGCGGGGTCGATCGCCGTGCCCGCTCTGACGGCGGCAACGCTGCTGATCCCGTGGCATCGTGTGCCGGGCCCCGCCGTCGCGCTGCTGCCGCTCGCCGACATCGTCGCGATCGCCCTGCTGGCGGCCGGCGGGCAATCGCGCGCCGCGCTGCTGTGGCTGTTCCCGGTCGCCTGGCTCGCGACGTACTACGCCGCTCCCTGGCTGGTCGCGGGGCTCGCGCTGGTCGCCGGCTTCCTCGCGATCGACGTGTTCGCCGGGGGTCAGACGCCGCAGCTGGTGCAGCGCGCCGTGATCGTCCTGCTCTGCCTCGGCTTCATGGGCGTGATCGTGCACTCCGGCGAGCGCCGCTCGCGCGCGTTCGCCAAACTCCTGCGCCGACAGTTCGACCAGCTCGACCGCACGAGGCGTCGCGCCGAAGAGCAGTCGCGTCGGACGGCACTGCTGGCCGACTCCCTCGAGACCGGCATCGCCCGGATCGATCGCGACGGCGTGCTGCTCGACGCGAACCTCGCGTTTCTGCGGCTGTACGGCGCGGCATCCCTCGCTGAGTTCACCCCCACCGGCGCGGTCGAGTACGACGACCACCGCGGGATCCCCGTCGCCCCGCACGACACCCTCGTCGCGCGCGCCGCGGCGGGCGAACGGTGGGGTGACCGGCGCGTGTGGCTGTTCGATGCGCACGCGCGATGGCGTGCACTCGACCTCACGACGCGCCCCATCGACGGCGACAGCGAGATGCCCGAGAGCAACCTCGTGATCGTGCGCGAGGTGACCGAGGCGGTGGCGGCCGAACGCGAGCGCGCGACGGTCAGCACGGTCGTCTCGCACGAGCTGCGCAATCCCCTCACGGCGATCCTCGGGCACACCGATCTGCTGCTCGAGCGCAGCGACCTGCCGCCCGACATCGCGCGTCAGCTGGCGGTGATCGAGCATGCCGGTCAGCGCATGGAGCGCCTCGTCACCTCCGTGCTGCACGCCGAGTCGGCGGATTCGGCGTTCGCTCCGGTCGATGTGCGGGCCGTCGTGGAGGCATCGCTGCTCGCGTTCGCACCGACCGCGACGAGCGCGCAGGTGCTGCTCGCGCACGCGCTCGGACCGTCGGGCGAGGTCTGGGGCGACGCGTTCCGGCTGCGGCAGGCGATCGACAACGTGATCGGCAACGCCGTCAAGTACACGACCCGCGGCGGCACCGTGCACGTCGAGACGGTCGAGACCGAGGTCGACGGCCGCATCTTCGTCGAGGTGGCCGTGGCCGATACCGGCATCGGCATGAGCGACCCCGATCGCGAGCGCATCTTCGAGCGAGGGTTCCGCAGCGACGCGGCGCGCTCGAGCGGCATCTCGGGCAACGGCATCGGCATGGCCGTCGTCGCCGAGATCGTCGAACAGCACGGCGGTGTGCTCGAAGTGCGCAGCACTCTCGGACGCGGCACGCGGGTCGCGCTGCGCCTGCCGCTTCCTGCGGCGCCCGGGCTCACGACCGCAGACGCGGGCGGCGCGGATGAGAGGATGCCGTCATGATCGCGCCCGGTCCCACCGCCTCCCTCGTGGCGCTGTCGACGCTCTGCACGATCGTGTACATCGGGCTCGGGTTCCTGCCACGACCCAGCCGCGCGGCGGCGGTCTGGTCGCTCGCGTTCATCGGCGCGATGGTCTCGGCCTACCTGTGGGCCGCGGCGGATGCCATGGATGCGAACGTCCTTCGCGCGCTGTCGACGGGCGTCATGCTCGGCATGCTCGCGCTCGTCTGGGTGGGGCTGCGGATGCGGCGCGGCGTGCTCGGCGCGGCGCAGTGGCATTGGCCGGTGGCGATCGGCTTCATCGTGCTGGTACCGCTCGCGCTCGTGCTCGCCGCCGAATGGGAGGGCTATCTCACCGTCGTCCGGATCGCGTTCGCGGTGTCCGCCGCGTTCTCGGCTTTCGCGATCGTCGAGCTCGTGCGACTGGGCCCCCTGCTGCGCGACGAGGCGTTGCCGCTCGCGCTCATGTCGGCCTTGTCGGCGGTGTTCAGCGTCCTGGCGCTCGTGCAGGAGGCGGTGCGCCTCGCGTCCGCCGGCGCCGCCGGCCCGGCGCTCGAGCTCGCACGGAGCGTGAACACGCTCGGGGCCGAGCTCTACCTGGTCGCGGCGATGGTCACGCTCCTGCTGCTGACTCGCCAGGCACTTCCGGCGGCAGGGGTCTCCCCCCGCGGGGCCGGCTCGCCCGCTTTCGGCGCGGTCGCCGCCGACAGGTTGCGCCGCGCCGAGGCCTCGGGCGATCGCTGGTGGTCGGTGCTCGTCGTCCGGCTGGACGAGCCCGAGGCTCTGCGCGACGCATCGAGCACCAACGCGTTCGACCTCATCAGCGAGGCATTCGCCGCCGATGTGCGCGGAGCCTTGCCGGCCGAGAGCGACGTCGATCAGCGCGACGCAACCGAAGTCGTCGTGCTGTTGCCGCGCCCCGAAGGCGCGGTGCGACAGGTGCTCGCGGGGCTGCTGACGCAGGTCGCGGATGCCGGATCGCAGACCCCGCTCGCCGTCCGACTGTCGGCCAGCGTCGGCTGGGCGCCGGTCGAGACGATCGGCTACGACCTCGACGAGTTGATCGCCGCGGCATCCGCCGCCGCCGACCGCGCCCAAGCGCAGGGCGGCGATCAATGGGATCGCGCCGTCGCACTCTGACCTGGTACAGCCCGCGGCCAATGCTCAAGAAAAGCTGAGCTCGCACACGATCGGCTGAAGTCACACAAGTCTCGCTGACGACCGCACAAGTGTTGCTGAACTGCCTCAAGTGGCAGGTGAGGCGCATCTAGCGTCGAACATGGACCAGCCCCCGACCGCCCGAGCCAGGGGCTGCTCCTTCACTTGGCTCTCTGGGGGAGACATGACCGACGTTCTGCCGCGCCTCGACGGCGCCTTCGACGATTCCGACGCGAAGACGCTCAACCGGCGTCAGCTGATCCGGGCGGGCGCCTGGGCCGCGCCTGTGATCGTCCTCGCGACGGCAGCGCCGGCGGCCGCGCAGTCGATCACCGATCCGGGGCCGTACGCCGGCGCGACATGGGAGTTCTCGGCAGCTTCACTCGCGTTCAAGGGTGAGTGGTACGCCGCCACGGGCTTCACCACCAAGCTGGCACTCGCGAACACGACCGCCGCCGTCGCGACGGCCGCAGGTACGATCTCCGCGATCACAGTCGACGCCGTGTACCCGTTGACGCAGTTCTCCGGAACCCCCGCCAATCCCACAGCCGTAGCCGGGACGGGATGGAGCTTCCTCTCGAAGTCCGTTGGCACGTCCACCGTCACCTACCACTTCACATACGCCGCGACGGTCGCGAAGGGTACATCGTCGAACACCCTGAGCTACGACATCGCGACCACGCCGTCATTCACGACAGACACCGCCGGCAGGGTCACTTTCCTCGCGAACGCGAGCGGCCCTCAGCCGGTATCGACGAGCGCGCACACCGCCGTCGACAATGCCTTCTGGCACTTCAATGCCGGCACGACCGGCGGCATGTCCAACCAGGGTTCCTACCTGCAAGCCCAGTTGCAGATTTCGACCGACTATCAGTCTGTCGCCGCCCAGACTGCGGTCACCTTCCGCAGCGAAGTGCGGTTGCCCGCCGCGATCTTCAAGGACGAGGCTCCCACGGTCACGTCCGTCGGAAACGGATGGCGCTACGCGGGCCGGCGCATGAGCGGGCCGGATCTCGTGTTCGACTTCGACTTCTCGGTAAACGGCGACCCGAGCAAGCCACGCCCGCTGCAACACCAGCCCACGGTGCCGAATGCGGTGTCGGATACCCAGAATCTGGGTTTCCGTGCCAACTACAAGTCCGGGACGGTAAGTCCGAAGTACACCGTTACCGCGAACGCCATGCCGATCGCGCCCTTGCAGAACGGCAGCACGATCACGACGTCGAAGACGTTCGGCTAGCGGGCGGCCACCAGCGCCGCCGCTGTCGCTCAACCGCGGACGAGAACGTGGTGGCGCTCGAGGTCGAGAAGGAAGGTTTCGACATCGACTCGGACGACCTCCGCCTCCATCCCGGCGCGGGACGCCACTCGATGGACAACCTCATCGGTCGTCACGTGTCCATCACCGAGTGCACGCCAGATGAGCGCGGCCGAGCCTTGCAGATCTTCCACGACGGCGTCGGGTTGCGCGAGCGAGAGCACCAACACGCGGTCGCCGCTGTCGTGCCAGGCCACGTCGTCGCGAACGCTCCAGGTCGGGTCGGAGACCTCATGCAAAAGCCCCGCCGCTACGAGTTCGTCGACGGCCGCACGCACGGTGTCAGCGGCAGACCCGTCGTCGGGGGCTCCGTAGGCGTCGACCGCGGCATCGACGAGGACCTCGATCGGCACGCCGGATGCCGCGCGCCACAGCGCCGGGGCGATGCCTGCGAGCACCGTCACCGTGCCGGCACCCGATTCGTCGCGCTGCATGACGGCGATGCGATCGGGATCGGCGAGACCGACGGCGTCGGCGGTGGCGAAGCGGGTATAGCGAGCATCGGAGCCGGCGGGACCACCGGCTCCGGCCACCGGGGCCAGGTCGCCGGGGACGGCCTCGACGACATCCACGACGGCATCCACGGGGGCGACGAGGTCATCGACGATCGCCGCCAGCGACTCGGCCTCGCGGTAGGTCACACGGCGCACCCCGCCGAGCGGAGCGATCAGCGCGGCGATGCGCTGCAGCGGGCGATCGAGATCGGGCAGGTAGCTCGTCTGCGCGACGAGTTCTTCGAGGGCGTCACCGAGGTCGAGGGTCTCGATGACGGGCTCGTCACCGGCATCCTCGCGACGATCGAGCAGCACGATCGCGGCGAGGTGCAGGTCGGCATCCGGCAGTGCACCGAGAGCGAGGTCGGACGGCGCGCGCTGCACCTTGGGGAACCCGCCCTCGATGATCGACAGCGGTTTGCGGTACGGATACACGCGGCCGTCGGCATCCATCGCGACCGTCTCGTCGGAGACGTAGCCGAGGTTCTGGCCGAGGGCCCGCGATGCCGTGGTCTTGCCGCGCCCCGACGGCCCGACGAGCACGATCACGCGACCGTCGGGCAGAGCGAGGCCCGCCGCGTGCAGCATCCACAGTTCACCGCGCCGGGCGGTGATCGCCGCGAGCGTCACCCGTTGAGAAAGGCGCTCGAGCAGATGCGGCAGGTCGGAGTCGTCGCCCGGCTCACGCACGACGAGACTCACACAGGCGGAGATCTGCGTTGCCGCGGAGAGATCCTCGGCTTCCTCTCCGCGAATGAGCACATCTCCGCGGGAACGCACGCCCGGGGCCGCGGCGTCGCGCCAGGCGGCGCGCGTGGCGGAAGTTTCGGCATCCGTCAGCCCGGCGAGGTCGAGCATGATCGGCACACCCAGCGCCTCGATCAGGATGCTCTCTGCCACACGCGATAGTGTACGGAAGACCAAAAGGACTCAGATGGAACTGCGGGATTACCTGCGCATTCTGCGCGCGCACTGGCTGGGCATCGTGCTTCTCACGCTGCTCGGCGCGGCCGTCGCGTTCGGCTACAGCGCACTGCAGCCGCGCGTCTACACCGCATCGGCCAGCGGCATCGTGCAGGCCACCGGCGGCGGCAGCGACGTCGGCTCGTCGCTCGTGGGCAACCAGCTCGCGCAGAGCAAGGTGAGCTCGTACGTCGACATCGGCGGGTGGCGCTCGGTCGCCGAGCACGCGATCGACGCGCTGGGCCTCGACACCACGCCCGCGGAGCTCGTCTCGCACGTCACCGTCAGCAACCCGCTCGATACGGTCATCATCAACGTCACCGCCGACGCGGCGACCCCCGAGAACGCTCGCGACCTGGCCGAGGCATGGATCGACGGCATGGTCGCCGAGATCAACACCCTCGAGACCGGCGACCCCGACACGGCTGGCGCCGTCACGCTGGTTGCGGGCCAGGCCGCAGCACTGCCGTCATCGCCGTCGTCGCCCAACGTCAAGCTCAACCTCGCCCTCGGCACGCTCATCGGCCTCGCGCTGGGCATCGCCTACGCCGTCATTCGGCACGTGCTCGACCGGCGTGTGCGCCACCCGCGCGACATCGAACGCGAGACCGGTGCGGTCGTCGTCGGCACCATTCCGCTCGAGAAGGGCCTGACCGACGAGCGGCGACTCTTCACGTTCGACGGCGCCTCGCAGTCGGCGACCTCGAGCGCCGTCACGGAAGCACTGCGAGAGCTGCGCACCAACCTGCAGTTCATGGACGTCGACAACCCGCCGCGGGTGATCGTCGTGACGAGCCCCCTGCCCGGCGACGGCAAGTCGACGACCGCCGCGAACCTCGCCCTGGGCCTTGCCGCCGCCGGCACGCGGACGATCCTCATCGACGCCGATCTGCGCCGCCCGATCGTCGGCAGCGTCTTCGGCCTGCCCGAGGGCGCGGGCCTGACCGACGTCCTGGCCGCGCGCGCGACGCTCGACGACGTGATGCACACGGTCGACGGCGGCGGCAACCTGCACGTGCTGACCGCGGGGCGTATCCCACCCAACCCGAGCGAGGTGCTCGGTTCGCAGCGCATGCGCGACCTGCTCACCGGCCTCGGCCGCGACGCCACGGTCATCGTCGACTCGCCCCCGACGATCCCCGTCACCGACGCCGCCGTCCTGTCGACGGCCGCCGACGGCGTGCTGCTGGTCGTCTCGGCCGGTCGCACCACCTACGAGATGATGCACAAGGCGCTCGAGAACATCGGCCGCGCCAACGGACGCGTGCTCGGAGTGGTGCTCAACAAGGTGCCCAAGCGCGGGGCGGATGCCGGGTACTACGGCTACCAGTACCGCGGTGAGTACGCGGCGTCCGACAAGAAGGCCACGGTGACGCGACGCGCCTCCCGCGATCCGCAGCCGACGGATGCCGGGGCCGCCGCCGAGTTCGACGCACTGCTGGCCGACCCGACGGCGCCCGCCACCGAGCCGGCGCGCTCGCGGCGCGACGCGCAGTGAGGCCACAGTCCCCACCGCGTAGGGTGTTCGGGTGAGTTCGCCCGCTGCCGTCCCCGCCGCGGCGCGCACGGCGGGCCGGATCACGGCGTGGACTCTCGGCGTTGTCCTGATCCTCGCCGCCGTCGGCGCCGCGTGGATCGGCATCCGTGCGGGAGCCGCCTACGGGCACCTGCGGGCCGCGCAGCAGACCGCCGAAGGTGCCGCGGAGGCCCTGAGCGATCCGTCCGCTGCGGCGGCGCTCGTCTCGTCGCTGTCTGATGACACACGAGCGGCGCGCGAACTCACGAGCGATCCGGTGTGGCGCGCCGCCGAAGGTCTGCCCTGGGTCGGGCCGCAGCTGCAGGCCGTGGCCGTCGTCTCGGCCGCGATCGACGATGTCGCCTCCACCTCGCTGACTCCGCTCGCCGATGTCGCCGCCGGGTTCTCGGTCGACGCCCTGCGACCGGTCGACGGGCGGATCGACCTCGCCGCGTTCACGTCGCTGCAGGAGCCGGCATCCACCGGCGCCGAAGGCCTCGCCGCGGCCTCCGACGCCGTCGCCGGCATCGACCGCGCACCTTTGCTCGGGCCCGTCCGCGACGCGGTCGACGAGGTCTCGGGAACGCTCGAGACGGCCGCGCAGACCACCGACGCCCTCAGCCGCGCGGTCACTCTGCTGCCCGCCATGCTCGGCGCGGACGGCCCGCGCGACTATCTCGTCGTCTTCCAGAACAACGCCGAGTGGCGCTCACTCGGCGGCATCGTCGGCGCGATGAGCGTGATCCACACCGACGGCGGCACGCTGTCGCTGGCCGCGCAGGGATCGTCATCCGACTTCCCCACCTACCCTGAGCCGGTGCTCGACATCGGCCCCGACCTGGTCGGCATCTACGGCACGCAGCCGGCGAGGTGGATCCAGAACGTCACGCAGGTGCCCGACTTCTCACTGTCGGGGCAGCTCGCGCGCGAGATGTGGCTGCGTGAGACGGGCACCGAGGTCGACGGCGTCATCGCTCTCGACCCGGTCGCGCTGTCGTACCTGCTGCAGGCCACCGGCCCGGTCGACCTGCCCACGGGTGAGCAGCTCACCGCCGACAACGCCGTCGACCTGCTGCTGAACGGCGTGTACCTGCGCTACGAGCGCCCCGCCGACCAGGACGCGTTCTTCGCGGCCGCCGCGGCGGCGGTGTTCCAGAAGCTCGCGTCAGGCGGCGCCGACCCGACGGCGCTCGTCGCCGCACTCGGCCGCGCCGGCGACGAGCGACGCCTGCAGCTGTGGAGCGCCCATGACGACGACCAGGCCGTCCTCGCGGGCACGACCCTCGTCGGCCCGCTGCCCATCGACGACGAGACGCAGCGCGGCTTCGGCGTCTACCTCAACGACGGCACCGGCTCGAAGATGGACTACTACGCCACCGCGACGCCGACCCTGACGTGGGACACCTGCACCCGCACCGACGACGACCGCGCGTCGGGCACACTCACACTCACCGTGACGATCACCAACGACGCCCCCGCCGACGCCGCGACCTCGCTGCCGGATTACATCACCGGCGGCGGCGGATTCGGCGTCGAGCCGGGCCTCGCCAAGACCGTCGGCTACCTCTATCTGCCTGAGAATGCCGTGCTCACCGATGCGACCCTGTCGGACGGCGGCGGGTTCGGCGGCGGCTTCCACGACGGCCGTCAGGTGATGAGCTTCAGCACGCTCCTCGCCCCGGGCCAGTCGACGACAGCGACCCTGACCGTCCGGCTCGACGACCCTGGGGCGGCGACCGCAACCCTGTGGATGACTCCGACGGCGGATGCCGACGTGCCGACCTCGTTTGCCGCTGCCTGCCCGAGCGCATAGGATTCGTCCAGGGGGCGCCGCTCGGGCAGTGCGGTCACCCCGTGCGATCACTCCAGATCGCCTCCCCCATCATCGATCGCCCCGCACGCCCGGTGCGGACACCGATCACCGGAGCCTCATGACCCTTCGCCTCTCACGCCTCACCCAGGCATCCGTCGTCGCCGCGATCGCGGGGGCGGCCGTGCTGGCGGTGGCGGCGCCCGCGCAGGCCAGCTCCATCTACCCGCCCAGCGGCGCCTGCCAGGTCTCTCCGAGCACCGCCACCGCCGGCGAGACCCTCGTGTTCACGTGCGATAACGGCACCTTCGCGGCGAACGAGGCCGTCAAGATCACGGTCACGGGCGAGAACGGCAGCGGGGCGACCTTCGGCTTCGTGCGATTCGCCGTGTCGACCGGCGCCTACGACACCACGTCGGGCGCTGCCGGCCAGCTCGCGAGCACCCGCATCACGTTGCCCTCCGACGCGAGCGGCATCTACAACATCGCCGCGGTCTCGGCCTCGTCGGCCGGCAGCACCGCGAGTGTGACGGTCGCCTCGGCCGACGGCAGCCTGCCGTCGACGGGCGGCGACATCCAGACGCTCGGCCTCTGGGCCGGCGGAGCCGCGCTCGTCGTCGCCGGTGGCGCGGTCGCCGTGGCTGCGGCTGCGCGCCGCCGCCGCACCCACTGAGGGAAGGCGACCGCCGGGTCTCAGTCGACCCGCGCCGACGCCTTCGGTGCGGCCGTGATGAGGATCGGCAGATGGTCGCTGCGCCCCTGCGGCAGCGTCGTGATCGTGTCGATGTCGAAGCCGACGCTCGTCGCGAAGTCGTAGTGGCCCTTGAAGAATTTGTATCGCGTGTACGTGCGCGCGTCGCTGAGACTCAGCTCGTACCCGGCCTCGCGCACGATCTGCCCCAGGTTCTCCTTGAACACCGGGTAGTTGTAGTCGCCCACCATCAGGATCGGCAGCCGGTCGCCCAGGCCCGCGAGTTCGCCGAGCGCCGCCGCGATCTGCTTGCGCCGCAGCGAGTTCAGTGCGGTCAGCGGCGCCGCGTGGAAGCTCGCGACGATGAACTCATGCCCGTCGTCGATGTCGCGCAGGCGGACGGCCAGCATGCGTTCTTCCGCTGGCTTGAGCACGCGGTCGTGCAGCGACTTCTTCAGAGCCAGGGTGCGCACCTCGAGCGCCGAGAACGTGTTCGCACGGTAGTAGACCGCGAGTCCGAGACGGTTCCGCACCGTCGCATCCGCGAGCTGCAGACCGGAGATCTCCGGCGGGATGCCGCCCGCGGCGGCCTCTTGCAGACACAGGATGTCGGCGCCGGTCGACTCGACGAGCGCGTCGAGCTCGCCGATCGCCTTGTGCTTGTTGAGGTTGTACGAGATGACCTTCATCGTGTGGCCAGCCTACGACCGCAGATGATGAATCGTCTGCGGGTTGACAGCGGGGCGTGGGCCGGTGTGGCTCAGTCCTCGTCGAGCGACCGGCGCGCCCGCGTCTGGTCGGCGCGCGCCGCGAGCAGATCGTCGGCGGGGTAGCCGACCTCGGTCAGCGTGAGCCCGCGCGCGGCGAGCACCTTGATCTCGGGCGTGCGCACCCCCTCGTCGCGGATCGCCGCGGCATCCGCCACTCCGATCCGTCCCTCGCCGACGGCGGCGCACGCCCCCACGAGGGCGCGCACCATGCTGTGGCAGAACGCGTCGGCCTTGACGTTCGCGATGAGGATGCCGTACTCGTCGCGCCGCCACCCGAACTCGAGCAGCGTGCGGATCGTCGTCGCACCCTCGCGCCACTTGCAGTACGCCGCGAAGTCGTGCAGGCCGATGAGCGAGCGGGCCGCGGCATCCATCGCGTCGACGTCGAGCCGTGCGCGCACCGACGCCGTGCGCCCCCGCTCGAGCGGGTCGTACGGAGTCGAGCCGTCGGCGATGCGGTACTCGTAGCGACGCCACACCGCCGAGAAGCGCGCGTCGAAGCCCTCGGGCGCCTCCCGGGAGCGGTGCACGGCCACGTCCGGGTACTGGCCCAGCACGCCCGTGATCCGGCTGGCGAGCGCTTCGGGAGTCGGAGTGCGCCCCTTCTCGAGGCGCGCGCGCTGACCGTCGCTCAGATCGAGATGGGCGACCTGGCCGGCCGCGTGCACGCCGGCATCCGTCCGCCCCGCGACGACCAGTTGCGGGTCGCCGCCGAGGATCCGCGCGATGGCCGCCTCGATCGTGCCCTGCACGGTGCGCAGCCCCGGCTGCCGAGCCCACCCGCGGAAGTCGGTGCCGTCGTAGGCGAGATCGAGCCGCAGTCGCACCCCGCCAGCCTATCGCCGCGGGCTGCACCGGCCCGCGTTCTGCCGCCGCGGGGTGGTCAGAGCGCGGCATTCACCTCCGCGCGCGTCGGCGGATTGGCCCCCGCTCGCGAGACCGTGATGCCGGCCATGACGGCGGCGCGACGCAGCGCGAGCGTGAAGGCGACCGCGTCCTCGCACATCGCGGGGTCATCGAGCGCGCTCGAGATGAGACTCGCCATGTACGCGTCACCGGCGCCGATCGTGTCGGCCACCGTGACGGCGATCGCGGGCACCTCGGCGATGCCGCCCGGCCCGAGCCCGATCGCGCCCTCGCCGCCCCGCGTCATGACGACGAGCCGCGCCAGGGCCACACCACCCGCATCACCCGCCTCGCCCAGCCCCGCGACGCGGGTCAGCACGTCTGCGCCGGGCAGACCGGGGTAGAGCCACTCGGCATCCTCATCGCTGAGCTTCACCAGATCGGCGAGTGCCGCCGCCCGCTCGAACCGCTCGAGCGCCTCGGCGTGCGGGCCGACGAGCGCGGGCCGGATGTTCGGGTCGAGGCTCACGAACGCCGACGACGACGCGTGCTGCAGCGCGTCGAGCACCGCCGTGCCGCCCGGCTCGAGGAACAGCGCGATCGAGCCCGTGTGCAGGGCGCGGATGCCGTCGCGCCGCGCGACGGGCACGTCCCAGTCGATCTCGAACTCGTATCGCGCCGACCCGTCGGGCTGCAGTCGCGCACGGGCGGTCGACGTCGGCGCATCGGTCCACGACGCCTCGTCGATCTCCAGCCCCGCCCCCTCGTGCCCCTGGCCCTCGAGCTGCGCCGCGATGCGCTCCCCTCGATCGTCGCGCCCGAGCCGGGTCAGCAGACTCACGCCGTGCCCCTGCCGTGCGAGGCCGACGGCGACGTTCGCGGGGCTGCCGCCCACGAGTTCGCGCACCCCGCGATCTCCCTCGACGATGTCGATGAGAGCCTCGCCGATCACCAGCACTTCCGTGTCCATGCTCCAGTCCTACCGCACCGGCGCACCGGCGCACCGGCGTGTCTCTCAGGGTCGGTCCGTACACTTGACACCGACGCCGCCGCAGCTCCGACCGCTGCGCCGCCCGGCATCCACCCTGCGCCACCTCCCGCGCCACCCACCGAGCTCGCCCCCGACCCGCGCGCCGCCGATCGCGCCGTTCCCCATCATGACGACACCCACCCCGCCCCGTTACGCCGGCCTCGACGGCCTGCGCGCGATCGCCGTGCTGCTCGTGGTCGTCTACCACCTGTTCCCGACGTGGTTCGTGCAGAGCGGGTTCGTCGGTGTCGACGTCTTCTTCGTCATCTCGGGGTTCCTGATCACCTCGCTGCTGCTGCGCGAGCACCGCGAGACGGGGCGTATCGGCCTGCGCGCATTCTGGACGCGCCGCGCCCGCAGGCTGCTGCCCGCGCTCGCGCTGCTGGTCACCGTCTGCTCGACGGCCGCCTGGCTGGTCGGCGGCGACGTGCTCGTGGGGCTGGGCAGGCAAGTGCTGGGCGCCGCGACCTTCTCGTACAACTGGCTCGCCATCTCGGATGGCGCCTCGTACTTCAGCGGGGCCGAGCCCGAAGTCTTCCGCAACCTCTGGTCACTCGCGGTCGAAGAGCAGTTCTACGTGCTCTGGCCGCTGCTGCTGCCGTTGCTGCTGCTGCTCCCCGGGCGACGCCGACGTGCCGCGCTGGCGGCTCTGCTGGCGGCGGGTTCGGCGGCGTGGGCCGTCGGGCTGATGTCGACGGGAGCCACGCTGACCCGCGCGTATTACGGCACCGACACGCACGCATTCGGCCTGCTGCTGGGCGTCGCCCTCGCGGTCTGGCGGTTCGGCCGCGCCGCCCCGCGGCCCTCGATCGGCGGCGTCGGGCCCGTATGGGGTCTCGTCGTCGGGGTGGCGGCGCTCGGGGCGCTGACGGTCGTGGCATCCCTCGTCGGCGGCGAGACGGCCTACCCGCTCGTCCCGCTGGCCGCGTCGGCGCTGACCGCCCTGATCATCGCGGTCGCCGTGCCGGTCGGGTCGTGGTTCGGCCGAGCCCTCGACATCGCGCCGCTGCGCTGGATCGGCGCCCGTTCGTACGGCATCTACCTGTGGCACTGGCCCGTCGTCGTGCTGCTGGCCGCTGCGGTCACCGGCTCGTTCGCCGAGGAATCGATCCCGATCGGGGTCGGCATCGCGGCCGCCCTCGTCACTCTCGCCGTGTCGGCCGCCTCGTACCGCTGGCTCGAACAGCCCATCCGGCAGCGCGGCTTCGCGGGAGCCCTGCGCGCATTGCGCGGGCGTTTCGGCGCCGACCCCGTCCGCCGGTTCGGCGCCATCACCGCCGTCACGGTCGGCGCGCTCGTGATCGGCGGAACCACCGCCGCGGTCGCCGCCGCCCCCCGTGAGACCTCGAGCGAGGCCGCGGTGCAGGCCGGCATCGATGCCCTCGCCGAGGCATCCGCCTCACCTACGCCCGCCCCGACAGACGTGTCACCGACTCCGACCGCGACCGACGCGGTGACGCCCGCCCCCTCCACCTCGACTCCCCCGCCGCGCGACGGCCGCCCGCAGCCACCCGCGCCCACGACCGTCGACGGCTCGCGCATCAGCGCGATCGGCGACTCGGTCATGCTCGCGTCGGCGCCGGGGCTGCTCGCGAAACGTCCCGGCATCCAGATCGACGCCGAGGTGTCGCGGTCGATGTGGGCGGGCATCGGCGTCGCGCAGTCGTGGGCGGGCGCGGGAGCGTTGCGCGAGTACGTCGTCGTCGGCCTCGGCACGAACGGGCCCGTCGACGCCGATGAGCTGCAGTCGCTGTACGACGCGCTCGGCCCCGGACATTCGCTCGTGCTCGTGAACGCCTTCGCGCCGCGCGACTGGATCCCCGGTGTCAACGAGCAGCTCGCCGCGTTCGCCGCCTCGCACCCGGGCGTCGTCGCCGCCGACTGGTCGAGCGCGATCGCCCCCCATCTCGACCTGCTCGCCGGCGATCAGATCCACCCCGGGCCGACGGGCGGCAGCGTGTACGCCGACACCGTCGCCGCTGCCGTCGACGGCATCGAGAACCAGCGCGCGCAGGTGCGTTACGAGGTCGAGCTCATCCAATGGGCGACCGAGCGCGCGCTCGCGCCGTCGGCCTCCTGACGCGCTCGGGACTCAGAGGGCACGGACGAGCGCGACCGACCTTTCGGTCGCCGTGAATCCCAGCCCGACGTACAGCGCGTCAGCGCCGGTCGGGCTCGCGGTGTCGACGTCGAGCACGGCTTTCTCCAGCCCGGCCTCCGCGATCGCGCGCAGCGACTGCGACACGACGAGCGGTGCGAGGCCCTGCCGTCGATGGCTGCGGACGACGCCGATGAGGTCGATGTACGAGTTCGTGGCGCCCAGCGTCTCCCAGTCGTCCTCGTTCACCGACGCGAGACAGAACGCGACGATCGCGCCGTCGGCATCCACCGCCAGTCGAGACAGGTCGGGGCGGAAGAACTCGCCGCCGATGAACTTCGCCCAGCTCGCGGGCTGACTCGGCAGACTGCCCCAATGATCGCGGAACGCGTCATTGCGGGCGAGCCGCATGTCGTCGTCGCGATCGTGGGTGAACGGCACCACCGCGATGCCGGCGGCGCGCACGGACTCAGAGGGAGCGACATCCGGAACGGCATCCCCCATGTCGCGCAGCATCGTGGCGAACCAGCGCTGCGGCGTGAACCCGCGCCCCTCGGCGAGGCGCTGATGGCCGACGTTCGTCTCTTCGGCGAAGACGGTGATCTCGGCCGTCCATTCCGCGGCCCCGGGCGTCTCAGCGGCCTCCGCCAGCTGCTCGAGAGCGCGGGCGACCTGCCATCCGAACACCTGCGTGCCGATGCCACGGCGCCACAGATCGGGGACGACAGCGCCGCTCAGGTGCACCGTCAGCGCGCCGTCACGCGACGGATGCAGGAACGCGCTCCCGAACGCGACCGGCCTCCCGTCGGCGCCGAAGGCGACGATCGTGTCGCGCGACTGATCGATGTGCGGCAGGTCGAACGTGTCGGCGATGTCCTGCCGCGGGGTCGTCCACGTCGGGTGATCGACGCGGTCGACCTGCACCGTGAGGTCGTGGATGGCGTCGATGTCATCCGGCGTCGCGGTGCGCCACGAGGCGACGTCGGGGTGCTGCAACGTCGGCGCCGACGCGGCCGACCGCGCCGCCCGGACGCGGTCGATCAGGGGGTTCTCACTCCGGGGACCGGTAGGGGACTTCTCGCTCACCAGGACACCCTATCCACCCCGGCATCCGCCTCGTCGATCCGACGAGCGTCACTTTCCTGCGCAGCCTGGCACAACGCGAGGCCCGCATCCCGGAAGGGGCGCGGGCCTCGTGTGCACAGCGGGTATTACTTGGCGTCGTCCTCGGCGGGGGCCTCGACGGCATCCGCGGCAGCGGCCTCGGCGGCCTCGCCTTCGGCCTGCGACTCGGCGCCGGCGTCGGCCGTGGCGGCCTCGTCGACCGTCTCGTCGGCAGCGACCTCGTCGGCAGCCGGCGCGACCTCGTCGGCGGCGGGCGCCGCAGCGGCGGCAGCCTTCTTCGCCGACTTCGCCTTCGGCTTCACCGGCTCGAGAACGAGCTCGATGACGGCCATGGGCGCGTTGTCGCCCTTGCGGTTGCCGACCTTCGTGATGCGGGTGTAGCCGCCCTCACGATCGGCGACCAGCGGCGCGATCTCGGCGAACAGGACGTGCACGACTTCCTTGTCACCGATGACCGACAGCACCCGGCGACGGGCGTGCAGGTCGCCGCGCTTGGCGAAGGTGACGAGGCGCTCGGCGAGCGGACGCAGGCGCTTGGCCTTGGTCTCGGTCGTGGTGATCGACTTGTGCGTGAACAGCGCCGCGGCGAGGTTCGCAAGCAGCAGGCGCTCGTGGGCGGGGCCGCCTCCGAGGCGGGGTCCCTTGGTGGGCTTGGGCATGTCAGTTACTCCAGGTGAAAGATGTCAGCGAGGGCCGAGGCT